>Ga0070751_1000762_pt1 | contig 19602 bp, 2 predicted proteins | sample VirMetDEL_Aug_28_FD_78514 | JGI IMG/M metagenome (GOLD analysis project Ga0070751, IMG submission 78514) | Aqueous microbial communities from the Delaware River and Bay under freshwater to marine salinity gradient to study organic matter... | ecosystem: Environmental > Aquatic > Marine > Coastal ...
CTAACTATATAAGGAAAAGCACCACCAACAAATAGTGGACAATACAATCCAGCGTCTACAGATAACGCAAATTCAACTTCGTCATTTTCACCAGATTTTATCTGGTTAATTTTTTTATACTTGTACAAATGTGTAGCAAAAATTGAACTAACACTAACATTGCCAATATTCTGCATAGTACATTGATTATTTGGGCCAGTTTGATCACACCGGTCGCGTTCGACGTCTACATTACAATAAATTGGATAGCTGGAATAAGGATCGCTATAGTCATATTTTGTTTTATATTCACTCCAACTAAACGGAGAAGTTTCTAATGTTGTAGGAGGCATACTGATTCCAGGTAATACAAGATCACCAATACAATATAATCTTTGATTGGATTCTGGATCTTCATATACCGGATTCACATCGAATTTAGTTTCAAGCCTCAATCCTGCAAGATGAGAATAAGGATCTGTTAAAACAAATGACTTTGAATAAACAGTCTGATCTGGCTTAATAGCTAATGGTTTTAAGTAAAAATTTTCATTGAGATTCACAAAAAACTTAAGCTGATTATTATTAAAGCCTACAGGGTTTTGATATTTAGGTCTGTTAATCCCTTTAATAGATAAAATACCAGTAATACCAGAATAATCATCGTTAACAGCGGGTTTTGTAAAAAGATTTGTATCACCTTGTCCTGAGTTATAAATATTAATATCAATAATCGAAGATTGATTCTTAGATAAATTAAAACTAGCTCTTGGGTTTTCTTTTCTTTTCTCTTCTCTATCAATGCTAAAATCACTATGAATATAGTAAGATAAAGAGGGGTTTTTAAATTCCTTAAGTCCCTTAAAATGTTCATTTTTTATATGCATACTGTATGAAAAATGATTATTAGTTGTTCCACTATCAGTAGGATATTGCAAAGAATAAGAAAAGTTATTTGATACAACATAATTCAAAATATTATCATACAGTGTCGGGCCATATGTTTGATCCAAAGAATAATAATACTGTCTATTATTTAAAACGTCAGCAGGATTGTTCTGGTAGTATAGATCTCCCCACTTAGATGAGTATCCTGCTGATCCTGCTGGAGTATGGATTAAATCATTATAATGCATTCTCTCTGCTTCTGTTGCAGGAAATAGCGTAAAATTGTGCAAATTAGAATGAAAATCATATATTCCTATGTATCCATCTTTTATATTGACAGGACTTTGAAGCTCTAAAACAGTATAAATATCCAAATAAGAATCACCCAAAGCAAAATTTTCTGACTCCTTAATCTCTCTTGTTTTTCTAAATAGGGATTTTGGCTGAACTACTAATTTTTTTCTAACAGGAATAGCAGGAACAGCCAACCCTCTAGGAATACTAGTATTAGTAGGTATTTCTTCTGGTACATTTTTTGGCTGACAGTCTCCAGGATCAATAGCATAAAGCTTGATTTTTCCATCTAATTTAAAATCACATAAAGTTTGACCACTTCCAGAAGGCATTATGTTTTTATAGATAACATTATTTTCATTTGTAACATTTGTTAATGTCTTTTTGTCTTGCGTAACCACATAATGATCCACATACCCGTCCTCTGTTGCAACGTTAGGTAGCATAAAAAACATTCTAGATCCTTTAATAATAATTTCTTTAGGATTACTAGGATTCGTTTTATATGTCAAATTTGGATAAGGATACGAATCAAGAACTCCTTCTCTCTTTGCAATATTGATCCAGTGTTGAGCATTGTTAATATACCTAAAAGACAATGGAACCTTGGGTATTGCAGGAATAAACGGACCTATTGCCTCTTCTTCGTTTGTATGTGTTTCTCTAAAAACCGTAGGCCATGAATGATACTGAGTATGTTCCTGTGTGTTATAATATCCAAAACTTCTATCATCCTCATACTCATACCATAGTTTTCCAATCTTAAAATATAGTCTAATTTTTTTGTTATAATCTAACAGATTTGTATATCTATTAATTTTGTGAACTTGATCAAGCGTTAAAGCTCCACTATAAGTAATGTTGTTTGGAGAGATTGGGTCTGGACCACCATATGTTTTTTGATCATAATCAAAATTAAACAAGCCATTAATTTTGTTAAGATAGAAACTAGAGCCTTGTGCATGTTTTTGTCCCGAAGCAAAACCAATATTTGCATCAAAAAAGCCTTTTTTAAGCTTACCGGCGCTTTGTACAGAAGGCAAGGCGAAACTTAAAACATTTATATGTGGCACTCTAGCAATAGTTATAGTAACACTAGACGGACCAGTATTTTCTGTAAAAACATTTCTAGTATCGCTATCGACCGAACATCCAAACATAGCAGGAGTATATAAATACACACCTTCATCTTCAAATATACTAGACAATAACTGGTTATGAATTTCTATTTCTAAGGTTTCAGAAGGAACTCTTAAAAAAGCCTGTTCGTTTGGAAATAAGGTTTGTCCATTAACAATTATCCTGTTTTGATTTCTTACATTTCCAGCAAAACCATAACTATCAGTAAACGACACCCAAATATCTGCACCTTTAGGGTCTAGGTTAGGTATTTTTACTTTCCATTTTCCAGACACATAATTAGGCAAAGAAAAAGAAAAACTACTCTTGCAGCCATTAAGCTCAACAGGATCCAGCTCTTTTACTGTATAAGGCAATGTTTCAGTAGGCGCAGGATGGCCAGAAATTCTAAAGCTTCCTATAGATTCTGTAACCCTTTCGTTGTTATATCCACCATAAGCTTGTAAAGGAACGTCTTTAGTAGAAACAAACGGAGTAAATAGTTTAGGTGTTTCATATATAACTTTTCCATTATCTTCTGGTTTACATTTATAATCAAAATTTTCTACCTTGTTTAACCCCCAGCATTGACAGCTTTGATTAAGAGGTAGTGTTTTACAATCAAGATTCTCTTTGTCTCTTAAAGATTCAGAAGATAGCCCATATACTTTTATGCCCACATCATAAGTTTTAAAAGATATTTTAGGACTTTCTTTTTTTCTCGGAGGTTTCCAATCCGTAGCGAAAACAACCGTACCTGTTCCAGGATATTTTGTTAAAAGAGTGCTATCGTAATAAGCTCCTCCTTCTTGGTGAAAAGCAACTAAATCCACAGACGGATTATATGCTATTGCGTCATAAACACGAGTTGCTCTTAATAATCTATCCGGACTTAAAAAGAAAACATTGTCATCTGGACCTGGAGGTAGGCTAGCATCTACAACTGAAGATAGATCACTAAAAGTATTATCTAAAGTTGAAGACACAGAAGGAAATCTAGAATACAAATCTTCAAATGTGGTTTGAAAATTATTAAATCCTTTTGCAAATATTTGTCGATCTCTAAAATTAATAGATATGATGTTACCAACTTCTGATATTTCTGCTCTCCACGGTATAAATCCTGTATTACAAATAGTATTATATGAGAGCCCATCACTCAAACATTTTGTTTCTAAGTATGTTCCATCACCAATAGAAAAATATTGATCATAAGCAAAAATTTTTGTTGTGCCTCTTCTCAAAGCATCACAGCTTTTAGGTTTTTTCTTTTTAACAGAAGCTACGCTTTTTTTTGCGTCAATAAGCTTAACTACCGGTTCAAAATTTATGTCCATTGTTGCATGAGGACGCACTTTTTTATTAATTGTGATACTACCAGAAGTGTTGGGTTCTATCCATCCATAACAACCATACTTATGAACAAGAGTATCAATCAATTCTTGTTGATTTTCTATAATATTAATTTGATTGTGAGACACCATTCTTTTGTTTGTCATTTTTTTTCTAGTGTCTTTATTAAGATCTTCTATTTCTTTAATCTCTTTGTATGTTGCCCACCATTCGTCAATAGATTCTATTTTAACCTTATCCGTTGGATTGATTTTATTTATTAATTCAACAAATTCTGATTTTATACCAGAAGCTCCGCTAACATCTAGGTCTAGCCTACCATACAAATCAACTGTAATTTGATCATATTCGGGTCCGGTTGCTAAAATAGCCGCTTGATTAAAAACCTCTCTAAAAGTTTTTTGGCGATCAGCAACATTCCCATAAAACTTAAAAAGCTTTTCTGTAATATCATGAACTCTTTCATAAATATTAGAAGAAATGTATATAAATTCTGAACCGCTTGGGACAATAGTAACATTTGAACTAGAATTAGTAACTTGATAATTTGTTAGCTTAAGACCAGATGGACAAGCGTTAGGAACACATTCACCAGGGTTATTAAATAACGCGAGAGGCTCAGGACCGTCATTTTCTGCGAAAAATACATCGCCATCAGAAATATATAAATCAACACCTGGAATTATTCTTTTATCATTTTTTCTAGAGGTGTCATAATATCTATACCAAAACAAAACTCCAGAAGTATAGTTCCATTTCCAGTATCCTCCATTCTTAGGGCTGTCTCCCTTAAGAAAAATATTATAATGGGTATCGTCAGTTATGCCATATGGAACAGTAAAATCCTCTGATTTGGGAATTACCTTATCAATACCTGTTGTGCTACCCAAAAATCCAGAAGGAATAGTTTGTTCATGATCTGTCAAGTAGCCAGACAATAAAGGCATTGTTTGATATTGCCATTCCGATATAGATCCCTCATAGCCTTCTCCTGTCCCCCTAATTTTTTCTAAAATAAAATTACCAGCTGTTTTGTTGCTAGCAAGATATTTAGAATAAGATTTTTTATGGGTATATAAATTAGTGTGATAACTTTCGCTTAAAGGAACTGGTATTTCTCCTATTCTGGCTTTTAGTGTCCAATCTACACAAACATTCATATTATCTAAAGTAATCCCTTTTAGTCCAGACCTATTATTAAATTGAACAAATTTCTCTAATCCCAAACCTGGATTTTCTATAGCTGGAAATTGTTTTAGATATTTAAAATCATAAAGCTTGTAGAGGTAATTATTATACAAATAGGGGATTTTAGGAGTAATATCATCCGTTTTCATTCTGGTGTCACACCCGCCTTCGCAACAATCTTTAATATAAGTTTCTTCTTGTCCAGTAGGGGGATCTGTTATAGGATCTGATAGAGGCCAGTAAAAAGTCCTTTTGTTTTTTTTAGTGTCCTTAGGACGATATTCTACTCTAGCTCTACATGCCATAGGATTACGCTCAAAATCGTCCTGTAAAGCCTGACAGTATTCACAATATACTCCGTCTTCTTTTTCGTCAGAAAGATCGTTATAAGCGAATGTAACATTTCTTTTAACTTTATTTCCTGATGTAGAACAGCTACATGGTGGTACTTTAGAATCATCTATGTTTTGTGGATTTCCTAACAAGGAACCATATTGAGTAGCATAAGGTGGTTGGTTTTTTGTTTTAATAATCAAAGGCTTCCATATACCACTGTTCTCTGTTTTATATCCACCGTCTAGACGAATTAAATTTTTGATATAATCAATATTTACTAATGGCGGTTTAGTGTCCGAACCAGTAACAGAAACACTGTCGTATAGAGTTATTCCAAAATTATCACAGCTTCCCATTATTAGCTCCTTGTAGCTTGAACTATCCATCCTTCAGGATAGTATGCAAATAAAGCAACGTCCCCAGGATCAATCGATACTTCTAAAGGATTACTGAATTTAGCAACAAATGTTAAATCTTCATTATTTTCATTATTGTTGTTGCTCAAAACATTAGTTTTCCTTTTAAATATTTTAGACATTGTAGCAGTATTGCTAGAGACTATTGTTCCGGAAGTAGCGAAAGCATTTTGAGACACTGGCTCATAAAAACCACTATCTGGATCATATGCACAATATATTACTGCAGAACGTGGTGCTGCATATACGCCGAAAGGGTCTCTTACATATACTGTTTTTCTATAACCTAAACCAAAAGGTGTTTTTCCAAAATTTTCGTTATTATCAATAATCTCTCCTCTAGCAATTGGTATTTTATCTACAAAAGATCTTTCTTCACTTTTCCTAAGATCTTCTTCTAATAATACATAAACATTTCGATATATAGAAGGAACTGTCCATACTTTTGCTTTTTCATCCCACCTTAAATCTATTGGTCCAACAGGCCATGTAGAAGGAGTTTGACCCCAACCTTTTGCAAAGTTTTTTTCTTTATAGGGTTCTGTAAAATATCCTTCCGCTCCTGTAAAAGATATCCATTCAATTCCCTGGTCATCTAATTGTTCTATTTGTTCTTCCGTAAGATCTTTTTTATTAACAAACTTTTGATTTTGATAAATAGTTACAACTTTATTATCCTTCTTTTTTTTGCCTTTAGCTTTATATAGCAAACCAGAAGGTGAAGGTGATTCTCCTGGATATAACTCTGGGTCTGCACCTTTTGGCTTTTTAATCATCATAAAATCGCCAGAGGCATTAGGTACTGGATATCCTTCAGTATCATAACCCCAGCCATGCATCATCATTGGTCCTCTCCAACCAAAAAATCTAGCGTTATTAGCAAAAGGTATAGGATTATCTCCGCCAGCAGCTTTAAGGATACTTCTAACAGTATCTGTTTTTTGATCTTCTGGCATTTTACTAAGTTGTTGTAATTTATCTAGATATATTTGGTCGTATTCTAGATGTGATTTAATAAGTCTGTTTTCTCCACACATTTGTTGATTTAAAGAATCATTAGGACCTTCTGGTGGAATTGTGCCTATGCCAACCATTTTAATTGAATGTGCAGTATAGTCTCCACTAACTCTATTGGCAAAAATACTAAACTCACCATGAGACATAATAATAGGATTTAATGTGCTATAGTTAATAATAGCAGCATTGGTTTTTGGAGTCATCTTCCCGTCGCTATCAATATTATAGCTGTTTTGATCCGGTTTCGTGTCTATTCCACTTGTGACTATAAAGGGAGGATCTCTTCTTCCGTTTTTAGAACTATGTAAAATACCGCTAAGTTTAATATTTAAAGGTTCACAAAACGGACAATCAATAGTTTTTTTAGGAATGTTGCTTTTTTGGTTAGAATAATTAAGTTGTTGAATTCCGTCTGATGTATCTTCGTCATCGTCTTCTTGACCAAAAACAGTTACTCCTAAATTTGAAGCAGGGTCCTTGTATGCAATTTTACCTTTTCCTAAGCAGTATCTACACAATTTTCTGTCGTATTTTGTTATATGATATGTGCTAAAGTTTTGAGTTGGATAAAAAGACAATGGAGATAGCAATCCGTCTAAGCTCATGCAAGAAGTATTTTCAAAATTAGCGGATAGCATTTTTGAAGCTTCTCTACTATCCATTAGTTTAGACTGACTAAAAAACTTTGGATAATCATTAGGATTATATACCTCTACCACTTTAGGATCTAGTCTGCACGATGGGCGAAAACCCCAACTTGTATCGTAATCATAAATACTTAAAATTCCAGAAGTTAAAACAACAGATTCTCCAGAATCTTCAGATTGAACAGGAGGGAGCCTGAAACTTAGTTCATTGTGACCCACTAGTAATTCACTAGCACTTCTCCAAGAAACAGCCATTGGTGGATTTACATAATCTGTATTTCCATAATTGTTTAAGTTTTGTCGTCTTCTATTTTGTGCTCTATTATTTGTGACTCTGGCAGATCTTATGGCAATTGCTTTTCTTCTTTGGATCGATTCTGCATTTAATTTTGCTAAACGATCAGCGTTTTCTTTGTTATACATGCTAAACTTTTTATTAAAAGTTCTGAACGAAAGTTTTGTAGCAATTCCCCCTTTATCTATATTTGCAGAAATATTATTAATAATAGGACCTCCAGCATAATTAGAAGCCTTGTCCAAAAAGTCTCCCAATTTATATGAGGGGGCGCCTGGTATATCAATAGTTCCTTGTTCTATTTGTAACTGATAAGCTGCGTCGTTTTGTATTTTGCTAATAACATGGGCATCCAAAGCGTTCATACCACCAAACTGCCAAGGATTTAGTTCCTCTGAAACCTCAACTTTTAATCCGCCAACTAAATTTTCTATAGAATCATGTAAAGCCGAAGGCTGTTGTTGTAAATCTTTATCAGAAAAAATACCTGTTGTTAACAATACCGGCTGATTAGTCCAAGGTCCGTATACGGCGGCTTGAGACTCTAAGGGAATAGCAGCAAAACCAGGCATAGCTGCTTTAGGAGCAATAGGCATTGTAAAAGCCTTATTTTCATTACTGCCATAATTTGAATTAACGGATTTTAATAAATTGTCTGTTACTAAAGAAACAATATTATTCGGCCCGCCTACGCCAAAACCTCCTTTGAAGGGAAGCATTCCTTCATTCTGGGTCCCTTGTCTAGTAATTGTTTTTGTTGTAGATGTTGCAAATTCTTCAGCAATGTCGATAGGATCTTTTGATTTATATCCGTCAATAATAGCTTTTATAATATCTGCAAATGTTCTCTCAGAACTCTTCTTTTTTTCTGGTTCTTTACGATAAGTTAACCTAATCTCAGGCGGAATACTTGCTCCTTCTTTTCTATATAATGCACAATCTAATTGTAAACAATGACCAACAAACTTATCTACCAAATGAACTGGATTGCACGTTACTTCACTCCCCAAAATAACAATAGCTCTTGCTTCTTTTCCTTCTGGTCTTGATCTTAAAGCTGACTTACCAGTTCCTAATGCATTAATAAAAACAAAGTTTGGCTCTATTGATGCTTTAGTAAATAGTTTGTATTTTAAGTCTTCTGGCCTTACAACTTTATTGATAGTTAGTTCAAAATCTTTTATTTCGGCAAAAGATGGGACTGTTATGTCTATAGGGTATCCGCTTTGTTGTTCTTGTCGATATTCGTAATATAAATATTCATCATCTCCTAAGCTGGTTGTTACAGAAGGATAGAATTCATTAGGTATAATGTCTGTACCAGTTGCTGGCTGAGATGCTGTAGCATATAATAACGCAGCAGATGGGATAGTAACAGATGTTTCACTGTCACCTTCTACTGCTGTTTTTTGTTTATCTTTAAATTGTGTTTTTATTTCTCTACCAGTTTTTCCTCCTGGAGAAGCTTTGTCGCCCTTAGATTTAGCGTTGGGGTATATATCAAGAAATTCAGAAGCTTTGTCAATAGCCTCATTTACCTCTTGAGCGGACCCGACAGCTGGCGCTATTGGAGTTAATAAAGACTCATCGATTGTGTCTTTTAAAAATTCATAACCACCATTAAATGCCAAAATAGGACCAAATCTACCATCATCCTCTCTAAAAAAGTCTGATTCTTTAGATCCTATAACAATACAATCGTCTATAACATTGCCGGGTTCCTCCCATGCACCATCTGTGGCAGGTTTATAGTTCGAGTAATATGTACCGCCAGCCTCATATTCATTAATGTCAAATTCAGTCTTTCCTAATTTTAAAACTAATTCTGATTTATCGACATAAGGCCTATCTCTACTCAAAGAAAGTCCAGGAACTTTTACCATATATTGTTTACCATAATAAGTGCTTCCTATTTCTTTAACATAATTATGAGCGGTTTCCAGGGCGTTTCTGATTTTGTCTTTTAAAACATCGCTTTTTGCGGTATTGGGGCTTTCGGAACTAGTATCAGACACTATAGCAGTTTCTGAACCATTAAACACCAAACTAACAGGATATTCTGTACCAGCATTAACCTGGTCAGCATTGGCATTTCTAGTTTGTACTAAATTACCACTTTGTGCAAAAATAGTTTTTCTAAGCATCATTCCTAGATCTGTAGTAAACTCTTTATTAAATGTATAGTGCATCCAGGAATCGAACCCTGCAATAGCAGACCTAATCTCGTTTTCTGTTAACAAAAATTTTGCATCAAATTCATAATTTGATCTTTTGTTTAGATTCCATTTCATATTTCTTTCTTGAATCGATGTGGCTTGATCTATATTTGCAGCAATAGCTTGTCCATTAGAAATAGGATCGTTAGAATCGTATGGTTGAGGCTCACTAGCTTCCCCAACAGAGATGTCTTCAAGATCTGGATTTTCCCAAGGGCTAGTTTCTATAGATTCAAAACTAATAGCATTAGTTAGCTTGAACCCCAAAGCATTTTGCAAATCTCCAACGCTACACAATACTTGAATTTGACGCATTCCTGTATCGTAATAAACTTTTCTGGCATTTCCATCTACATCCAAACCAAAATATGGACATATAAATTCATCCCATAAAGGATAGTTAAGATATTCTCTATTGCTTGTTTCTTCTTCCGATGAGGACTCTTCCGATGGTGACTCTTCCGATGGTGACTCTTCCGATGATGCCCCTTCTGGTGGTGTCTCTTCCGGTGGTGTCTCTTCCGGTGACGATCCTTCTGGTGACGACTCTTCCGATGATGAGGTTTCTTGTATTATAGCTTTTCCAAGTTGAGTCTTAGCATCTTCACTATTATCGATTATTATAACAGCTCCATCTTTTTGATCCTTCAAATAAGTATACTTGTTATACATAACAAGACCAAGATCAGTAAAAACATCTTCCATTTTGTGAGAACTTTGACTCTCTCCTCCGTCTCCTCCGTCTCCTCCGTCTCCTCCGTCTCCTCCGTCCTGTGCTTCATCCCCTCCCTCATCTCCTCCTTCGCCCCCTGTCTGATCACCCTCTGTTGATGCTGTTGGTGCAAGACCTCCCTTTTTGTCCGAAAGATCATAGTTAGGCCCTATGTATTTAACAGGATCGAGATAATTACCATATCCAACACCCCAAGCTTCAGGAGATTTAAACCAACGATGGTCATAAAAGTCCTCCCAAATGACCGCGCCTGTTCCTTCGGAAGGAGGAGTTGCTACATTAAAAATTTTATTGCTATAATACGGAAACAATAAATTTCTAGTACTAAAATGATCTGGAATTTTTAAACTATTTTCTATTTTCTTAATATCATGCATTAAAAGATTACCAGCACCCTTATCATCTAAAGGATCAAAAGCTAAAGCAGTATTTTTGTTAGCTAGCATGTTAGAGTTAATTTGCAATAATCTTTTTTGCTTAGCGCCAATATAAGTAGACCGAACTGTAGCAGAATCGTTGAATTCTGTTCCATAGTCATACGCAGTAATGGCGCTAGCTCCTTCACTGCTTAATATTAAATGTTCTATATAATTATTAGCTGGTTGTTGTTGTCTAGATATTGTTTTAATCGTAATCTGATTATTTATATGATTAAAATCCACAAACCAATCATAATTGGCTTGATTACACACATGTTGCACTAAATCTGCAATACTAATAACAGGCCCTTTAATTCTATCTCCAGATGGAATAGGTGGAAGCTTAGACAAATCAATTGTATAGTGTTGTCTTTTGATGTCGTCTTTTGCTGTTTGCACCGGAATAACGCCCGCATCATTTAAGAATATTTTTAACTTATCATCATCATCATCATCACTCCCAAAATATTTCTCCGCAACATTTTCGAGAACTTGATAAGAAAACGGAGCCGTCGTTGCCCCCGAAATATCCTTCTCCGTAATGTAATAAAGCGGAGCAGCACTTGGCTGCACAATCTTATAAGTATCCATTAAATACAATACATTAAAAGTTCCAGATTCAATATTCGGAGATAAATATGGAAGTTTTGTTAAAGCAGGGGCTTTGCCAATGATCCTTCCGTATGGACTAAATCTAGAGTCTAGATTATCAATTGGGTATACTTTGTTTTCAATGTCCGCATCTCTTCTCTCGGGTGTAAAATTTATTAAATCTTGTATACCAGCATAGATATCTCTAATTTTGGTTCCTAATTCATTAACATCATTCTTCCCAAAACCAACTGTTGACTCTATATAACCATAAACATTAAACACATTAGTTAGATTTCCTTGTTTTGTATTTCCTCTAAATCTCCTACCTTCATTCTCTTTCTCATTTCTTGTACTATTAAAATCAACACCACCTATCTTTCCTCTCCTAGATCCTATATCATTAGAAGGAAGACCAAGACCATGATATGCAGGATCATCCCCCATTAAGAAAGGATTGTCAAACGCCCTAGGCCAAGAAGAATCGCTTTTCTCATCCCAATTTAATTTAGTAAACACACTTCCAGCATAATGATCAATAATTAGCTGGGTATTTGATAATAACGAAGCAAAACTTTTTATTTCAACTGTATATTGATTAAACCCGCCTTTACCAGCGCTTTTTTTCCAAGAAGAAACTAAACCGGTAAATTCAAAATCATGAAAAATAAATCTTACGGCTGTTCCCAAAATATCATAAGCTTTACCAACAAAACCAGGATCTGGTTTAGTCCAATATTTCTTTATATAGGTTCCGTCATTAAAAACTTGATAATATGCTTTTCCAAAATCCCCTCTGTTTAATTGTTTTAATACTAAGGTTTGTTCTTTTCTGTCGTTGTCCATCCTAACTTCTTTGTCGTATATGTTTCTAAAAAAGTCGACTCTGGTGCCATTCCAGGGTTGTGTAGGTATATTGGGAAACATGGTTGTTTCTTGACTTATATCGTACCCTGTGGGCCCAACTTTTCCAGGAAAGTTATTGTCTCTGTATCCAGGAGCTATGTTGGAGTTGGGTAAAGTAATCGAAGTGTCAGCTGCAACAGTATTTAATCCTGGTCTCACATCAGCAGCACCCGGATTAACTTTATAGCCATACGCACTAGCATTCCTACCTAATTCTTGTCGCATACGAAGAGTGTTATATTGGGCTAATGGGTCATTCCAATGATAAGAATCATCTTCTACCAACGATACCGTTAAACTACTATTCTCTGCTCCCCATCCTAAATTAGTGTTAAAATTAACAATACTACATCCTAAAAACAATGTTTGTTCAAAAGGACCATTAACATTAACATCGTGAGCAAAAGGATTCAGATAAACATCTGCATATGTTTGTTTTGGTTCTTTGCCGAGTTCATTTCCGGTTCTTAAAACAGTACTTTCTTTGTTTGTTACAGGTTCGCCTTCAGGCCATCTTAAATCATAACTCATAATCTATTCCTTCTATCCGTTTGTCTATTATGTAGCTCTTTGCCATTTCCATCCTTTAGTGATACTAATTCTTCCTTCTAATGGATTGTAACTTTGACTATCAGCCGTAGTATAACTCTTGATAAGAGCATACGGAAATGCCCCAAACATATATTTAGGATTTAGCTGTTCAACAAGATCTATCGCAGCCTGGTATTGGTATTGTGGAAAAATAAATCTAGCTGCTATTTGCGGAGGTCGAGGTAGCACAACCTCAAAAGTTACTTCTCTAGTTGAAGAAGTATTTGCTCCTAAATCTTGCAATACTGGACCAAGCCTTCTACCAAGAACAAATACTTCTGCTACCTCTTGCACAGGAAAGTTATCATTGATCGTTAAAGACTCACTAACAGAGCCAGGAATCAGGTTCAAAGGACGGTTGTTAAATTCCATGCTATAATCAATTTCTCCAGCATGAGATCTATGTGATTCTGTCATATTAACTGGAATAGGATTAAAAGTAGCATACCGAGCTCCTCCTTGATTCCAAATGCTATCATAATTAGCTGCCAATCTTCTTTCTGCTATCATAGCATTATTATCCAAATATTTATATGGATTATGTACGAACTCTTTTTCGGTTGGCAAGCTCATGTTTCTTCTGAAGAACATCCTTGCTCTGTTCACAATAGGACTATAATAAACGTTACCATTTGCTTGATCGCCACTAGAATTTAAATGACGCTTTAACCAGTGCAAACCCCTTAGAGCGTTTTGATACTTGCCCATCTTTAATGAATTGGGTGTCATATTTTTGTTATGATCATCAACAACAGGAAATTTGTCGCTTAAAAAATTTACGTCTTCGCTGGGTAAAGGCTTTGCTAATAATGGTTCAAGGTTTTTAAGTTCATTGTCAGTGCCAGCAGCTGGTTGAGCATCCCATCTTCTTAATTGCTCAAAGGCCGTTTGCGATTCTAATGTTTCATATCCTTTTATCGTCCCATTTATTCTAACAGTAGTTAAAAAACTACTATCAACACTAACTTCTGCTGACCAATCATCTGCCCAAGGAGGGTGCCAAGCAGGATCTATAGCAATAGAAGTTTCTGTAATCCTAAAAGAACCATTTGTTTCGCTACTATTAATAGACTTAACGCGATTAACAATTGCCCAATCTCTTAAAAAAAATGGAGTAGGATAATGCCTAAATCTTTGTAATACATATGCACGAGCATTACGAAAAGCAGATCCCATTTTTCCATTTGTATATGCAATATTCATATTAGGAGTTCTATTAGGTGCTCCCAACACACCGTTATAACCATCTGATGAAGTTAGGCTAACTGGAGCGTTGTCTAGTCCAAACTGATCATTTTCATTAAAAGAATGTTTACCAACAGCTTCTACAGTTCTTGTAATTTTATATCTTGAAGCATAAACAGGGTAGTTAACCGAAGGTAAAACCTGGCTATCAGGATAATCGCTCTTATAAAAGTTAAACCCGAACACAGTTTCTAAAACTGGATCATCCCAATTCCACAGGTTGGTTTCTTCGATAGGTTCTATGCTAATGTCGTCATTTACGCTTTGTACCAAAAACTGAGTATAATCATTTAAAAACAAACTAACAGGTTGGCTAACTGCTAGTTCAATATTATAATCGATTGTTTGTGTCCAGTTGTTATCGGTCTGATCTGCGCTATAACTAACAACTTTAGCATATCCATCCATAACAACAGATGTTCCAGTTTTAATAAGTAATCTGTTAGAATTAGCATTCCCAGCATAAGTAGCATATGAAACATTGGGGTATTCTCCTAGATCTCCAAATATAGCAGGAGCGTCTGTTTCAAAATTTAAATGATTACTATTAGTAAAAACTTTTCTTAAAGCCCTTTCTTCTTCCATTAGATTATTAGAACCATTAGCAGATATACCTACGCCATTGTTAGATGATAATCCAGCAGAAAGACATGGACTATTAGCTAATAGTTCACTATATAGCTGTGCTCTATCTTTGGTTCTGTCACCAGCGGCTACTAATTTTCCACTTAATTTAACGTTTGCTGTAACCCCAATTATTCTCCCAGTTCCATCGGTCTCAAATGTTCTTGATATAGAGACCATAGGAACAGGAACTAAATAATATCCATTAAAAGTTACACAAACGCAATACTTAGGGTCTTGTGCCATATTATTTCTTTACTAAAAACTAGGTAATGATATCTGATTAACTTTAACAACCGCACTCCACATAATATCATAATTAGCAACTCCTGTGCAGCTAATATTAACTATTCCTACAGTATTACTCTTAAATTCTACTCCAATATCTGCTAAATCGGAACTATTTGAATGGTAGAATTTATTAACATTAGCAGGAGAAAAGTACAGCACGCTATCTCTACCCAATGATTCAAACATTCCTTCAACTTTTACCGTTGCTGCTTTTAAGCTGTTGTCTGATGTATTTTTGCCAATAGCATTAATAATAGCTTCATAATGCCAACAGAATAAATCTTGATCTTCTGTAGTTCCTGCGATTGATATTTGATTTTGTCTAGTGGCAGCTGGAGAGGGATTATCTATTGACCAATCCGTATATAGTCTTGCTGCTGTAGCAGCTCCCGTTCCCGAACCTCTTAAATGATATTCGACAGATTGAGAAGATCCTCTGTATGTTGGAGCGGTTGAGTGAAAAGCTCCTGCGCTAGAGATATGAGCATTTTGAGTGTGGAGATAAGCATTAGAAGCATGGTCACCAAACAAAATGTGACGATAGCGAAGACCGTCTGTGTCTCCCTTATAAGCTCTTAAATGAGAAGTGGAACACCAGCTGCTGGAATCTCCATTCCAAGCCAACATTCTACCTATATCATCGACACTTGTACTTTTTGGATCTAATGCGTTGCCGTCTTCATCAGAACTACTCAGAGCTAAATATTCAGTATCTCCATTAACATCTATTACTAACGGATATCTCAATGTGTTCGAAGCCAAGCCTAAACTGAAAGTTTGACTTGTTATATTACCATTAGCATCAGTAACCAAAACGTCTCCAGCGGTTGCAGCAGTGTTTATTCTAAGAGCATCAGTATAAATTCCTCCTTTTACAACCAGAGACGCCAAATAATCTGGTCCATCATTAGGATGATCTTGTAAATCAGTCACGCTGGTGTTAATACCAACCTGTTTATTAGTATAGTCTATTCTAAAACCATCTTCATCTCTATCAGAACCAGCATAAAGCACCACAAATCCGCTACCAGCACTAGAAGACTGTCCCTGTCTATTGAAAATAGTTTCTTGTGTAGGATTGCTGCTTAAAATAATATTATATTCACTATTCACAAAAGTATTTGTTAAAGTAGCATGATCAGCAACATCGGTTCTTGCTAAACAAAATACTTTATCATCCGCAAAGTATCTCATTGTCTGATAGCCGGTGATCTTATAGTCCGTCGTAACCGTAGGTATAGTAGAAGCTAACAATTTGTTATATTCTAAGTCTTTATTATCGGTGTTGATTCTTAGTATTGTGCCGTCAGTCTGCAAGGATGGAAGATATAACAAACCAGTCACTCTAACATCTCCCTTAAACACACCAGTGTCAGTGACTGTGTTATACATCATAATAAGATTTTGTCCATACTCTGTATCAAATAATACCGGCGCACCTATATTGTTTTCCAAAGATCCACTACCAATTATCGTTAGATTAAACTCTTCGTTAAAAAAATTATTAGAAGCATTAAATGTTGCTCCATAATTAGGAGTAATAGTCAAGCCGGGAACCCTATTAGTATTCACAGGATCTTCATCTGAACCAGGCTCAATGTTATACCAGGTGTATGTGTCTGTGTCTTCATCATAACCGAATCCTGGAATACCACTTCCTCTATTATTATCGAGCCTACAAACCATTCCATAGGTAGTTCCGCTAAACATAGTACGAGCTGCAGTAGTAATGGTTCCGTCGCTATTTGTTACAAGTTCTAGATCCGGATCTGAAGACAATCCTAATCTTAATCCTTGAGCTGTAACTACACCGCTAACATCCAGGGTTGATCTTGGTTCTGTAGTTCCTACTCCGAGACGATTATTGCTTGTGTCAAAATTAGCATATGCGACATTGTCTGTGCCAACAACATAAATATTGTCATAACCCAAACCACTATTAAATACTATATTATCTCCCAAGATTAATCTCTTGCCAGCACTAGGCCCAAGAACCATTGTGTTATTAGTAAGATTGCTGCCAAGAGATAACGTATTTCCAATCAGAATATTGTTAAGTCCCTGAGTAACAGTATTGTTTCTTCCAACAATTAAATTGCCAGTTCCGCTAGCAATAGTATTATTGTCTCCATAAACATAATTACTAGAACCATGATTAAATCTAACAACATAGCCAGCTGCTGTTGTTGGCACTACGGTAGAGAAATTTTCGTCAAAATTATTGCGACTATTAGTGTTTTTATCATGAACAGTAATGGTATTCGTAAAGACAATAAGTGTAACAGCAGTACCGGAATCGTAAGTAACGCTTTGAATAGTTCTATAGAATGTATGTTTGTTATTGCCGTCAACAGCTACTGGGTTTGTTAAATATACTACTATTTCATGCCCAGCTTCGAGGTCTGTTAAACCATTAATAGTAAGAGCATTTATCACATTGCTCGTAATTGTTGCAGTAAACGGATATCTTGTGTCTCCAACATCATTTTGTCTTCCAACTACTGAATTGTTATCTCCATAAATAACGTTTGTATTTCCTAGAACTATGCCATTAGAAACAAAAGTATTGTTTCCTAATACTATATTATTTTGTCCGTAAACATCTGTATCTCTTGGGGATAAAACAACATTACTATTTCCAAAAAGATTATTGCTATTGCCCATCAGTATATTGTCAGCCCCTATAGAAAAATTAGACCTTCCTAAAAGGGTCGTGTTGTCACCGCTTGTGCTATTTAAATGACCAACAACCACAACACCGTTTGAATTAGTCTTATTTTTATTTCCCACAGCAAGTATCATATTTCCAGTGTGTGGGAAAATATTCTGATTACCAACAGCAATAGTATTAATTATCGGATTATTATTATCATAAGCCGATCCTGTAATAGTTCCATTTGAAACGATTTGATATCCAGATTGATTATTTAAATTTCCAACTAGAATGTTATTATATGTATTTCCATTAAAGTAATTATGTCTACCAATACTAACAGTGTTTCTAACAGTACCACTGGCATAATTTTCGCTACCGACAACTAAAGAACCAGAAATATTACTAATAGCATTTTGACTACCAAGAACATTTGTCTTGTTAACACTATTAGAAGATATATTTTCATATCCATATATGCCAGCAATATTATTTGTAGAGTTAACAGTGTTTCCTCTTCCTACAACAACAATACCAGATGTATTGCTAACGTTTACATTTTTTTCTAAGATTAAAGAATCTTTAACATTAGTAATACTAACATCTTGACCACAAATAAACAAACCAGTAGATACTAAATCAATATTGTTTCCAATAACAACATTCTTATCTCCAGTAACTGAAATGTTTTCACCAATTGTAACCCCGCTATTGCCCGTATAATCAGAATTATTTCCTATCAACACAGATTTATCAGAATTGTTAATAAGATCAGAACCTATTAATACATTACTAAGACCAGAATTGTAATTATCCTGACCAATACCTACTGTATATGAACCACTACCTTCGTTATTGTCTCCTATTAAAATACCATAATCACCACTATAAACAACATTAGATCCATAAACATAATTTACGTCGCCCGAAACCCATACCATATATCCAACTAGAGTATTTTGTGTTCCATAAGAACTAATATCTCTACCTAAAGACCTACTATCTTCATCAGAATGAATATTGTCAGAACCAATCATAATTCCGCTATGATTTAAGGTGCCAGAATTATTTGTTCCAATTACTACAAAATAATTACCGCTAGCAACATTACCACTTCCCATAAGGTTGTAATACAGAGAATCCGTCTGAATCACATTAGAAGCTCCCAATAAAACTGCTTCTCTAGAAAGTCTTAACACTTGACTATCTTGAGCATTTTTGTCTATAAACGCATGAAGTTCTCCAAACGTTCCTGAGGCAGTATTATTGTTGGTAGAGGCTGCTAAGGCTCGAATCTTAGCATAATCAATTTCATTTCCATTATGATCTCTACCAGCCATACTAATAGTGCCGTTATAGCTTCCATCAACAGGAGTGGAGCCTGGATTGTGAAGCATATATAGATGAACACCCGTTGTGCAGTTAGTGGTGGTCTCTATTTTGAATCCGTCTAGAGCACAAGTACTAACCATATGAACAAGATGATCTGGAGCTTGTGTGTTTATACCAAGCCTGCCCATAGATGCGTCATAAAATAAAACCCTGTCAGCATCACCAGACCCCTTAACAATAAAATCAATATTGCGATTTCTATTGTTGAATATCGTTCCAGAGCCTTCAACATCAGATAAAATAACATCTTGTGCTACATCTGAACCTAAAACTAAAACACCGCTAACAGTTGTTAAAGAACTCAACCCTAAAGTAGACCTAACATCATCAATATCTTCGTCGTCTAAAATCGACAGGGCATAATCAGTAATAACCCCAGTTGTAAAAGAATTAAGTCCTGTTGAATAAA
>Ga0070751_1000764_pt1 | contig 19552 bp, 18 predicted proteins | sample VirMetDEL_Aug_28_FD_78514 | JGI IMG/M metagenome (GOLD analysis project Ga0070751, IMG submission 78514) | Aqueous microbial communities from the Delaware River and Bay under freshwater to marine salinity gradient to study organic matter... | ecosystem: Environmental > Aquatic > Marine > Coastal...
AACTTTCTGATGGCGACTTACTTTCTACTGCCTTCGCAGAACCTGAAGAAACAGAAAAAAGTAGAGAAAAAATAAAATTTTCAGAAAGTCAACGAAAAGAATATTTAGAACAAATTATTAAAGCAACAAAACCTACAACTAAAGTTGATACTACATCGGCTAAGTATGAAAAAGATGAAGACGGAAACAAAAAACTTACTGCTGGAACAGAAAAAACAATTACTACTAAAACATTTAAATTTTCTGAACCGACAGCAGAAGATTCTGGAAAACTTAAATTACTAGCAGATAATAATGTTAGAGGCATTTCTCTCATTCGTGCAGGGGGTAATGAACAAGCAGACACAGGGGATATTAAACCCCTTACACAGTTTAATTATTTAAATCGTGGAAATTATAGTGACCGTTCCAAAAAAGAAAAAATTGCTTTAGCATGGGATGATAAAATAAGTTCAATGGATAAAAGGCTTACAAATAAAGAGGCTATTGATTTTTTACGCAGTGGAATAAAAGAAACTTCTTTTGCTAATAAACTTATCATTCAATATATAAAATCCTATAAATCAGGAGCAGAAAAAATACTACCATTCTTATCACAAAGAGGAACAAAACAAACCCAATCAAGGCTTCAAAGAGTAAGAAATCCTTTAGAACTAAAAGAAAAATTATATAATTTAGAATTTTTGTTTGGTAAAGTTTACAAAACGGATGATGAAGAACCTAAAGAATTAGAAACAATAGACGATTCCTTTGACAAATTATTAGAGCAATATAAAGAATATAATTCTTTCAAGGATAAAAACACATCTTTAAAACAAAAAAATATGCCAAGAATAATATCGAACATGACTGTTCTTCTAAGTAAAATAAAGAGGAACATAAATCAACATAGTTCAGAACTAAAAGAAAAATTAAATTCTTTACTAGAAGTTAGAGAAAGTAAGGAAAAAAAGGCAAGCACTTCTTCTAGGGATATTACTAAGAGTACAGATGCAAAAAAAGCCTTTGATAATTTCAAACAATGGTTTAGTTCTAAAGATGGATTTTTTGCTGACCTTATTGATGACACTTATCATCTTTATTCTTTTGAAATTGTAGTTAAAAAAACAATTACCAAAGAAACTGAACAAGACGAAGAAGACAATACAGTAATAAAAACTACACCTAACTATGAGTTCGTTTCTTTTAAAATATCCGAAACTCATGAAATTAGTAGGGGTAGTGCTAATACTAGAGTAAAAAGTGGAAAACAAACGGACGAACAAGGCTACTATTCTAAATATTCAAAAAGAGGTTATTCCCCTAAGTCATTGTATGACTTACCTTCTGAAGAAAAACAAAGTCTTAGGTATTTTGTAGGTTCAATACAATCAGGCATAGAAAAACTACAAAATAGACTAAATAACTAAGGAGGTAAATAAAATGGCAATTGCATCTTCCCCAAGCGACTATACTGCAATCAATGTTGATTATTCAACAGGTAGTGGATATTATACTGATAAAGGTGCAGTATCAGATATGCTACAAGTTCCAGCATTTTCTACCTCAACTTATCCAACTCAAGCACAAGTGGGTTCAATCATTAAAAACATTGAAGGTATCATTGATGATAAAGTAAAGCGTTCTTATCGACCAATTATTTATAGAAATGAATTTCACAACTTTGAATTTATTAGACACCCGATGCAATCTTATTATGGTGGCTATGTAGGTTTTGTTCAATTAGATACTTTGAAACTAAAGAAGGTTATTTCTTTACAAGTTTGGCAAGGAAACAGTTATCTTGAACTTGCTTCTGCCCAAGCGAGTTTAACCCTTGATACAACAGGATATAAAAATTTAAGAAGCATTACATTACAATTACCTAACAGTGGAGATTCTTGGGTATTGTATCATCATGGTGAAGGTTCATTAGCCGCACATAATACATTCCATAATGGGTTTGGTTCAAAAACAACTGCTCAAGAGATTTGTCATTTAATTAACGAAGAATATCCTTCAAAGACAGCACAGTTCACAGGAGCAACAAGGGATAAAGTATTGACTTCTTCACCTAATGGCCTTAACATAAGTGATTTCTTCTATGCCAGCACAGACCCCGATAACGGCAACAAAGTGAACATTTCTAGCCTTTTAGCAGGGGAAGACGGCTCATATTGTACCATCACCCTTGCAGATAAGGCGGGTCAAACCTCAAGCACTGATTCAGTTGTGTTCACTGATATGCAAGATATGAAGCGTCTTGGTTCTTTTTGGAGTATAGGGGATGAGGGGCGCATTTTCTTCTTAAGGGACTATCCTTACCATACACAAAATTCAATCATTTGTACCTATATTGCAGGTAGTAATCGTGTTCCGTCTGCAATTCACAAAGCGGCTACTATGCTAGTTGCGGCTGAATTGCTTAGACATGACGACCAAACGATTCTAATTGCAGAAACAGGCGGCAACATCTCGACGAAGGAAAAGTATGATATACTCACAAAAGAAGCATACGATATACTCAAGGGCAAGGCCGACATGGTTTTCTTATTAGATTAATATGTTTTCTAAAATTGGCATTAAAGAGTTCCAACACTATTTGGATATAGAAAAGGAACGGCAGTTAGCACTACAAGAACTTTCGGAAATACTAGGAATAGACATTACATTTAGTGATGAAGAAATAAGAAAAAATGCAGAAGAAAATTTTGCAAAAAATTTTAATAAAAAAATAGAAAAGGAGTTGAATAAATGGATGAAGTCAGCCTTCTCATAGATTTAGTTAGCAGTAATTGGTCGTCTTCTGCGACTACTTTACAAAGTGCAGGGACGATTACAGCAGACCATGTTGCTATTCCCAACTTTGTTGATGTAAGAACATTACAAAAGAATAAAGGAGTTCGATATGATTTAACTGCTAAAGATGTTATTATCTTCTTTGAGGATTCCCAAAACATAGAATACCCTACTACCAACTTTGATGTTAGGAATGAAACCTATTCATTTACTATGCATATAAGAACCATTCACGATGAAAGGGCTGGAACTGATGCTAATTTTGGCAGGGATAGGCTAAGGGCTTTATACTTGGTCGCTCGTCATGCACTTGAGCGTAGCCGAACAGGATATACAGCGAGTGATGGGTCTAAATTTAATCAATTATTCGTAGGTTCAAGAAGTGAAAGCAATGACCGTAGTAAGCGTCTATTCGGCTATAAATTATCAGTAGAAACAAAAAGATTCGCATTAACACTCCCTTAGTAAGTTTGTAAAGGAAAGGAGAGGATAACATGGCAGTAGAAAACAGCAGTATATTTTTAGGTAGCGGCGCAACGATGACTTTAGTTCCAGAATTGGACTTTTTCTTCAAGGCGGAAACAACAAGTACAACAGCAATTCAAATTGAAACAACTAATGCAGTTCAGTTTCAATTAGTTCCTAATCTTTATGTTGGTTGTACCTTAGATTGGTACGATAACGGTGTCTATACTTCTTCTCACACAATTACTGCAAATGACCATGATACCTTTACAATTACACCTGCTACGGGTGCGGCGGTTGTCACTGCTGATGATGAATTTGTTTTAAGAGCGTATGGTTCACCTTGTCCTGCTCCCGATTCAGATAATGACGGAACAGGTAAAACAAGACTTCATGCTGACAATTGGCTTGGTTTGATTGAAACCGCTTCCTTCCCAAACATCGAAGTTGAAATGAAACAACTAAATCTTTCTCTTGGTGGTTCTCGAAATTTTACTCACCAATACAAAGGCATTGAAACTGCTTCCGGTGGTAATCTTGCATTGGTTTGTAATCAAGTCACTTGGCTTTATTATGCTTTAGGCAAGTGTACCGAATTAAGTTTTGGTGGTGGAACTTCTGCTTCAAACCACCCAACTAATTATCACACAGGAACAGCCGCACATAAGTTGTATTTCCACGGAACCTCGAATACTTCTCATGTTGATGAAGGTCCGTTTATTTATCGTGTTGGTCAAGCAAGTTATGGAGAAAATCATATTATTCCCCCTTTGCTTTTTACTGTTGATGATACCGTTGCTGATTTAGATTCTGCTACTTATCCTGTTGCGGCAACAGGTCAATACATCACATACAAGTTTGAAGAAACAAATGGCGCACATTTGCCATCATTTGCACTTGAGTATTCATTGACCAAAGATGTGGCAAATAATTTCCAAGCAGACCAAGATGCAGATGCAGAAGACATTAACTTTGTTCGTGTAGCAAGAGGTAATCGTGTCAATACTTTGACAATGACCGCTAATGAAAACGAAGAAGTTAAAATGACTTTAGATTTGAATACAAGAGCAGTGACTCCTATTCCACAAACATTAGCAAGCCCAAGCACAGGCTATGAATCAAGAGGTGGACAAACTGCTAATTCTGGGCTATTTAACTTCACAGCAGAACCAACGCACTTAGAACCATTCTTCTTTTCGGATGGAACTATTAGCGTTTATGGGCAACAATTCCTAAAGATTACAAATTTCACTTTAACAATTAACAACAATCTTCAAGATAAGAGATTCATTGGTGCTGGTAATAAAAGCATCAAAGAAGGGATTCCTTCACAAAGAACTTATGAGATTGCTCTAACTGCTCTTGTGACAGATGATAAATTGTTCACTGAATTATTAAACCAAGATGAAAATAATGATACTGCACAATCTATTGATTTGGTATTTACAAAAGATAGTGGAGAATCATTTACTCTTGCTTTTGATGATTATTTCACAAGTGCTAATACTTGGACAGTTCCCGAAGATAAAGGAGCAATTACAGTTGAAGCAACTTTAATGCCAAGAACTTTAACGAATTGCACTACTACAACTCATTGGGTATTACAGGGATGATTTAAATGGTTTCATATCATGAAAAATACCTTGCTAAACTTGCTAAGAAAAAGGCTTCTTCTAAAAAGAAGAACGCCAAGAAAGATACTCAAAAGGTGACTCCAAAGACGGAATCTAAACTAGAGTAATCATATTCCACCAACACACCGTTTGTTTGTTTGTTGGTTTTTGAAGGTGGATAATATGTTGAATAATAAAAAAATTATATCAGATAAGAGTGCTTTATTTGCACTCACAGAAGCGAAGGAACACTATGTTAAAGTGTCACCTGAAACAGAAGAATACCTTAAGGTTTGGGTAAAGGAACCCACTTGGCTTGAAGCCGAGAAAGCCTTAAATTCAGTTATGAAGATTGACCAAAGAACTCAATCTTTTGATATTGATTTGCAAGCCATGTATAGATACATGGTTGAAAATTTTATTGAAAAGACTGAACCATCACTTTCTACTCTCGATATGCTACGATTAAGTCCGTATGTCGGGAATCAATTAAAAGAAATACTTCCTAATCCTATGTCTATGATGCAGGAGGATGAAGAAAAAAAGGATGATTAGGGGGGCAGTTAGGGGTAAAGAAACTTCCCCAAAAATTGCATCCTTAATGGTTGTCTATATGCTTTCAAAAGCATTAGGAATAAGTCCCTTAGAAGTCTACAAAATGCCGGTTAGTTTAGTCACTGATTTACTAATGGTTCACTCAGCAGTTGAAGAAATAAAATCAGAGGAAATGGATAAGATTACAAAGAAAGCGGAGAATGCTAAATATGGTCGATGAAATTCAACGGGCTTCGAGTTCTTTAAAAGAACTCAATGATAATGCTTTAGCCGGTGAAAAGATTTTTTCCGGCTTTCTTGGCACAATGGTTGAAGTTGCTGCTGGAACGGAAGGAGCAAGTAAAGCATGGACTACTTTAAGTCGTTTAACTTCTGGAAGCCCGATATGGAAATTACAGAACAAAGCAAGAGCATACCTTTCTATCTTGGCTGGTTTTCAAGAAAGAGCGTTAAGAGCAGAAAACGCACAAAGAATGCAAAATAAAGCGGCTGTTGATGCTATTCTTAATGTTGATAAATTAACAGAAGAATATAGAAAGTTAAAATTAGCCGCAGGTTCTTATAATAAAGAGCAAGAAGAAGCATTACAAAGCACTGTTGCTTTTTCCGAGGCCATTATTTCTGGTAAAAGTAAAAGCGAAGCATATAAATTATCTCTTGCGTCTTTGGGTGATTTGGTAAAAAACAATTCAAAGGAAGTCAATACTTTTTTAGCGGCTAGAAAAAAAGCCGCAAAGTTTGAAGAAAATCTACAAACGGCTAAAGGAAGAGGAAGAATAAAGGCTGGAATACAAAGCCAAAAAAGAAAAGCATATTCTATGCTAACGGGCGAAGGTTTTAACACAGGTAGTGTTAAAGGTGAGAGAGAATCTGTAAAAGGTGTTTTAAAAGCGATAGTTGGTACGCTTACGCCAAAAAAAGAAGAAACTCCTTTTAGTAAAATATTTAAACTTTATAAATCAAGAAGTTCCTTTAGTGAAACTGTTAGTAAATTTTCATTAAAATTCCAAAAGAGAATGCTTAAAGTAGTTATGGGCCTACAACCTTTATTTAAAATGGCATTTAATTTCCTTATATATGCGATGTTAGGAATTTTAGCCTTCCTTGTTTTTGCTAAAGTGGCATATGATATTTTTGATATAATTAAAGACTTTGGGGCATTAGATGATATAAACGCCATTATAACTTCAGCGGTGAGCATAGTAGGTAATTTATTTACTATTATTGGTGCATTCTTAAGTGGTGACTTTGAAACAATACTTAGTTCAGGTTTAGCCATAGTCAATAGCGTAATTGATATTGCTTACAAAGCAGGATTACTAGCAGCAAAGGCGGGATTAGCGATTCTTGTAGGGTTATTTTATTCATTACTTGACTTTATGGATTACTTCTTTTTTCAAGAAGGATATAAAGTGGTACTTCCCGCACTCTATAAAATAGGAAAGTTCTTACTTGCCGCTTATTTTGTTAGATGGATAGCAGGTCAAGCACTATTACTATTAGGAATTTATGCCTTACCTATTGGAATGGCTATTGTTATAGGAGCCGCTTTCTTAGCATTTTATAGAAAGGTTGCAGGACACCCTGTTTTAGAAATGATTGTTTTTGGAATGACGGCAATTATTGGAATTTTAGCCTTTGTTGCTGGAGGTTGGATTATAGCAGCAGGGGCATTTGTTGGATTATTATTGATGGGGCTTGCTAAAAAATTCAAGTTCTTTGCTAAAGCAACAGGTGGTACAAGTCACGGAGGAATGACACTTGTTGGAGAGCAAGGGCCAGAATTAGTCAATTTACCTGCTGGCGCACAAGTTAAAACCAATTCGCAAACAAATAGAATGATGGGTGGAACTACCGTAAATAACTACATTACCATCAATGCAAAAGATACATCTAAGGCAGAAATGCGTAGGATTGCGACTGAACTCGGTAATATGATTAACACCAAGATGAATAGAACAGGTGCTACTCGAACAATGAGATGATATTATGGGCTATGTATATTTAAAAACACAAGCATACAGTGGCAGTGACTTGTCCATTAACACAATACCATTAGATGTTTCTAGTGTTGGAATAAGTGTTTCTAAAACAATTCCTGCTTTCCCTGTTCCATTATCAGGTGTTGCTGTTGGCGAGTCTATTACTGCGGCTTTAGATTTAGGAATGGCAACAAAAAACATTTCTTTAAGTGGTACAATAACAGATACTTCAATTACAAAAACAATTGGAGGAACAAATACAACATTAACATTTACAGCACACGAAGTTGCACAAATGATTGCGGCTGGTGTTGATTCGACAGGTTTTGCTAAGAACCAAGCCTTTTCTGAATTAGTTATTTTAATGCCATCATTTGTTGATAGTGAGTATTCTGCAAGAGCAGGAATAGACACAACTGATAGAAGTACGGGAACTTTAATTCCATTAACATTCGGTTCAAGAGGTGGAGCAAATTCAAAGGATAATTTAGGCGTTCCCACTCCATTCTCAACATTTCCAGATGCTTCTACTGATATTGGCTTAACAGGATTCGTTAGAAGTTTTACTTGTAATTTTGAAGCAGAATCCTTTGATTTGACTTTTAGTTTAGAGTTTGAAGTTGCAAGTATTGTTCCTTGAGGTGATTAAATGTACGATGTATTAACAGGAAAACAAAGAGCATTAGTGTTCCCTGTTATGTGTAATGCAGATGTTAAGATTGATTACTCAGACAATGTTCCAGATTCAGCAGATGATGTTGGTTATGGTATTTGGTCGCATGGTGGTGACTTTACCTTTGAGGCCATTGTGACTCCTTATGATATTAATGGGGCCGCTATTGCATCTTTAAGAGGAAGAACATTAAGCAATACTAAAAAAATAATGCCACATGCTGCTTCAAGTTCACAAAGCAATAGATACCTCCCAATAGCAGATGCTCTTACCCATGAAATGAGAATCTTTTCTAGCACTAATTTTTACATTTCTCTTAAAAATGCAACGACAACCAATGCAAATCAACCTGCTGAATATAAAATTTTAGTTGGAATAAAATTAAGTAGTGGTGCAGTTCAAGAATTTACTACCGATAATGTTGTTATTATACCAACTAAGGATAGGGCTTGGACTTACACTTCAACAGGATTATATGGATTTAATGAAGAAGGAAGAATTGAATATGATTTTGCCGCACTTGTGGATTCAAACTTTTCTTCGGGTGGAACTACAATTAGTTGTTCTTCGGTTGTTTCCGATACCATCTCCGAAGGTGAGCCGTTGTTCATCCGAGATGGGTACGATTTTACGGCCATAGGGACCGTTTCTTCGACTGATACCTCCGCCAACACCATCACACTCGGCAGTGCCTACAATGCCGATATTTCCTCATCAACTCAATTACTACGAAGGACTTATGCCGACCCAACCTATATCAACAATTCATTTCATATCGCTTGCACCTATGATGAAACTGCTAAAGAATTAAACATTTACTTTAATGGCTTATTGGTTAAAACTGGAACTCATGCACAGTCCGGTACATTTTCATTTGAAGATGAAGATTTATTTATTGGGGCCAATGGTAATAGAGAAGTTGGTATGAGTTCAGCAATAGATAACAAACAATTTATGGGAGAAATGCATGAAATGTGTTTAACCTCAGTAATTCGCAGACGCTTTCCATCTATTACTAATTTACACCCGAATTATAACGATACATTATTTTACTTTAGATTTGAAGAGGTGGACTTATGACATTAGATGTATTTAATGAAGGTATGTTCGTCGCAACAAGCCAACCAAGTTCGGGAACAGTTGCCTCCTATAATTTTGATGTTCCTACAAATCCAGTAATGACTACTCTCTCTACATCATTTACAAGTGGAGATGTTTTATTTTCTGCCATATATACCGATGATAGTGAAGAAAGTGCTTTTAATGAAGTAATAAGTAGTGCTACATTACAAGCAGAATACGAAAATCTATCAGTGACAAAAGGATTCAATATTCATTGTTTTGATACTGTTTCTTCAACAGGTGTTAGTTTAGCGACAATAGATGCCGCAACCGGCTCACCTAATATAAACACTCACTATTACTTTGTTTTAATTCATTCCGACGACCATCTAAAACATCATTTTGCTAGAATTACAGAAATTAAAACTAGTGATGTATTAGGTGACTCTTTTGACTTTGAGCCAAAATTAGGAAATGAAATTGCTCAAGGAACTAAATTTAAATTATACAAAGGGCCGGCAATTACTTCAAAGGGCGTTGCTTTTTCAGCAGGTATTAAGCAAGACCTAAAGACTTCATTACAAGTAGCAAGACCTCACTTTTGGTTTGTTAATGATTCTTTAGATAAAGATAATCAATTAGACCACAATACTAAATATTTTGCTAGAATAGATGGCGAGGGTGACGGAAGTAGCATTACATTAAATACTGCGGCAAATAGAGTTGCATTCCTAACAGTTTCCGATTATAAAGAAAAGGTAGTTGATTACAGTAAATTTTCATTAAACGCCACTAGCCATGACACTTTAGAAAGACTAGATTATTTATTTCATAAGTATGGTAATACCTTTACTGCTACAACAGTAGCCGGTTCTGCTGAACTTACAATTACCGGCGGTAGTATGGATTCTACACTAATGTTCAAAGGTTTATCATTACAAGGAACAGGTATTAAAACAGGAACTAGTGGAACAGGAACAAATAAGTTCTTGTCTTTAGATTCAAGTAGTTCAACTAATAAAATAATTATGGAATTTGCAGCACATGGTAGTGCGACAATTACTGTGACAATGTTTGATAACGAAAGGTCTAATATTGGAACTGATGATGCAGATTATGATAATTATATTGAACATGCAAATAGAGATGTTGCTGATGCTGATGCAAAGAATGACTTATCCGGCCCTACAAGATATTTACATTATGATTACTCTCCAACTAAAAACAATTCTACTATTAATGTTGTTGATTTAGAAGTTCAAGAATCTATTGGCAACAAATCAAGTTATGCTGATTTAAAAATCTCCGACCCTTATCGTATCTTATCAAAGAAAATAATTAACTATGATGCCTTGCGAATAAGGCAAATGGTTCATAGGGGCGACTTTAATGATTGGATTTCATTTGGAGCAACAATAACTTCATACACCTCTAAGAATGGTAGTAATCAACCACTTTATGCTATAAACACTCCTGTTGATTTAAGAGATTATTTAAATGTTAATGATGAAGTTTTAATCAATTCTAGAGTAATGATTGTGGTTGATTTAGATGCATCAAATCTTAGATTTAGGACTGAGAGTAGATTAGAAACAGAATCTATATTTACTACTTCCACTAACTTAGAATCAATTGCGGCAGATACTGAAATTTATAGAAGAGCATGGAATACAACAGATGGTACTCTTTTGACAGGAATGAAAATGATTGATGGTAGAGAGGGCGGTTTAACTATTTCTTTAATCAGTGATGAGTTTTCTCAATTAGAGGCAACAGTCACTTCGTATGTTTCTCAAACTGGATTATTAACCATATCTCTATTTAATCAAGGCTACGATACTAAGACAGCATTAGATAAAATGTCTGGGCAATATATGATTTACAATGAAAAATTAAATGGTAGGATTACAAACCTCAAACAAGAAAAAGTTGATGGTGCTACCATAATGAATATCAATGGTGCTGATAAACTTAAAGAATTACTTGACCCAATTATAGAAAAAAATACATTGTTCTCAAAAGATATTGTGTATTCAACGGACAGCCCATATAATAAAGTCACAGCATTAGGAGCAAATGCAACAACTGAATTTACAAACAATACTTTGACTTTAAGTGGAAGCACTACACTAATTACAGGGGATAAAATATTTGCTAAGACGACTAGTGGCTCAATGGTATATCTTGGAGAAATATCTTCCGGTGGAACAGGAACTTCCTTTTCATTTACTACTACCTGTAAAGGAGAAGTAGACACTAAAGCAGCATATAAAGCGTCAACAAAATATACGGTATTCAATAAAGCATTATCTTCTAATGCATTTGTTTCTTCTGCTACTAGTCTTTATGGTACTGCAAATAAAGGTCTTTTCTTTGAAAGTGGTACTACATTAGTGGATGGCGTCGAAACTGTTTCTCTTCCACCATCTTCTATAAATACTACTAATCCAAAATCAAGGGGATATTACTTAAGTGAAGCAAAGAACATGAAATCAGATAATCTCTTCCAAGCAAGATTAGATGATAATGCTTCAAGTAAATCATATTCCACCTTTGATACAGTTAATACACTTATTGATTTTAATATTCTTTCTATTCAAGAAGTAGAAGGAAACCAAGTTATTGAAATCGCTCCACACATTCCATTAACATTGGCTAGAGTAGATAATAACTTCGGTAATACACAAGATATTGATGTTAAAATTCCTTTAGGGACTTTAAGTTCTGCGGCTGTTGCTTCCAGTGGGAATACCTATTTAGAAACAACTTCAATTCTTAGTTTATCTAGCACAACATTCCCAAGAAGGTATCATGGAAAGCCTTTGTATATTTCTGATGTTTTTGCAGGATTCATAGTACAAGCCAATTATTTTGGTGGCAACACTACAATTAGAATTTATATTGATAGAGTAATACCCGATGCAGATAATGGCTCTACATTACACACATTAGATGGTGGTTTGTTAAGAGATGGTAATTCTACGACAAATACTACAAATGAAACGACTAAATTAACTCATGAACTTTCAATATTAAATGGAGCGCATTTACACGGTGGTAAGATTATTGCACCTTTACACCCAAGTAGGAGCGCATCTTCAAGTGATGATGGAATGTATAACATTCTGGATATACCTTATTATTTTAATACGGGTACTTATTCAAAAACATTTGCTGATAGAACAGGTGCTTCGTATTACAGAATTATTAACTTAGAAAAAGGTAATGTGAATAACATTAAATCCAAAGTGACCTCTTATGCTGCATTTGGTGATTTAACTTATTATGCAAGTATTATCAATAAGATTCCATATTACGCTTCTTCATATAAATTTAATCCTGCTTTCTATATTGATAGTGGATTACAAGATAATTTAACGGGTGTCAATAAAACAGATAATCCAGTTCGAGCGCACTCATTGATACAAACTAGGGGTTATGTTCCACCAAGCGGTTCTAAATTCTTTGATACTATTGTTCATCCAACGGGTTCTGCCGCACTATATCTTTTACCGCCCGACCCCCATACTAACACAAGTGAATTAAAAACACCCTATGTAGCCAAAGACATTATTCAACAACCTGACCCTAAAGTAGCAAGAATGTTTTTATTCGTAAATTCTGACTTAAGAGCATATTCATCAACAAGAAAAGACAGTCTATTGTATTCTGGACAAACTAGAGATATTACTTCTTATAACCTTCTTGCATTAACCGAACCAATAACAACTGAATCTTCAAACCCAAAAGATAATACTGGTGTCACAACTAAAACAATAACACATAAAGATGGTAATTATTCATCTACTTCAATTATATCCAGCGACAAAACACTTTCTTCCTTAAATCGCTTTAGTATGATGCGTTTAACTGAACTTTGTTTTGATTGGGCATTTAACCAATTTGACCCAGAAAATCCCCCTGCTGGTAATAAAACTCTTCCTGTGTTTTATTATCCACATGTTAGTATTGTTAGTTTAGGAAATATTTCTAGTATCAGTGGAACTCAAATTGATATGACCGCCATTATTACTATTGCTAATGGTGATTATATCTTGGATAGTGAAGGAAGGTATATAGGTACGGTTTCCTCTAGTTCTACAATTTCAGGTAGTTTTACAAGAATCGTGACTACCGCCACAGCATATAAAACAAATGGTAATGCTTACTTTACTGGCGCAGGTGCTCAAAAAGTAATAGTTGCTACTGCTGAAGAAAAGGCTTTAATTTCTGGACATGGAGAAGTAGATACCTTTGTTAGATTTGGTAAAGAAATACACATGCTTAGAAGTGCAGTTATTAACAATGCTGATGATGCTGTTAATAATGATATAGAAGGATATGGCACAAAAAAATCAGACGGCAGTAGTGGGGGTAGTGAATGGTCCGACCATTACGGCGTTGCTTTAGGGCATCAAAGCGCACCTGCTACAAAAGACCACAATACTTATGCTCCAATAGGAATAGAAGGAGATAGCAAATTAGCAGAATCTTCAGCACTAGACCATCATCCATCTAAACTTTTCCAATTATTTGATGATTTAGATGATTTTACTGCCAATACAGATGCGGCAGGAGTGACAAGTGCTGATGAACTGTATATTAAAAGTTGGTTGCCTGTATTTTTAGATAGATTTAAAATAGAAGGAGGAAGTCAATTAGTTGATTCTGGAATGGTTGGTGCTGAAATAACCGGTGCCAATAAGTATAGAGATAGCACTTCAACAAATAAAATAGGATTAGTTGGATTTGCATTAAATGAAAAATTTGCAGATAAAGAAACCTTGGACCATTCTGCAAATATAACTTATTCTAATACAGCAGATGGAGCGATGTTAGCATTCAAACCAAGACTAAAAATAGATACAAGTGCTCATTATGATGGTTCTAATAGCCCAGATAAAGCAATAGGAGCATCCGATATTATTAGGTATTTTATTCCTGCAAGTGGTGAACATACTTGGCTAAAGTTTGTTGATTTAACTGGAACATATTTAGCATCAACAATAGGTAAATATGTGGATAGCGGTGGAACACAGGGAAGTTTAACCACAGGCCAAACTAAAAGTCTTAATGACGCAACTCCAACAACATTAGCATATGTTATTTCTCACGAAATAGACCACAGCAACGGAACTGAAACTCACATTATTGTCACGGATAGAAGTTTAACAAGTGATTATTATAGAGTCCTTCAACCAAATCATACTTTTTCATATGATTATTCACCCAAAAAGATACAACTAAATACTCTTTCTTCTTCTTATACTAAAAAACCATACTCTCAAGAAATGTATAGTGGAATCAATGCATATCAATTACAAAATGCTAAAGGAGATAGGGATTTACAAGGAAATAATGAAGGTATTTTATCAATGTATGTTTTAGTAGACATTGAAAATTTATCCTCAGATACAGAAACTGTTGTCACTACTGACTCAATGGATAACATATTAGAAAATAAAAGTGGAAAGTATTGTGTGAGTGACGGAGAAAATGTATATTCTACTGAACTAACATATGAAAGCGTTTCTTCACATGAAAAGTTTATTTCCTTTTCACAAATTAAAGAAACAATTGGTGTAGTTTCAGTTTCGGAAATTACATCAATTACGGTTGGTGGAGAGTCACCAATTGACACCAATTCAAAAAGAGCCATGATTGGTTCTGTCGTTAGTATTTGCCAAGAAGCAGACGACCTCATAGAAGAATTGCTTGAAGAACAAGACACACCATTTACTATCACAAAAGAAACTTATCCTCTTTTCGTTGCTCCTAACTTTGACGGCATCAGTATCTTTGAAGCAATTAACTTCTTGCTAAGAAAGAAAGAACAGACCCTAATACAAAAGAATGAAACCTTTGAAATAAAACCAAAAGACTCATCTGGCTTTTACAATGACCTACTCATTAGCGATAACGGCGATATTAGAATCTATGAATACGAAGTGTTAGATAGCACATTTGAAGAATACAATGAAATCATAGTCAATGGTAAATCTCACAAATCTAAGAAACAAGACCTAAGAAGCGTTAAGAAGGTTGGAAGAAAAACACTCAAGGTCTTTGAAAGAAAACTAACAACTCAAGAAGAAGTTGATACGAGAGCAAAGGAACTTCTTATTCTACATAAAGGCGACAATAAAAAACTTAGAATTAAAATAGGACATAATAATATAAGCCAAATACAAGTTGGTGATGTTGTCAATGTAGAAGTTAAACAGGAAAACATACCTAGAAATCAATACATCGTTTTAGAAATTACCCACCTAATGACCGGCTTACTTGAATTAGAATTAGGTAAATACAGCAAACAGTTAGAAGATAGATTTTCCGAACTTACTGTTGATGTTGATACTGCTCAGACATTACAGAATACTAAAAACAATGAGCAATCAACTGTTCTTGGTTTCTTAGAAACTGTTAAAATTAAACCAATTAGATTATTAGTTCGCAAACGAGCAACAACGGGTTCAATGACACTTGGATTCACGACAGCATTAAATACAGGAACAGCACCACTTGGATTCACAGGTGGGGCCACAATCACCTATACAGACTTAGTGGAGGAAGAATTTTGATAACTGACTTATTACGAGATAAACTTGCGGCCTATATTTTAACTTTAGCAAATCACACAAATGCAGAAGGTGATGTTGGATTAGGTGGTAATTCAACAAGTCCAGCCGCAACCACATTAGATGTTCCTTTAGGTGTCACTACTTCACAATATGTCGCAACACGCTCCGGCGACAATGTAATTGAAATTAAAATAATGGTTGAAGGTGCAAACATTACAGGTAAAGTTATTCGTGAAGCAAGTTTCGGAGGAAACGATGGTTCAACTGATGAAATGTTATCAAGAGTTAATTTTGAAGGTGTTGGCCCTTTTGCGTCAAACGAACAATTAGAAATATTTTTAATGTTAGAGGTGGAATAAGATGGTAGAAAATAACCCGCATAAGATTTCAACAATGGGAAGAGGAACTTTAGCAGCAATTACAGACGCTTCAGATTTTCCCCATACTGGTTTAATTAAAGGTCTTTCCCAAATGGCAAGACAAAATATAGTAGTAAAGGGGTCAAATGATTCGGCTTCACACGATTTCAATATAACACAGGCTACTAGCGGGAATGTTATTCAAGTTGCTCAAGGAAGTTATTTGAGAGATGGTAAATTATACACTGCAAGTGCGGCTAATTTTACTATTGGTACAACAAGTAATGATACTAGTTTATTAGCCCATACAGAATTTGATAAGGGCTATCACTTATTGGTGATAAATTCTTCAAATGCTATAAAAATAAGACAACCAACTGTGGCAGATAAAGTTCCCGATTATACCTCCGGCGACACAATTATTGCTATAATTGAAGTTTCTTCCACCACAGGTGATGGAACGAGAAATATTCAATTCTTAACAAGTGATAAAACAGATAACAGTGTAAGTATTGCCTATACTGCATCAAATACATATACAGAAACAATGTCTATTGTTGGAACTAATGATAGAACAGTATTTAGAAATACAATTGCTAATGCTGACATTAGATTCATATTGGCTGATAATACTGCCGATGAAAAGTTTGAGGTTGTGACTGATGATGATTCGGACGGAGATGGAGATACTACCGTCTTTTCAATTGACGGTCAAGGTTTAGTGAGTATTACAGGAGTTGATAAAAATGATGCTGACTTAGTTATTTCAAAAGATGTTGCTGGAAGTATTGGTAGGGCGGGTATTTCTTTAATTTCAGATAACTCAACAAATGGTCAATCTGGAAGATTAACTCTCGAAAGAACTGCCGGTTCCAGTTTTATTGGAATGGATATTGCTACTGATTCAAGAGATGGAATTAGAATTTTAACAGGAGATGGTTCGGAAACCGAAAGAATGAGAATAAACGATGATGGAAAAGTAGCGATAGGTACGGCTACCGTTGATACTAATTCTTTATTGGCAGTTGAAGGAGCCATTTCTCTTGATGAAATTAGCGCACCTACAAATACAGCAGATAGAGGACAACTCTACACTAATGCAGATAATGAACTACACATGATTGACGGTGCGGGAACTGATACTGTTTTCTTAAAGAGTGGAAAGCATTCTATTTGGGTTCCTTCATCAGCCATGACCCCATTAACAACAAATGGTTGTTCTGTATTGACACAAGTTGAAATGACAGCAGGTAGGCCGGAACTACAAGTATTGGATTTTGCCGCAGATGCAGATGATTTTTGTCAATTTACGGTTGCATTCCCTAAATCTTGGAACGAAGGAACAGTGACATTTCAACCATTTTGGACTGTCACAGGAACAAATACAGGAACAGCCGTTTGGAATTTGACGGGTATAAGTGTTGATGATAACTATGCAATTAATAGCGGTTATCCTTCAATAGCCGCTACCGGAGCAAAAGCACATAGCGGTACTTCTAATGACCTCAATACTAGTCCAGAAAGCGGAGCATTAACAATAACAAATGCTTCTGTTGATAGTGTGACCTACTTTAGATTAAGTTTAGATACGAGTTCTAGTTCACAAACAGGAACAGTTCGTCTTATTGGCCTTAAATTATTCTATGATATTAATGCGGGGAATGACGAGTGAGTTTTGGTTATGTTGTTCTTGGTTTCAATTCTTATCCTAAAAGGGGAGAAGCCGCACCTTCTTCTCTTTTAATACAAGATGCCGCAGGTAATGATAATAGATTTACTACTACTATCGGAGCATCTGTCGCACATGATAATGATTTTTCAAATCCCTATATTGTAGCGGGATTAGCAGGTTCTACTATTACTTTTGGATTTTATTCACAAGTTGTAGGAAATGTAAATACTTTTCAATGGTCTGTTTTGAATATTAACGACCCGCAAGGAGTTATTGCTTCATATAGTTCAACTCCAAGTAGCGGGAGTATTACAGGCCCAACAACTGTTAATTGGACAAATTTAGCAATTACCTTAGCCGGTTCTATAAGTGGTGGTTCTATGGCAGAATTTGAAGTTAGAGTCGTTGCTACCAATGATGGCGGCTCAGATACATCGAACTATACATTAACTTTCTTAAGTCCATGATAAAAAAAGAATTAATCATAAAGATGTTGCTATTTATAATTGCAATATCTTACTTCATTTTTCTTTGGATAGGCCCTACCTTAGTGGGCAATCGTTATGGTTAGTAAAGTAAGAAGTTCAAAAATTTTTGCATAAAAAAAGGCGAGCCGACCCGTTAGGGCCGACCCGCTATTTCTGTTTTTACACTCCAAATACTCCTACACTCTCTACATTCCCACAATTTTACTTGGTCACTTGAACCAACATAAAACCCTAAGATACGCTTCGCAAGCGTATTCTTTCCGCAATACTTACAAGTTTGTTTTAAACTCATTTATTCTCGCCTTGTTTATCTTCACCAAGTAGTCTGCTAATGTACTCTTCCACGCTTTTTTCAGTGATATTAGAACCACCAAATGCTGCGAAGAATAGTAACGAAACTACTATCAAGAAGATAAACAAGCCAAACCATTCTGCTGTGGACATTACCAATCAACTCCTAAATCTATAAACTCTTCTTTTTCAATAGAGAATGCTTTTACTATGCCGTTTTCTTTACCATAACTCCAAAGGTCATAAACTAATTGAGTATCTTTCATACAATACTCAACCACTTCATCGTATTTACCCATTTTCCATAACTTAGGAGCATCTGCACTATCCATCAGTTTGAAATCATCCATAGTACATTTGACTAAGTCTTTCAGTTGAACCTTTTCGCCTTGACCCTTGAGTAAATCTTTGCTTGTGTCTATGTATTTATTCTCCTTTAAATATTTATGAATACAGTATATATCCATAGAATCCCTAAGTATAGGCAAATCAAATGCCGCTAAATTATGACCTAATAATTTACCACCCTTTTGAAGATGTTCGTCTAAGTCATACTTTAACTGTTGTAAAGACTTTACAATGTGACCGCTTTTGGCGAAAGAATCAACAGGTTCATCAACATAAACAGTTCCTGTATTTCCATCCCAAGTGGCAACTGTTGAAACTTGAAACATATGAGTATTAGCAAATCCGCCAATCTCATGTGACATATTCTTTGTTTCAATATCTAATGCTAAAACGGACATTGAAATCACGAACCGTTAGTCCATAGTTTAGAAATCTTTGCGCTTTCTTCATCAACGGGTTCTTCTACGCCAATTCTGCGTTTAAGGAATGCCACAATGTTTGTGTTTGCTACTGATAGCATACTGCAACATTCCCAACCCTCATCACCGTAAGTATCTAATGTTTCTATAATAACTTTCGGTCCCTTCGTAATGTCAAAAACGACATATGTATTTTCGTATTTCATCTGCTTTCCTCCTTTAGTTTCAAATATGGTGAACGACCTATCTTTTTCATATCAAAGAAC
>Ga0070751_1000765_pt1 | contig 19552 bp, 8 predicted proteins | sample VirMetDEL_Aug_28_FD_78514 | JGI IMG/M metagenome (GOLD analysis project Ga0070751, IMG submission 78514) | Aqueous microbial communities from the Delaware River and Bay under freshwater to marine salinity gradient to study organic matter... | ecosystem: Environmental > Aquatic > Marine > Coastal ...
GCTCTCAAACTTCACATGTCAGACATCGAACGTGCGATGTTCTTCGGTGTGAAGCACGAAGCAAACGGTTCAACTGCCCAGCCTACTCGCTACACAGGCGGCTTGCTTAACAGCCTAACCAACGTCGTTGATATGACCACGGACTACGGTTCGTATGGTGGTACTTCGGCTGGTGACATGACTGAAGAAGGTTTTGATGACTTGCTTATCTCAACCATCTTTAAGTTCGGCTCTAAGCAAAAGATCGCTTTCGTTGGTGAAGGCGTTGCGAACCACCTGCAACAGTTCGGCAAAGATCGCTGGCAACCTACCGCTATGGAAGGTGCATACGGCGTCAACCTGACACGTTACAACACATTCGCTGGAGACCTGATGGTTCACCTGCATCCGCAGTTCCGTCAAATCCCGAATATGCGTAACGCGATGGTCATCGTCGACTTCCCATATCTGGTTTATCGCTACCTTGAAGGTCGTGATACCCAGCTTTTGGAAAATCGCCAAGCGGTAGACGCGGATAGCGTCAAGCACGAGTACCTAACCGAGTGTGGTTTGGAACTCCTGCAAGACAAAGTTCACGGCTACATTAAGAACTGGTCTTCACGCGTCGCTTCCTAATGGGGACGACCAAAATAGGTCAATAAGCGATAGTAAGGGGGCAAGTTTGCCCCCTTACTTTTTAGGAGAGACACATGGCAGAAGAGAAAAAGACTGCGACCAAGAAAACAACCACAACACGCCGCCGCGCTCGCACTGACACTGGTGCATTCAAGGCAGACGACCCCAAGACACCAGACGTAAATGAAGCATGGGAAGAAGTTCCTGCTGAAGAACCGAAGGCAGAGCCTGTAAAAGCTCCCGCAGACGGCATTGTTTGGTATGAGAGCCGTGAGCCGGAACCCACACAGTTCTCAGTTGCTGGCTACAACCCAATCCGTAACTTCAGCAATGGTCGACTAGAGTTCCGTGTTAAAGCGGAAGACGTCGAGCGTTTCGAGAAAAACCATTTTTGCATGAACGCACGGATCGTTCGCAAGAGGTAATCCATGGCAGAGCAGAGCAACACAAACCCACACATCCGTGAGACAAACTCGCCACTCAATACACTGGCGATGCAGGCTCTACGGCGTTACGGCGACTTTCATCCCGGCACAGTGGACGGAGATGTGATGCTCATGTTCGTCGAATTTGCCAATATGGTGATCGACGAAATCCGCATGCACCCTTACCACGACGGCACAGACATCGACTACTACCAGTCGGCCACAGACGTGCGCCCGATTAAAGACGTCATCATCGTGCAGGGTCTGCTCTACCATTACGCAGTACAGCAGGGCAGTGAGAAGATGCAGGCGTACATGCCGACATACTTCCAGACGCTCAACCGCGAACTGTGGGCGAAGAAGAACGGTAACACGAAAATTCAAATGACTGTCGTCGATGACGGCACCAACAAAAACAATATTGGTGGCGGCAAGACGAACACAACGAATGGGACGGTTAGTTACTAATGACGAGTACGACCAAGTCACGTAGCGGCGTAAGAAGTAAAACTTTCGCATACGAGAACTTCCAAGGTCTCGACACGTCTCGTGATGTCACAAGCCTAGACACTGGCAAAGACCAGCACATGCAAAAGATCAACAACGCCACGTCAGACTGGCGTGGTCAGATGGTGCGTGACCCTTCATGTAAGTTCCGCAAGGGTGAATACAAAGTAAACCACGTGCGCTTCTTTGGCACGAACGAGGTTTGCTGGGTCGAACAGACGGGTGCTGGCTTGAACTTCAAGTCAGATCGTGACCACGAATTGGAGAACGTACACCCAACTGCGGCCATCGTTTCATCAACGGTTTTCAACCAGTCTGTACACCTGACCGCGCGATCCAGACCGATGTATCGTTATGATGGCATTCGCTTTGTAAGAAACCAGTCTCCTGCCGCGAACGAACTACAACCAGCATATGCCACGTCTGTACAAAGACGTCTGGCGATTGCAGGTATTCCCGGCAAAGAAACACAGGTTCACCTGAGTAGGGTAGACCAAGACGAAATCTTCCCCGATGATGAAGACCCAGCAAGCACAAATGTTCTGCGTGCTGGCTTCATCGACGTCGCAAACCTTCTTGGTACTGCCGACCAAATTACTGGACTTGGAACTTTTGAACAAAACCGCTTGGTTGTGTTTACCGCTGACCGAAGCATAATTTACAGGATAGACCCGGATATAGACAGATGGGTGATAGACGACAACGCAAACATCAACATTGGTTGTATCAGTCACAACAGTATCGCGAATGCGGGGACAGACCTCCTATTTTGCTCGCGGTCTGGTATCCACAGCATCAAGCGTTCGGAGGACAACGGCATCCTCGTGTATTCCTACAGCCTGTCGGAGAAGATCGACCTGCTGTATCGCGAGCTATTCAACTCCGTAGAGAACCCAGAAACATTGAGCGCAGTCTTTGACCAAGATACAGCACAATATCACGTATTCTTTCCGCAACCCGGCGGACAACTCTGCAAGCGTCTGACACTGGCTATGAACCCAGAGGGCGGTCAGGCCGTTCCTAAGTTCAGCACAGGCGACTTCCTCAACGCACGGTGTGGCGCGTTCCTTGGCGGCAAATTTGTCTTTGGCACAACTGGGGGCATTTACGAGGTTCTCAAGGTTGAGGACGAAGATGCAGACGCATTCACACCAGAGATGGAAGTTGTGACGCCACTCCTTTGGCACGGTAGCTTAGAGGACGTGAAGGAAACGCAAAGCGTAATTATCCAAGCCGCAGGCAAGGGTGTTCTTACAATGGATGCACAGGACGAGAATGGACGAACCCTTGGCTCCCTTGTGATAGAGGTAGATGACACGTCGGACGACAACTATTTCGAGGATGTGCCATTATCCAAACAGTATGAAAGGAAGTGGTCTCACCGTTATAGGGCGGCTCAATACCGTCTAAAAACAACAGGAGGCGGTGGCCTGCTCAGAATTATCGGTTTCGCAGTGACCGTGAGGACATAAAATGGCTCGTATTAGACAACAGTTCCCCCAAAACTACGGTTCAAGCGGGAACATCAACAACGAATTTGAAAGCGTCATTCGCTATTTGAATGCCGCTGAGTTTGGCAACAATACTGTTGGTGAACTACTTGCTAAGATTTTCGATAGCAACGGCAACTGGGATGGCCCCGTTGAGTTCCAAAAGAACACAGGTGGCGACATCGAGTACCGTGTTGGCGAATATACAAACAGCACAGACGGATGGATCACTCTGGTTTCTGCCGCAGACTTACGCGGCGAGACAGGTCAAAACTTTGGTGAAATCGGTGCGCCAATCTTCTTCGGACGTGTGGACTACACTGCGACAGCCGCACAGACAGATTTTGATTACGCACACGCTACCACAGACGAAATCCTCGTATATGTCGACGGCGTTCTTCAGCGTGAAGGCGCATCCAACGATTACACCACAGACGCAACAGGCGGCAGTGCAAACGCTGGCTCTGTAGAGTTTAACTCTGGTCTGACTGGCGGCGAAGTTGTTAGCTTGTTCAAGGTTCGAGCCACTGCGATCACAGGCTACACCCGCTCAGATACAGACACTGTTGGCCCACAGGCTGTGTTCCCGTTTATCCATGACGAGAATACAAAGCTACAGGTTTACAAGAACGGTATCCTTCAGCGTGAGGGCGGCGCGAACGACTACACCACGTCACCTGCGTCAAACACTGTAACCTTTAACTCAAACGTCCCTGCTGGCAACACGGTCACAATCCTGACTGTTGAGAACACGTCTGTACAGGCCGTGACAGGCATGATGTTCGAGGAGAACTTCGTACATACAGACAGCGGTCTGATCCGCTTTGACAAGATTAAGATCGACAACAGTGACATCCCGCAAGCGAAAGTTGCCACACTGACAAGCGATCTTGGCGCGAAAGCAAAGCTGACTGTCTCACCAACGACGCCAACTTCACCTGCAACTGGCGACTTGTGGCACGACACATCACAGACGCCTAACCAGCTAAAGTTCTACGACGGCACACAGTGGCTTCGTACATCACCTGAAAGCTCGCTCCCAACTTTCACAACCAGCAACTCTGGCCAGTTCGTTAAAGTGAACGGCACGGGGACTGCTCTTGAGTACGGCACAGTCGATCTATCGTCTGTTATCGCAGTTACTCAGAAGGGCGCGGCGAACGGTGTTGCTGAACTCGACAGTACAGGCCGTCTGCCAGTAACGCAGTTGCCATCGCTTTTGGCGAGCGACAGCTTCTACGACATCATTACAACACCGACGAACACCACCTACACAACGAAGCGTATCTTCAAGCAGAAAATCCAAGTGGACGGCCTGTCTCTACAGACAGCGTCTGGCACCTGCTCAGTACAAGTCGCGGTCAACGGCGTGGGATTTGGTAGCGTTTATAGCGTTAGCTCAACAGTAAACGAGTTTGCGCTGGGTACACCGATTGAGATTGATGCCACGTCTGCGAACAAGAAGATAGGCTTCATCGTCACGAACAACTCCTCTGCTTCAGAGCTAGAGGTGACAATGGCGGTCAGCGTACTGACTAGCTAATGATAGAGGTAATTACGGATGACAAACACCGTGTTGCAGAATGGGCAAAACCAAAGATCGAAGAAGGAATGCACTGGAGCAACTTCCAAGCGTTTGGCTTCGAGCGAGACGGTGATCTTGTTGGTGCAGTCATCTTCACCGAATACACAGGCAACGACATCCACGTCAGCGTCGTCACAACAAACCCATGTTGGTGGCACAGACGCTACATCAGAACACTTTACGAACATGTCTTCGACCAGTGCGGATGTATTAGAATTTCCGCACTCGTCAAAGAAGACAACGCCAAGTCGATCAAACTCTTGCGAGGACTTGGTTTCCAAGAAGAAGGTCGACTACGACGTTATTTCAATCCTCAAGACGGTCTTGTCTTCGGACAACTCCGCTCTGAATGCAAGTGGCTAGAGAGGTAAGTTATGGGTAAGAGAAGTCCAGCACCACCACCCGATTATACCGAGCAGAAAAAGCAAATTCGTCTCGACACAGAAGCGGCGTATCAGAACAAAGCTGATACTTACAACACTGCTGTTGATGAATATAACACTGCTCTTGGTGGGTTCGGTGATACATACAGCAATCTATCGAGCGGCATAGGCAACCTTACCTATGCAGACTTGTATGATGACCCCTCGACGGCGGTGAACGAAAACCCATACGCATCTTTCAAGTCACAAATTGAAGGTTTAACTTCTGGTCTCGGTGGTCTTGATATTGGTCTTGATAAGCCGGACTTTGCAAGCACAGTCGAAAGTGAGTATGGGACAGTCGGGATCACAAACATTCCAGACTTGGTGAGTGCGAACACTCGCGCCTATGACACGCTTTACCGCGATGCTGGCGGCTTGATGAGCCAACTGGACGCTCTGAACAAGCAACGTCAAAACGAAGTAAACCGCATTGATCAATATCGTACAAAAGGTCTTGGCGACCTTGCAGGCTTTAGTACACAGCTAGGTCAACTTGGTATCGCAGACTTGAACCAGATGAACCAACTGGAGCGTGACCTCGGCGCACTTAATGTTGGTCGTCAATCATTCTCGTCTCCAATCATGAACCAACTGTATCCAGACGGGTTCTCACAGTTTGATACGCAATATTCTGGCCTTAACCAAGGTCTTGCAGACCTGCGCTCACAGCGTCAGACAGAACTTGATCGTATCAATCAGTATGAACAGGGTCTTCTATCAAGTGCAGACCAGTATCGGAACACCCTCGGTGGGCTGACGATTGCAGACGAACAGGGTATTTCAGACCTGATCAACCAAATCGAAGACACAAACCGTCGCGCTGGTCGTTTCTCATCAGAGCTTGGCTTTGACTTTAACCAAGAGACTGGCGAACTGAGCGACTTGCTCGGTGACGTGAACACGCTTCAACGCCAACGCACATCAGAGCTTGGCCGAATTGACCAAGCACAGCGTGACTACTTGGCCTCCGCTCGTGCGGTTGAAGACGCCGCAGAAGGCGGTAGCATCTACAGTGCCGCTGGCATTGACGCTATCGAAGACGCGCTACGCGATGCTCGCACTAACATGAGTGGGTTCTCGTCTGTGCTTCCATATGACTTCTCTGGCGCAACAGGGTCTCTCACAGACGCAGACGTTGCACTGGCCGATCTCAAGAGCCGCAGACAAACTGCTCTCGACGACATCCTTGGCAACATCACTGGAACCGCAGGTAACATTGCGGGGCTTGAAGCATACGATGAAGAAGGCATGCGCAATCTTCAGCGTCAACTTACAGAAGCAGGTGGTGAGCTTGGTCGCTTTACTGGCGGTCGGGTCAACGACATCTCCAGCCAACTTAGTGATGCGTCTGGTCAGATCGACACACGTCTGCAAGAGCTATCTGATGCACGTAATGCGCTGGAAACCCGCGCACAAGCACTTCTCGAACAAGTCAATAACGCTCAATACTACGGCGTTGATGACCTCGGTCAAAACCAAGAAGGCTTCGATGCACTGCAAGCAGAGATCGAACTCTATAATGCACAGCAAGCACTGGATGAAATTAGTGCCGCTGAAGGCCGTTTGAACAGTGAACGCCAACGCCTAGAGCGTGATGCAGAAGCTGTAGCGGAACGTGACCGTATCGCTCGCGAAGCCATCCTCTCAACAGTGGGGGCAAGTGGTGTTCCAGAGTTTCAAAACTTTGACCAAATTGATCCCATCACGCTCAATCAATATCTAGCAATGTTGTCAGAGCAAGAGGAAGAGGAGTACGCAAACACGCTATCACCATCGGCATTCGCGCAAAACGTATTAAGGGCATAAATCATGGCGTTCTCCGCAGTATTAGGATTAGCAGGTAGCGCGTTCGGGGCCATATCAGCCTCAAATGACGCCGCCGCCGCACGCGCACAACAGGATTACCAGTTCCGTCAGCAGATGGACTTGCAGAGGATGAACCTCGGCATGATGCGCGATGCACAGCGTGATCAGCGTGAGGAGAACGCATACCAGCGTGAGATGGAGCGGATGAACAGACGCATCCGTGAGCAAGAGCGTGACTTTGAGCTAGAACAGCTTCGCAAGAACGAAGACGCTCTTATGGAACAGCGTCGAATGGACATCGAACGGCAAATCCAAGAGGATAAAGAAGCCGCGAAAATCCAGCAGTTCAATCTCGAAAACCTTCTGAAGCGTCAAGACATCGCTGAAGACGAGCGTGCATTTGCCATTAAACAGCTTGAGGAAGCAAAGGCGGTTGCGTCAGGAGAGCGTGACGACGACATGCGCCGCTTCCTTGAAGAGCGTGCCATGGCTCAGATCGAGCGTCAGTACCTGATGGATCAGTACGAAAACGCTCAACGTCAGGCAATGGCAGAGCGTAACGACCAACTGGCGACACGCGACGAAATCTTCAATAACATCTACGGATACCAAGCGGCACTGAACCAGACAGCCGCTGGACTTGGTATGATCCCTGAGATCGAACGCGTCACTGGCGCAGACATAGCAAGCGAGGTCGACAGACGTTCTGCACAATACCAATCTGATGTAGACCGCGCGGCAGACCGTGTCGCGTCTGTAAACGAAGCGGCTCTGATCCGCAGTGGCCTCGATGAAAGCACGCCGGGAACAGCAAGACGTGGCGACATTGCGGCACGCATTGCAAACGAATACCAATCTGCACGCAACCGTGCATACGATGACGCCCTCAAATACATCACTGGAGAAACTGGCCTTCTAGCTTCAAACGTCAACGACATTATGAAGCGTCGTTCTGGCATTCTTTCTGAAACAGCAAATGTTGCAGGCGCAGGCATCGACCAAATGATGAAAGTTCCGCAGGCCGCGTCTGCGGTAGACGCAACACGTTACGCATCAATCGTACCGTCTGGCATCTACAACCGCTCAATTTCTAGTGCGAACAATTTCCGCGCTCCCGTAAGCATTGGGTCTGCCGCAGTTGCTGGCACACTGACACCGGGCATTGCAGACTACAGCCGTCCAACAAGTCTAGTAAACAACGCTGGCTTCAATATCGACAGTGCAATCTTCAACCCATATGGCGTGACGGTAAACGACCCGAATACTTACTTGGGCAATGCACAAAGCATCGGCAACAACTTGTACAATGCCGCCGCTACAAATTATCAGAACGCTCAGTCTCGCTCCTTCGACGCATCTTCAGCATTTGGTACTTCATTTAATAAGTTAGTCAATGACAGTGCGGCGAAAGAAGGTTCTTGGCTGAACACAATGGATGACAAGATGAATAACTGGCTCGGTGGCAAGGGCTGGAATGTGACGCCCGAAGGGGGTTGGGGATAATGATAGATTTCGCAGGCTTCGCATCAGGATTTAATGCTCAACAAGAACGTGATGAACGCAGACGCGGCGAACTCGCGAAAGCGTTCAACGAGTTTCAACGCCTAAACCCAACGGCTACAGCAGATCAATTCCAGCAGTTTATCGACAGCATGTCTGGCGGTCGCAACTACTTGCGCGGCGGCATGCCGTCTGGCGCGGCACTGGACGCAGTTGTTTCACAAGCAAACACAAACCGTGAGCGTGCAGACGCTGACCGTGAATATGATGTTTTTAAGCGTAACATTGAGCTACAGGACGCCCTATCTGGAGCGGTCACTGGCATCATGCTTGGCTATGATGATCCGGGCGAAGGTGGCTATCAAGCAACAGATTTTACAGCTATGCAACAGCAGTTGCAGGAACGCTTCCCAAATGTCGACTTCGGCAAGATGGGCTTCAATCCAAATAATATGTTTACAACGCAACGCCGCAACGCGGCGATTGCGTCACGCATCCAAGAGTATGCGCCAATCATACAGACGCTTGTAAATAACGCAGGTGGCAGAAACATTACGGCAGAAGACCTTGCGCCATTCGGTGTTCCGACTGCATTGATCCAACCACTTATTACGCAAGCCAACACACTAGAAGATCAGCGTCGTCTGACTTATGCGACAGAACGCAGACAGGACATTCTTCGCACAGCAGTTGAGGCCATCCAGCGTGGCGATCCAGACGTCTATGAGACTATTGTCGGCGTCTACCAAGACATCAATCTGCCTGCTAAAGACAGTACGTTCTTCACAAACTTACAAGCTGAAGCCAACCAAGTCGCAAGTCGTGAAAGTCTTGTGAACGAACGTGAAGCCCTTGAGCTTGGCAACAACTTCTTAACCAGCTTGCTTGATCGACCCGGCATCCAAAGCGCGGTCGTCTTGCAAGATGATGACGACCTAATGGATCGCATTGCGGCACGTGCGAGAGCGTTGCCAGAAGCTGACCTAAAAACACTATTCGGCGTCGAAAGCCGCGAAGCATTTGAAGCAAACCCACGCCAATACCTGATGGATTACCTAGATGAAGTGAAGCAAGAGCTTCGCCTCAAGCAACGTGGCCTCGCATCTACTGGCGTTGACGAAGCATCTACAGCAGTTCAGCAGGGTCTTGCAGACTTCGACACACGGAACGCGGCTTCAGTCGAAGCGTACTTTGGAAGCACAAGCAACCAGAACTTCCCACCACAGGCTGGCCCTGCGGGTCGTTCCGCTCAGTTGGCGGCAGTTCAGCTTGCACAAGAATACGAGATGACACCGCAAGTTCTTGCGGCGATGGAGGCAGTCTTCCAGTCAATCACGGCAGAAGACGGAACCAACCCACTTATCGTTGCACAAATGGTTCGCTCCGATCCGGGTTTCCAAGCGGCGGTTCAGGGCCATACGGTACGCGAAGCAAAAGAGCGTCTTGGTACACAAATCCAGTCTTTGCGCGGAAGCCCAGAAATCCAGACATTCGAGAACTGGTACTCTGGCGAACAGCAGGCTCTGGACACAGCGATGACAGACGTCACAGACGACATCGCGACCGCAGTAAGCACATACCGCGACAACCCAGAAGTTCTGATCAACGTACTGACAGCTATCGACAGCCAGCTAAACAACGGTGTTCGCGACCTTGTCGGCAAATGGCAAACTCTTGGACGCCTGCAAACGACTGCCAACGGTGGCCTTGGGTGGCTTGATATTGAGGGTGGCCTCTGGGATCAGAGCAAAATCTTCGGTAGTGGCGACAGCTTAGAGGGCGTGATGAACGCATCTGTCACTGAGATACGTCAGCGTCTGGAAACAGAACTTGCGACAGCACGCGCCGCACTACAGCAACAACTTAACAGTCAGCCATCTGGCAACAACCCCGCACTCAGCGATAACGCTCCAGCGGCGGTTGAAGACTTCCAGCAGTTCACAGAGAACATGGACAAGTCTGCACAGCTTGAAAGCATTGCAACACAGAATGGTATGGTCTCAGCACCAGCATCGTATGTTGGCGGCTTCCTTGGCATGAACGAATACACTGAGGTCGACCGTGCAAGAGCGAGCATGATCCATACATTCCTGCGGACACCACGCGTGAGAACCACGCTAATGGACAATCCAACAGCATATGACGCATTCGTTGCCAACCCACTTGAGTTCATGATGACAAGCACCGATCCATTCGTGCTTGAGTTCTTCAGAAGTGATCGTGGTCGCGAGTTCGCAGAGAGCCTGAACAGAGCGGTTCCCCCAGTCCAGTAAGGACGACCGATAGGCATTCACTCCAGTAATCTAGCGGTATCGCCACTAGGTAAACTGGAGAACCGCCGCGATGAGCTTTTATACTAAGGGTCAAGTTGACATCCAAAACTTCGGCAATCAGCCGACTGAAGACTATTCTGGTACTGTAAATCCTCGCCAAATCATGCGAGACCCACGCTTCCTGAACGACCTTCGTTCGTACTACAGGGAGAAGGGTCAATACTTCGCAGACGACCAACACCTGATCGACATGTTCTACAGCGATCAGACGTGGGGCGACCTCAATACAGTTGGGGCAATCGGCGACGCGATGGAAGCATCGTCTGCATCCGCAGAACAACGCGCACGTATGCGCCGCATCGACAGCGTCTGGCGTCAACTTCCAAACTTCTGGCAAGACGGTGGCCGTGGCGCAAGCGCACTTGGTGACATTGCTGGCGCAATCATTGCTGATCCTCTCAATCTTATTCCCGGTGTTGCGGCTTACAAAGGTGCCGCGACCGCAGGCCGTGCGGCCTACGTCGCTGGTAAATCCGCTCCAGTTGCACGTGGCACAGTATCTGGTGTAGGCCGAGCCGCCGCATCAGAAGGCGCGATCTCTGCTGGCCAAGAAGCAATCGTCAACACTGCCGAACAAATTCGCGACATCCAAACTGGCGCACGCGACAGCTTTAGTGGCGCAGAACTTGGCGTGTCTGCATTGGCAGGCGGTGTGCTTGGCGCAGGCGTTGGTGGTGCAATCGGTATTCCATCAGGCATCGCTGGCGCACGTCAGGGTATCGACGACGTTGCGAGCTTACGCGCTCGTGGCATGACAGACGCGCAAATCCGCGAGACGCTTGCCACAGGTGGCGCACGTGGCTTGAACGATCTAGTCACTGGTTCTCGTGATGTAGACCAATTTATGCAACCCGCTCCAGTAGAAGAAGCGGCACCAACTGCACAGGCAGAAACACCTACCGCTCAATTTAATACGGGCGAGTTTGGTGATTTCGCTGAAGACCTAGCCAAAGTAAACACAACGCTCGATGGCGCGACACGTGCCGCTCGCCAACTTATCGACGACCTCCGCACCTCTGGCGCAGACGCAGATACTATTGCGCGTGCAGAAGAAGAGGCGGCGACAATCGCGGCACTACGTTCAGCACAAAAGCGTGCAGAACGTGAAGCAAAGCAGATTATCGAACTCGAAGGATCGAACGCTGTTGGAGACATCGAGAAAGCGGCACAGCTTCGTCGTCGCTATGAAACATACATGGCAGACGTGCGTCAGGTACTTGCCGCCGCAGACGGACTTGAGCCTGATGAGTTGCTTGCCCGTATGGATGCAGACGGTTTTGGCCTGCGTCAGCAGGCAGACGAAGCTCCTGCACCAGAACAAGAACTGGCACCAGCACCTGAAGCTCCGCCTGAACAGGTAATGACAGACGCGCCATCAACTGATGGCGCGATGACTGACGCTCCAGAAACTCCTGCGGCTCGCGCTGAAACGCCTGAAGCAGAACCTGAAGCGGCTCCTGAACCAGAAACTCCTGCACAGCCAATCGCATTTGGCCGTGTCGAGGCACAAGCACGTGCATTGCTTGACGATACATACTCAGAAGCAGACCTTGCTCGCGACATTGCAAGCGGCCTAATCACAACAGGCAAGCGTGGTCAGCTTGTTAAGCAAAGCATCAGCGACATCCGTACCAAGAAAGGTATTGACCAAGGTGGTCGCGATCTTACCCGTGCGCTGGGCGGTGACGCAGAAACTCCTGCAACGCCAACCCCTCGTGAAGAACTCGAAGGCATATTGCAGACCATCGACATGGGCGATCCCATGTACAAGGACAATCCTCTCGAAGCGTTCGACGCAATCCGTCGTCGCGCAAACGAGGTGGGTGCAAAAGCAGACCCAGACGAACTGGTTGCAATCTTTGCCCGTGAGAATGGTTTGGATGCAGACGTTCCTACAGCGAACATCCCAGATATTTCTATTGAACAGCGTGGCCGTGCTATTGCTGAAGGTCTTGATTGGCGTAGCCTACAGCCATCAGCGAACTCAAAAGATGGCCGCATCACAAAAGGCGTTATAAGCAAGGCACTTCGCACACGCGGCGATGCCAAGCCTAGTGACTACGCACTAACTGTACAGCGTGAACTAGACGAGATCGGCGACCTTCTCGACAGTTTTGGCGAAGAATTAACTGACGATCAAATCCGTACTTGGGTTGCCAAGCTCGGATCATCCGATGAGTTTAAGTCTAGTGCAGACGACCTTCTGGCATTACTCGATCACGAGATCAGAATGCGCGATGCTACAGAAAGCAACGCGAGCAACGTCAGTAAATACACTAAGACAGAACTAAAACAAATCGACCGTCTATCTAAGAAGTACAAAGGCGAGATCGAAGGGATTAGCGATGACGCCGCTCGCACCATGGCCGAAGCGCGTGTCATGGAAATGCGTGGCAACGCATCTAAAACGCTCGAACGCGGCACTCAAAAGGCCATCGACGACAAATCAATCTACACAACAGCAGGCCGTGCAAAAACTGGCCGCATCCAATCGTTCCTACGCCGTGGCACACGCATCTCAAAAGGCTCTGATTACACTGTAAGCGGTGGTTATCAGGTTCGCCCGAACGAGTTTGGTCGTGAAGCGGCTATGATCCAAGCAAAGTCAGGTAAGGGACAAGACCTTGTACCATACGAAACAACTGGTACTGAGCAAGTCTTTGGCCCAACTGGATTGGTTGAAGTCAAGAAGGGCGGCACAGCATGGGCTGACGGTGTAACTGGCCGCGCCTATGTTAGCCGTGATTTCGCACTGAAAGCACGTGGCGATGCTCCATCCACTGCACAGCCGACTGCGGCACCAAAAGCTGAGAAGTCTGTAGACCAGACGCTCGCCGCTCTTCTTGATCAGTACGCAGACGAGACAGACGTAGACGCACTATTGCGCGAGCTTCGCACGCGCCGTGCGGCAAAAGACAAAACAGCCGCCCCGGAAGTTGTCCCGGCGGCAGACGTCAAGCCGTCACCACCTCCATCTCGTGGCGATAAGAAACTTATTGCTCGCTCCAAAGATAACCCAGATGACATTCGTCTCATCTCACGCCAACAAGTTGAAGATGGCAAAGACATCTACGCAATCATTGGCCAGAAGGGTGGTAAGGCATCTGACCCAGACAACTGGGAAATCCGTTATGCGCCAATGGACGCAAATCCAAAGACGCTTATGGCAAAGAAAGCCCTGTTCGACAGTCTGCCCGTTGAAGAAGCGGCAACTGGTCGTGGCGCACGCTTTAATGCAGGCGACGCAACAGGCATGGGCGATCCACTCGATGTCAAAGACGCAGACAAACTTAACTTTGAGCCAACAGCAGAAGAGCAGGCCGCACTACGTCTCGCGGCTGGCAAGGTAGGTTACACAGGTCAGGTTGAGGGCATGCTGTCATCAGGCAAGCCTATGAGCTTCCAGACACTCCGCTTGCTGACGTCTACACTCGACACACAGACACGCTGGCCCTTGATCGACAAGCAACGTATGGAGGTCACGCAGGCACTGCGCACTCTTTACGCCGCGCAACGCCGTGTAAATCCGCAGGGTTTCACGCTGACTAACGTCGAAAGAAAAGACCTGCTCGAAAATCTTGACGGCATTCTTTCAGGCTACTCGGCTGAAGAACTTAGCACTGCGCACCGTTTGATCCGTGACCTTGGTGGCGACCCTAACGTCGCGCCTGAAATCCGTGGCAGAAATGGTGGTGGTGATAACCACAACATGACGTCTGAAGGCCGCGCATACATCAACATCAACTTGCAGGCCAAGAAGACGCACCCAAGAATTGCTACTCTTTATCACGAGGTCGCGCACTGGGCGTATCGCAATATCTTGACACCAGAAGACCGCGTCGAGTTCTGGGATCATATGACCGAGTATTATGTGACTGGGTCAAAAGGCCAGAAGCTGAAGAAAGACGGAGGCAAGATCAACGACAGACTTCCTACCTACACAGGTATGGATGTCGGTGGTGGTTACACACTCAGCACAAATGCGGGTGACAGCCCACAAGAGTTCTTCGCAAATCAGTTCTCAGTCTGGGCAATGCAAAAACATGCAGACGTAGAGGTACGTGACCTTGGTTTCTGGAAGCGTATGACTGACTATGTTCAGGCAGTCTTTGACCGCTTCTTTGCAAAAGAAACAATCGACCCAAGCCTTGAGCCGCTGTTTGCAAAAATCCTACCTGACCGCGTACAGGAGAAGAAGTTCGCAATGGGCGTGGACAGCAAGCCTGTTACCCCTGAAGGCAAGATACTGCAAAGCCGACACGCACAACTTCAAGCATTGGAAAGAGACATCAACGAAGCCTTCGCGTCTGATAGCGCAGAGGGCATCATAACGTCATTCCAAGAATTGAAACGGTTCTTACTGAGTGTCGCTATCAACAATAAAGAAGGTGTTCCTGTTGCAGGTATGGGTGGCTCTGGCCCACTTCTGGCTTTGCGTTCACCGAAAGGCAAGCCGAATACACTGTTGAAAATTCTGAACGAGAAGTTCAAGGCGATTGATGAAATCCTTGGTGGCAAAACGTCTGAGCTTACAAGCATTGACGACGCCGCATCTGCCCGTCGCTTCCTAGAAGGTGGCGATCTTGCAGGTTTGCAGTCTATCGGAAACCCACAAGAAATCGCAGACAACCTACGAGACTTCTACTTCAACGGTTATGCTGGCAAGTGGCAACCTGCCAACGGCATTCCGGGTCAGATCAGCAAACGTGCTATCGACAAGGGTTATTCAAGCGTTAAGCACATGATCGAGAGCATCGACGACGCATTGTCGTCTGGCTATCAGCGTGCTGAAGGCAAGGGAACTTTGCCTGCTGGTTCCAAGCCACGAGTGCAGAATGACCCACCTCGTAACGCAGACGGAGTGGCAAAGCCATCAGCAACCAAAGCAAAAGCAAAAGCAAACCGTGCAACACAAGCGGCACGTGCAGAAGCGCAAGCTGTTGCAGATGCAAATACTCCAAAACCTAAACGCGCACGTGCGTCTGGCAAGAATACTCCCGCAGTTGATGTGTCTGTGGCAGGTAGCCCGAAAGACTTATCACTTCGCAAGCTGTTCACCGCTTACCGCAAGCATCGTGGCACAGACTACGGGGATCAACTGGCAATAGAGATCGCGTCTAAAGTAAAAGCGCGTCCATTGCCTGCGAAACAGGTGCCTGTCACTCGCGAAATCTTCGCGATGGGTGGTCAGGAACTGGAGCAGACGCTACTCGAAGCGGCATATGAAGGGAACAAAGACGTTCTCAATATGGCACTGTACGAGTTGGGGCGTCGAGCTAACAAGAAACTAGCTATGAAGAATGGCGGTAAAGTTATCTCTCCAGTATTCCGTGACAGTAACCTAATCATATCTCGCGAAGTGAACGATAATGTCGGTGTAATGACAAGCGACGGCATTCCTCCCTCCGCTCGCGCGTCACTTCGCGAGAACCTATCTTTCCTCACACACCGTGACGCCGATGTGCAAACCACACTGCGCACCATGGCTTATCGTCTGTACAACATCATGGGCAAAACAGCCCGTGGCACAAACGAACAGACGAATGCTTTGATGGCAGGTGACGTTGCGCGTCTGGCTGGCCGTGACGAGACATTCGCAGGTGACGGAGTATTCGGAGATTACAGATCGCCTGAGTTTAACGAGTTTCGCAAGGCAACTCGCAGAATTGCATCAACTTTGAACAAAGGTAATGCGTCTCCAGAAGAAGCGGTCGGTGATCTAATGCACATGGTCGTTCGTTCTGGCGCACTGAAGCCAGATGAAAGCGAAGCAATCATTGAAGCATACCGTTCTCTCGATAGCGGCATGCGCAACCGTATCGAAGGATTGATTGGCGCGAAATACGCAGATCGTCCTGAGTATATCCGTGAGCAAGCAATCGCCAACGAGTGGTTCGCTGATGCAGTCAATCGGTATACACGAGAGGATATACCGCGCAGGCAAATCCTTGAGGGCGTGATCACTGGGGATGCCAATAACATCCGCATGAGAAATACTCTTGATCGTGCTATTGATCGTACCATTGAGTACACTGCTTACGTCACAAACGGACAGATTGGACGCGCAGATGTTAAGGGACGCTACCGTCGTCTGACATTCTACGGAGATATGTTCGTTAATGGCGAGAGCCGCCCAATGTCAGCTTCCGTAGATGGCGCACTTACGCATCCATCATACGCGGCAGACTACGCGGCAGACGCAATCAACTCATCATCGAAGCCTCGCGCCGTCAACATGGTGAACTTCACTAAAGGAGGCTTTGGTTACAACGCAGAGGCCGAGGTTCCTGTGGTCTTCTACCATGGAACGCCAAAAGGGTATGTGTTCCGTCGCACAGACGACAATCCGAACGCAATCTTCAGACGTTCTCAGGGCGGAAACTATGGCCCCGGTTACTACCTAACAGCAAATCCACATGTAGCGACCCAAGTCTACTCACGACGCCCAACTATGGAGGCTATGTTCCAGCAGGCTGAAGAACTAAACCTTCCAGCGGCTGAGAAAGAAGACCTCGATTGGGACATCTGGGATATGGTGGAAACACGCCGTGAAATTTCTCGTCTGCGCCGTGAATACACGGTCATCGAGGAGAACATTGGCGTCGACCCAGACGTGACAACCAGCACGCTGGACGCATTCCGCAACACTCTCGATGAGATGGTTGCGAATGAGCAGGCACTGGCAGAAAGCCTTGCCGCTCGTGGCTTAAACATTGATCCATATGTCATGCCGATGTTGATCCAACTGCGTCGCCCTGTCGATTTCCGCTCAACCACCGTCTACAACCTGAACCACCCAACGATCAAAGCGATCATGGGTCGGATGAACGAAGTCGGTAACTACAACGAGCGCACATTCAAGCACCTATCAGACGCACTGCTAGATAAGGATGTTGAAGGGACAGTCGCGTATCGCGAACTGGTGAACTCAATCATGAAGTCTGGCCGCAACCGAGTTGCGGCGCAGGAAGAACTGACTGGGTTCCTCGACGATCTTGGTCATGACGGAATGATCACAACACACCGCAATACTCTGTCGTCTGGCGAAGACCTGATGCAGAATGCAGACACCTACCGGGCATCGTCTGTAACGCACACCAGCGTTATCTTGTTCAACCCGGAGCAGGCCAAGCATGTTGACGCAGACTACTTCGACATCAACGACGAGATGGTCTACAACAACATCGTTGAGAAAGAGCGCATCATTCCTCGCGGAGTGAACGGCGACGTCACAATGGCTCTGATGGATGAAAGCATTGAGAGCATCAACGACATCCCAGTTGGACAATTCGGCGAACTGCTAGAGCAAGAAGGTACAAACAGCACTATGACAGGTGCGATCATGTCAATGCTTCGCAAGCGTGACATGTCTGTGCAAGAAGAAGCGGCAGTCCGTAAGTCTGGCCCATTCAAATACTTCGAGCGTTCATCGCAACGCATGAAGAATATGGGCATGAACTGGCTTGGTGACAGGTACAAGGAACACTTCCCTGATCTGAACCAACGCTTCGCCAAGAAGATTATGCCTGTATTTGACCGTCTATCCAGACTGCCAGATAGTGACGGCATCTTGCGCGGACACTTCCGTCGCTCGACATCAAGCATTGGTCAGGATCAGCCAAAGTCGCACAGCCGTATTGTTAAGGCACTGCGCTACGGTGATGGGTCACGTCAAGAGAAAGCACTGAGTGCAGACGAGCGCGTGATCTACAAGCAAATCCGCGCGAACCTCGCAAACGAGCGCATGGAACTGATCAAAGAGGGCTACCACGTCGGCGACCGTGGCCCGAACTACTTGCCGCAGGTCTGGGATCAGAAGAAGATTGCCAAAAACCGCGACGAGTTTGTCGAGAAGATGCGTCGCTACTACATGCGCGAGAAGCTAGAGTTTGGCCAAGACTTCACAGACGAGCAGGCAACCGCATTTGCGGAAGGCGTCATGCTCAAGCTGTTGGATGAGGCAGATGATGGCATCTTCATCCCAGTTAAGGGAACTACAAAGAACTCAACCTTCGAGAACGTCGACTACTCACGGATTATCGAACTCGAAAAGTATCCAGATATGCTCAAAGAACTTGAGCCATTCTTGGAAAGCAACCTCGAAGGTCTCTTGGTCAAGTATTTTGAGGGTAGCTCACGCCGCCTAACGTCTGCGAAACGCTTCGGTGTAAACAGCCACGCTGTGTCTGATTACCTGATGGTCGCAAACGAAGGTAAGCAGGGCATCGTCGATCTACTTACCAAGAATAAGCAGTTCGAGTACGACATCACCGCAATGAACCCGCAAGGCAGACGCGAGGTGGCGACGCTGGTCGACACAATCCGCATGCCATTCCAAGGCGCGGCGCAAGAAGCATCAGCATTTGCTGATACGCTAATTGAAGTTGCGCAAACATCTGGCCCGTCTGGTGCGCGTCAGATGCTGATGGACATTGCGCCACTCGACACGTCTGGCCGTGTGAACCCAGTATACGAGAAGCGTGTAGACGCAATCGTTGGCGCACTTGCAGACTTCAAAGGTAAACCCGGCTCTGTAGATACAGACGAAGGCTTGCGTTACGTCGAAGATGCGATGTCAGTCTTGCTGAAGAAGCCGATGCGCGGAACCAACAAGACGGCAATGCGTGTCTCTCGTGGGGTTCGGATGTTCAACAACGTATCGCTTCTTGGCTTTACGACGCTGACATCTATCGGTGACTTGGGGCTTCCAATTATCCGCTCTGGCTCTTTCAAATCTTGGGCAACTGGCGTCAAGAACTTGAGAGACCCGCACTATAGAGAGATGATCCGCAACGTGGGTGTTGCGATGGAGAACATTGTTCACGAGCGCATGGTTCACATGTACGGTGCGCCAGACAATAAGGCA
>Ga0070751_1000766_pt1 | contig 19544 bp, 19 predicted proteins | sample VirMetDEL_Aug_28_FD_78514 | JGI IMG/M metagenome (GOLD analysis project Ga0070751, IMG submission 78514) | Aqueous microbial communities from the Delaware River and Bay under freshwater to marine salinity gradient to study organic matter... | ecosystem: Environmental > Aquatic > Marine > Coastal...
GAGTTTAACACACACGAAGAATGTATCCGCGCCATGAGAGAAGCCGAAATTGTAGTGCAAGCTGAAAATAAACAGCTTGTCTGCATAAAGGACGTGCGTGGGACAATGACGTATGAGGAGAATAGTGATGGCGTTTACGAGCAGGGACTTCCCCTCTTTCCCAGTGTGGAAAGAATTTCGAGAATGTGATTGGTGCGGGCGCACTACACATGGCAAAACTTATTATGATGATCCGGGCACAATCTATTGCACATCGTGTCATGCCCCTCTTGAAGGAAATGGCAAAGACATTCTTAAAGACGATGTCGATAAATATTGTGGGAATAGTTAGTGTCACAAGACCGAAACTTCCACTTTCTTCAACCCCACTTAACTGGGCTGATGAAAATGGAATGTATTCAGAATCTTGGTTGCGGGAGTAGGATTTGAACCTACGACCTTCAGGTTATGCAGTTATACAATAATTTCAATATGTTGTGTAATTATTGCGTGGTAAAGCCCATAACTAGTGTCACTATTATTGTTGACGGATTGCACTTTCGGGTGTATAAAAGCGAGGCCCGCTTCGGGGGGCCGAGCTATAGGGGTAGGTAATGTATTCAAGAGCGGAACAGTACGAGGTTGTAAGCAAGGTCAGGGTCAGGGAAGAAGAAACAAAACGTATTGATTGTCCCTTTTGCGGTGGTAAATATACTCTCACAATTTCCAACAATGATGGTTCACTTGTATGGAACTGTTATAAAGCATCATGCGGAGCCAGAGGTGCTAAAAGAGTTGGATATAGTATTAAAGCTATAAAGAGTAAGTTTGATAAATCATGTAATGGATGTTCAAACTCATGTTGTACGGAAAAGCGTACGTTATCACTTCCAAGTATTAATTCTTCAGTAGAACATCATAAAAATGTTATAACTTATCTTCGTAATAACAATTGTTATAACGCGTACGAAGACAATGCCGTAGAGATTACATATGATCCTGCTAACAACCGGGTATTATTCTGGATGAATAATAATGAAGGTGCAGTAGGACGTACATTAGATAAGAATGCTAAACCCAAATGGCTATCGTATGGAAATACGTCCGGCGTATTAGCCGTAGGAGATAAACCCACCGCTCTTGTTGTTGAAGATGCCGCCAGCGCGTGTGCTGTATACGCTACAGGCGTATATACAGGCGTAGCTTTACTAGGAACCAATATATCGCCAGTACAACGCATACAACTAGGGCGATATCAAAAGATAATTATATGTCTTGACAAGGACGCTAGTAAAAAGGCTATACAAGTAGCTAGGAGTCTTGGGGGTTTTGTTGATACAACGGTTTGCTTTATCCGTGACGACTTCAAATATATGGATGCAAAAACAATATTGGGAGAAGTCAATGAAAGTACGAGGGCTGGTGGTTATTGATTATGATTGCCCGGAAGGGTTTATTCAGGCCGCAGAAGAACAGAAAAAATTACAAGATGCGATAGACGCACTCTGTAGAGGTAACCCAAGAGTGTTACACCACGAAGTAGATATCCGTGAACGTAGGGGTGACCAAAAGCCCGACATCAAAAAGATGAAGTTGCGAGTTAGCTAACTTAGCTAAAATAGCTACTTTTCAAGAGGCCCCGCAATGCGGGGTTTTTTTGTGTTCAAATTTTTGTTGCTAGTGACACTAACTAGTGTATACTTGGTGTCGTTACGAGGCACGAATAAGAGCACTAATATGGAAATGAAAATATTGAAACGTCTGCTCTCGGCAGATTTTTTTACGTCGAACAAAACCAACCTGACCCCTCGGTTGTTTGAAGAAGAGCTAAGAGACATCTACGAATGTATCGCTGAGGGGCATGATAAATATCAGACAGATCTAAGCACAGATGATGTTCTGGCTATCTGGGAAAAGAACAACCCAGTAGCTACCCGCGCTGAAAATGACACCGTATCAGATCTAATCAAACGCATTGAACGTGAAGAGCCTTTGAATGAAGGCGTGGCTCAAGATTTATTGAAAGAGCTATGGAAGCGTCATGTAGGTCACAAGATTGCTAACTTAGGTATTGAGCTCACTGAGGGCGTACCGGATGCGATGTCACGTTTGTCCACTCTACTGGACAATGTTCGTGAAGGCGTAATGCCAAACGATTTCGGTGAAACAACCACCAAAGATATAGAAGAGCTTCTTCGCCTCACTTCAGATGATGCGCGTTGGAAGTTCAACATCAACACACTATCACGCAACGTCTACGGGATCGGCCCTGCCGAATTCGGAACAATCTTCGCACTACCTGAGACAGGTAAATCAGCCTTCGCAATCTCTATCACTTGTGGCCCCGGTGGCTTCTGTGAACAGGGTGCGAAGGTTTTGTATTTAGGGAACGAGGAAGAGACACGGCGTACTATGCTTCGGGCTATGCAAGCTTGGGGCGGCATGACGCGTGAAGAAATTGTGCAAGATCCGATGTCCGCCCGGACAAGGTTCAAAGCAATCGAAGACCGTCTTGAAATGAAAGACATTCAAGAATGGGATCTGCAAAAGATTGAGGCATATGTCGAGCATATGTCAGCGGACGTAGTTATCATCGACCAAGGTGATAAGGTTCATATCAATGGTCAGTTTTCAGCGTCACATGAAAGACTGCGTGAACTGTATCGATCACTCCGTGAATTAGCCAAGCGTCAGCAATGCGCTGTCATTACCGTATCGCAAGCATCCAATGAGGCTCGCGGCCGTACTCGTTTGTCAGGCTTCGACATGGAAGGATCTAAGATTGGTAAGATGGCCGAGCTTGATCTGTGTATCGGCATTGGCAAACACGAGGCCGGGGATGTGGACGACACTGACCCCGATAACACTCGTTATCTAACCATTTCCAAAAACAAACTCTCTGGATGGCACGGCACCGTGATCTGCAACATCCAGCCACAAATTAGTAGATATGTTGAGTAAGTTGGCAATGAAGGTACGACTAAGTAGGCAGGACAGCCATACGTCCGAAATTATGGGAGCCGATACTGTCGCGCTCTGTAAGATGCAAGGGTTTAACCCACGTCTAGAAAACGAGAGACAATCAAGGGAAGAGGCTAACGCATTCGGCTACAAAGCTGAGTTTGCTGTAGCGCGTCTGTTCAATGCAGAACCCCCGGTGATCAATGTTCTTTCAGACGGCGGCGTTGATCTCTGGCTTGATGGAATTCCAGTAGATGTAAAATTCACGAACGAAGAGCAAGGGCCTCTCATCTTTGACACGATGCAGAAGTTCCGTGCTGAAATCGCCATTCTGGTTGGCCGTACAGATGACGAGGACGTGATGTCGGTAAACGGCTGGGTCACAAGAAAAGTGTTCAAGGAACAGTCCCAGAAGCATGACTTCGGGTACGGGGAACGCTTGTTCATGTTCGCCACAGAAATGCAACCAATAGAAACATTGTGGCGGTTTCTAGCAGAACGAAAATGGGGAGTAGAATGAAGATAATAGTGTTTGATTTGGAAACAACCGTACAGCGAGAAAACGGAATAATTGATAACAGTCCGTTCCATCCTAAGAACAGAATGGTAAGTGCTCACTGGCTAATGATTGAAGATGGGGTGTTAGGTAAACCTCAAAGCCGTGTGTTCTTTCACAACGAAATCGAAAGCTCTGACAAACCAGATGATTTTATTCAGGCGTTGAAGTCCGCTGATCTTGGCGTGGCCCACAATGCAAAATTCGATTTGTTGTACTTATTGGAATCCGGTCTGCCCATCCCAGCTAAAATGTATTGCACCATGATTGGTGAGTACATCTTTGCCCGGGCTAGACAGATTAGTAAGTCGCTTAAAGCTACAGCCGAACGTCGTGACGTGACGCGTAAGAAATCTGAGTTAGTCGATGAAATGTTCAAAGGTGGTACTGGTTTTGAAGCCATGCCTTTGGACGTGGTGATTGAATACGCTGAAGCAGATGTACAGTCATGCGCTGAAATTTATTTGGATCAGCAAGAAGACCTAAATAAAGACTCAAATAAGGGTCTTAAACCAGTCTTTGAACTGATGAATGAAATGATGATGTTTCTTTGCGAGATCGAATGCAACGGCATCAAGATTGATATGGACGCTCTCAACAAGGTGGAGAAAGACTTCCTTGAAGAGAAAGAGACAATCGAAAAGACACTCAAAGATATTGTTACATCCGTGATGGGCGATACGCCTATTAACCTGAACAGCGGCATCGACATGACCAAGGTGGTGTACAGTCGTTATGTGCACGATAAGGAATACCACAAGCGGGCGTTTAATATCGGCGTAGGCTGGAACGGTAAGCCTCTATACCCACCTAGAATGAGCCAGTCTCAGTTTGCCAACACGGTAAGGAAAAGTACCCGTAGGGTAATGAAGACAGTCGCATATCATTGCGATCCTTGCAAAGGTAAGGGGAAAATCCAGAAGTACAAAAAAGATGGTACGCCTTGGATCAACTTAACCAAATGCACAAGTTGCGACGGTCAAGGGTTCACGTTGATGGAGACTGGTCAAGTAGCTGGTCTAAAGCTTGTGCCTGAAGGGCCTAACGACGCATCGATCAACGGGTTCAAAACAGATAAGACAACCATTGAACGTCTTATTGCTCAGGCTGAACGTAAGGATAATCTCGAAGCGATACAGTTTCTAACTGGCATCCGTAGACTGAATGCTATCAACACTTATCTTGATAGTTTTGTCACTGGTATCAAAACCTACACACGGCCGGATGGAATACTACACGCTCAGTTTAACCAGACAACCACCCGTACAGGCAGACTAAGTTCAAGTAACCCGAACTTCCAGAACCAGCCCCGTGGCGGTACCTTCCCGGTTCGTCGTTGTGTTATATCCCGGTTTGATGGCGGGGAAGTATTAGAGGCTGATTTTTCTGGCCTTGAATTTAGAGTGGCTGGGGAACTATCACGAGATCCACAGATCATTGAAGATATTTTGGGTGGTAAGGATGTTCACAAACAGACTGCCTCAATCATTAACCAGATTAGTACTGATGAAGTAACGAAAGATCTTCGCCAAAAAGCGAAGGCTTATACGTTTGCACCACTATATGGCGGGCTTGGAATGTCAGAGCCCCCTCATGTGCAGACGTACTTCAAAGAGTATTTCAATATTTATCAGGGCCTGAAGCGTTGGCATCAGACTTTGATGGATGGCGTGTTGAAGAATGGAATTGTCCGGATACCTTCCGGGCGTGAATTCTTTTTTCCAGACGCTAAACGATTGCGTGGTGGCCGGATAACTAATGCTACGGCAGTGGTTAACTACCCTGTGCAATCATTCGCGACAGCGGACATTGTTCCATTGTCGTGTGTTCGCGCTTTGCGTGAATTTATTAAGCTCAATCTCCAAAGCAAATTGATGCTTACGGTGCACGATTCAATCGTTGTGGATGTGTTTCCCGGAGAGAAAGAAAAGGTTGTGAAGGCTCTGAAATGGGCCATGAGCGACGTTTCTGAAGAGCTTGAAACTAGGTTCAATTACAAACCTGTCTTGCCTCTCGACATAGAGATGGAAGCGGGGGCGAATTGGATGGATAAGGCCGTAGTTAGTGTTGACTGATGACACTAATAAGGGTAAATTGTAAATCTTACTAAGGAGAAAACTATGGGCGAATTAGCCGTTGTTGATAAAGCTGAAGAGCATAAACTAGCCGCTCTCCTCGGGGCTAACGATAAGCCTCAAGCGAGTGCAGACCGCCTTCCTATGTTGAAGGTAAACACGATGCGTAAGGACGCGCAGGGCCGGAAGATTGAACAGGGATTGTTCTATCTAAACGGAATGGACGAACCCGTTTACGCTGAGAAGGTACGCATCCGCGTATTGTCGCAATTGTTCCAGTGGATTCATTATGATCCGGAAGAGAACAAGGTAGTAAACAAAACGCTACTGATCCCGAACTTCCGTTGTGAAGCTCGTGATATGAAGGGTGGCGAACGATGTGGTAAACCGCCATCGAAAGTACTACGCGAGTTGCCTAAAGAAGAACAAAAGAAGTACACGGATATCAAATGCTTCCGTCAGCTTCGTACACTTGTTTCTTACACAGGCAAAGATGCGGATGGAAATGAGGTGACTGTAGAGAACGAACCTGCTATAATGTTATTGAAGGGATCGAACTTTTCCCCATTCGAGGATGAGTTCATCAAGTCAATTCCAAAAGGCGCGAATTTCTACGACTACTGGTGTGATGTGACGGCAGAAGAACTGCAAAACGGTTCTGTTATTTACTACGTCATGCATTTCAAACCAGACCTCAAGAAAACACTTCCTATCGATCAAGATACATTCGACACCATGACACACATGGCTGGAATGATTAAGCGCGAGAATGAAGTGATTGAGCGTTCGTACCAGAAGTCTCTTCGTGAGGGACAACTGGATACTGATGCAATTGACGCTGTATCTGAAGTAGTTGGCGACGATCTGTCCGCAGATCTCGAAGACGATCAATAACTCTGGGAACCGAGGGGGGCTTTGTGCCCCTCTTTTTTCCCTCTGAGAAAAGGAGTTATTATGTCTATATCTACATTAGAAGCGCAAATACGCATGACAATGGACAAGTTGTCCAACGGTGAACCAGTCGAATGCAAAGACGAATGGATCGAAGCCGCTGGCGAAATGTTCAAAGAAGGCTTGCGTAAGCAATTAAATAGGAAGCCGGAACCTTTCCGGTTGCGTATGAGCAACATTGGGCGACCTGTCTGCCAACTCCAAATGGAGAAAGCGGGCAAAGAGAAGTCTAAGTTGCCGTATAATCACATAGTAAGGATGATGCTTGGCGATGCAGTTGAATGCATTGTTGAGGTTCTGTTGCGTGTTGCAGGTGCCAATATCACCGGGGGTAAGTCCCAAGCGAAGTTTGATATCGCTGGTACTACCATTGAAGGTGAGAACGATATTGAAATCGATGGCATGACCTTTGACACAAAGTCTGCTTCACCTTGGGCTTATGATAATAAGTGGCAAGATGGCTGGCATGGCGTAGCTAAGGATGATGCATTCGGGTATACAGCCCAATTGCTAGGCTACTCTAAGGGCACAGATACCGGGCTTGGCGGCTGGATTGTTGTCAATAAAAGCACAGGAGAAATTCGTGTTGTAGAAGCTACACCGAATACTCAGGAAATTCAGGAGTTGGAGTCCCGAATTGCAGAGACAATTCACAAGGTAGATTTCGATGAGAAATTTGAAAGATGCTTTGAGCCAACAAATGAACTTTTCCGAGGTAAGCCCACAGGCAATAAACGTCTGCATACGACGTGTACGTTTTGTCCGTACATGAGAGAGTGCTGGCCTGACGCCGAGTATCAGCCACAGACGGGATCTAAAGCACAGAGCCCACGACATTACTGGTACACGGATTACAAAGCAGATGAGACAAAATAAAAATAACCCCCGGGCTAGGGCCATCGCAAATGGCTATAGATCGGGGCTTGAGGAAAAAGTACAGATAGATCTAGAAAAGCGTGGGGTTGATGCGGAATATGAATGCTTCCGTATCCCTTATGTTATTCCGCAGAGTGATCATTATTATACCCCTGACTTTCTTCTTCCTAATGGTATCGTAATCGAAACTAAGGGGCGGTTCACAATAGAAGACCGCAGGAAGCATTTGCTTCTTAAAGAGCAATACCCTGACTTAGATCTTCGGTTCATCTTTACCAATAGTAACGGCAAAATCCGTAAAGGATCGAAAACTACTTACTCCATGTGGTGTGAGCGGTACGGCTTTGCGTACGCCGATAAACTTGTTCCGTTGCCGTGGATTAAGGAACGGAAAAATAGAGCTTCATTGAAAATTATTAACGGATTGAGAAATATATGACGCAACATGATGGCCCTATACCAAACGCCGTATTTATGGAAATCGCTGTAGATGAAGAAGGCAGGTTGCTCTTCAGTGGGGGGTTTAGCTTTGATGAAGATTACCCCGAAGATACTATGCAATTCCTACAGGATTTGTTGGCGGGTGTGTACGCCATCATCAACACTCAAACTGACAATGTAATAGCCGCTGGGAAGATCGTCAGATCCGCTCCGGGCTTTGATGGTTTTGACTATCCGGATGAAGAAGAAACGGATGTCGAAATAATCTTCGAGCCAGACGAAGAACTGGTCAAGAAGATGAAGAAGAGCAATCAGGATAAGACCCTGAATGTTATTAAATTTGACCCAACAAAACATAGGAAACACTGATGAGCGAAAAGGAGAAAACAATCTATGCTCACTCATACCCCTTCGATACCGTAGTCAAAGACTCTGTCTCGGGCCAGACGGTCAATATCGCTAAAAATACTCAGCGAGCCGAAGTGGATATGGTGAACCATCCACCGCACTACACAAAACACCCTTCGGGCGTGGAGTGCATTCAAGTAACTGAACACATGAACTTCAATCTCGGAAACGTCGTCAAATACATTTGGCGTTGTGAGGAGAAACACGAGGTTCCTCTTGAAGACTTAGAAAAGGCTGAGTTTTATCTGAAGAGAGAGATAGCCCGCCGTAAGAAGAAAGCGGGTTCTCTATGAAACATACTCATCAATTTACTTGGTTCACTTTATTTGACCAAGAAGAGTGCGATAGTGTCTGCAAATTTATGTCCGAACAGGAGACATCAAAGGGGCAGGTGCTATCATTAAAACCATCATTAAGAGATAGATTAGCTAGGAACTGTAAGCTGGCTTGGATTCCTATGGATGTACAGACTTCGTGGATGTACTTGAAGATCCGGGATCAAGTGATGCACTTAAATGACCGTTGGCTAAACTTCGATCTTAATGGTGAAATCGAGGCCCTTCAGTATTTGGAGTACGGCTTTGGTCAATTCTATAATTGGCACACCGACTCCGGGCACGATGAAGTAGCAACTAGAAAACTAACCTGCATCATACAGCTTTCAGATCCATCTGATTACGTCGGCGGTAGACTTCAAATCGATTCACAAACGCATTTACCTAACGGTAATTTTGTGAAGTACGCGCCAAAGGCCAGAGGTACTGCAATTATCTTTCCATCTCATTTGAGACACATCGCACGTCCAGTGCTGTTGGGAAGACGTAAAGCTTTGGTTGCGTGGTTTAGAGGAAATCAACCGCTGAGGTAACAATGATACAATTAAAATTAGATCTAGAAAAAGACGAACTGTTTGACGAACTGGGCCTTAATCGGCTTAGAGAAAGTTATATGCGTGATGAAGAGGAATCTCCTCAAGAGCGGTTCGCCTTCGTTGCTGGGGCCTTTGCTTCAAACGAAGAACACGCACAGAAAATTTATGATTACGCCAGCAAACATTGGCTGTCGTTTTCTACGCCTATTCTATCCTACGGCCGTAGTAATAAAGGCTTACCTATCTCATGCTTCCTGTCATATCTTGACGACAGTGCTGAGGGGCTAGTTGATACCTATGGTGAAGTCTCTTGGCTATCGATGCTTGGGGGCGGTGTAGGAATTCATGTGGGTATCCGTGGTGCAGACGAAAAGTCTGTCGGTGTTATGCCCCACTTGAAAACGTATGACGCAGGATCTCTGGCGTATCGTCAGGGCCGTACTCGTCGGGGTTCATACGCGGCGTTCCTAGATATCAATCACCCGGATATTCTGACATTTATTGAAATGCGTAAGCCGACAGGTGATCAGAACTTCCGTACACTAAACTTGCATCATGGTGTTAACCTCAGCAATGAATTCATGGAACTTATCGAAGCGTGTATGCGCGACGAAAACCACGATGATAGCTGGCCGTTAATTAACCCTAATAATGGTCAAGTGACTGAGGTTATATCAGCCCGTGATCTATGGATGCGTCTACTTGATATCCGTATGCAAACTGGGGAACCGTATTTTATTTTCCTAGATACGGCTAACGCCCATATGCCTGAGTGGCTTAAAGCTTTGGGGCTAAAGATTAACGGATCTAATCTGTGTACTGAGATATTCTTGCCTACTGATACTAAGCGTTCGGCAGTCTGTTGTCTGTCTTCATTGAACGTGGAGTATTACGACCTCTGGAGCAAAGACCCAGAGTTTATTCCGGCGATCATGGAATTCCTCGACAATGTACTACAGCATTTTATTGATAACGCCCCCAAACACGTCCACAGAGCCGTCTACTCAGCGATGCGAGAGCGTTCTATTGGTATTGGTACCCTCGGGCTACACGCGTACTTCCAAAAGAAAAACATTCCGCTCGACTCGCCGATGGCGAAAGTGATGAACAAACAGATCTACACGCACATTAGTGATCAGTGTAGTAAAGGTGACGCACAACTATGTGAGAAACGTGGCCCCTGCCCGGACGCGGCCGAGGTTGGTGTTAACCGTCGTTTCAGTCATTGGACTGCTATCGCACCTAATGCATCTAGCTCCTTGATTATGGGTAATACATCCCCATCTATTGAGCCTTATCGCGCTAATGTATTTAGGCAGGACACTCTGTCAGGCGCGTATATACAGAAAAACAAATTTCTCAAGAAAGCACTTGCGGACTTGGGTTTAGATAACAGCAAGACGTGGGCTTCAATTACAGCGCACGATGGATCTATCCAGCACTTAGAAGACATCCCTGAAGATATCAAAGAGGTGTTTAAGACTGGTAATGAAATCGACCAGCGTTGGCTAATTGAACTAGCCGCAGACCGTCAGCCGTACATCGACCAAGGCCAGTCGCTTAACTTATTTTTCCGTCCAGACGTGAACATCAAATACCTACACGCCTGTCATTTCCTTGCATGGAAGCAGGGGCTCAAGAGCCTCTACTACTGTCGTTCAGACAAGCTCCGTAAGGCCGACAAGGTGGGTATGCAAATTGAGCGTAAACGACTTGAGGATGATATAAACCTGACGGCAATCGCGGACGGCGATGCTTGTCTAGCTTGCGAGGGATAAATGGTAAAAAAACTAAAATTAACCGACGTACGGGATTTCTATAAACCGTTTAATTATCCTTGGGCATTCGATGCATTTCAGGCTTCTGAACAAATGCATTGGCTATGGACTGAAGTTCCCATGCTTGAGGATACAAAAGATTGGCGCAATCGTCTGTCTAAAGAGGAACAGGATTTTCTAACTAAGATTTTCCGGTTCTTTACTCAGGGGGATATTGATGTCTCTGGGGCCTATGTAAACAATTATCTGCCTGTATTTCCACAGCCTGAGATCCGTATGATGCTATCATCTTTTGCGGCTCGTGAGGCTATCCATGTGGCGGCGTACAGTCATTTAATTGAAACTCTAGGGATGCCTGAAAGCACCTATAATGAGTTTCTTGAATACGCTGAGATGGCTGAGAAGCATGACTACTTCAAGGATCTGCAAGGGGATGAAGATCTACCTGCACAGATTGCTGGTTTCAGTGCGTTCACGGAAGGTATGCAATTGTTCTCCAGCTTCATTATGCTGTTGAACTTTACCCGTCACGGAAAGATGCGGGGCATGGGTCAGATCATCGCTTGGTCAATTGCTGACGAAACTCTGCATACGGAAAGTATGATAAAATTGTTCCGTACCTACGTTCAGGAGAACCGTAGTGTTTGGAATGATGAGCTTAAAGCTAAGATTTACAGCATTGCTGAAAAGATGGTGGATCTAGAAGATCAATTCATCGATTTGGCTTTCGGCGTAAATGAAATGGAAAACTTAACCAAGGATGAGGTTAAGCAATACATCCGTTACATCTGCGATAGACGCCTCATCGCGCTGGGCATGAAGGGGATCTTCAAGGTCAAGCAGAACCCATTGGAATGGGTGGACGGTATGTTGGGCGTAACTCATACCAATTTCTTTGAGAATAAATCGGTGGATTACGCGAAGGGTGCCCTGACTGGAGATTGGGGTGAAGTATGGGGCTCAACTGAGCAAACTGAAAAGGAAGAAGAAAATGTCAATTGATGAACTAACAAAAGCAATTGAAACGTGGGGTACAGGGAAAGGCATTCTTCCTCACCCAAACCCCATCGCTCAATTTAAGAAAACTCAAGAAGAAGTTAACGAGCTTCTTGATGGCATTAAGAAAGAAGATCTCGACGAGATTAAAGATGCTATTGGCGATATTTTCGTCACTCTCGTTATGCAAACGAAAGCATGGAACCTCACAATGGCTGAGTGTATTGAAAGTGCTTACGATGTAATCAAGATGCGTACTGGCAAAATGGTTGACGGCCAATTTATTAAGGACGCGGAATGATTAAGATATATGGAACTACAGGCTGTCCTTCGTGCAAGCAAGCCGTGTCGCTGTGTAAGTCGAAGGAATTGGAGTATCTGTATATTGATATGATGGAAGACCCGAAGACGATGGATGCTCTCGTATCCTTCATCGGTAACTTCCGCAGTGTGCCTCAGATCTTAGTAAATGAGGTTCACGTCGGGGGTTTTGAAGGGTTAGTTAAACACCTCAACAAAGGAGAATAGTATGTCCGATAAAAAGGAAAAGAACGCTCCGTCGGCTGTTGATAAACTACTCGACGAGTGTAAAGGAACGATGGCGAATTGCATCGTGGCGGGAATGGATGATAAGGGTAACGTGATTGTGCGTAGCTCAATGTCTAACCTACCATTTATGCATTGGATGCTTAATCGTTCTGTATTTGAGCTAGGTCTTTTTGAGAAGCAGAATATTGCTAATCAAAATGAAAAAACCCCAGAGTCAAAAGTTGACGCTGAGGCTAAGTAAGCTTAAAATGTAATTGCCCGTTTTAGCTAGTGGGCTGGCTCCTGTCTCCGTCTAACCAACGGGTTAAAAGGCAGGGGCCTCTTTATTTGCGGTTGTAGCTCAACTGGATAGAGCGTCGGTCTACGAAACCGAAGGTTGAGGGTTCGATTCCTTCCAACCGCGCCATCACTCACTAGGTGGACGGGGATTTAATAGGGCGTCCTGTGTTTGTTGGAACATATCCCGGTTAGCCTTGTACGCCATTTCAGCATCCATCAACTGTACCAAGAATTCCTGTTCACTAGGCTCGTTATCTTCTGAATATACACCGGATTTGATTAACCACTGACGGAGCAACATTGCATTGTCCGGGTTAACGGTACCATCTCTATTTGTTACACGAGTAGCCACTTCAATGAAGTAATCTGGATCTGCCAACAACCTATCCATCACCTTAGCCACTTCATCCGGCATAAAGCTTCTCTGAATAAGTCCTGTTGCACCAGATCTAATTCGTGCACCTACTCGGCTCAGAACACCCATTGTGAGGGTTACTGTACGATTTACTGCCGCAATAGCCTCTTGTGTCTCTGCGGTGCCTGACGACACTCCTACAGTCTTAACATTTCGGCTACGTTGCGCCAAACCTGCTTCACCTAGAATTCCACGAATTGCTGTCATAACCAGAGGCTGGTCTTGGAATACAGCTTCGCCGTAATCTAGAATATAAGTTAAATCATTCTCAACCTTATTGAGTGCGCCGAGACTAACCATACGGTTGTCGCCAGCTTCACGAGTAGCAGTCAGGAAGTTCTCACGAACGTAACGCGAATACGCCGCTTTCATCCCATCCATTACCAAAGGATTACCACTGGCCTGAGCCCTTGTGATAATGTCCGCCAGAGGGCCTTCCATCGCCGTAATAGCACCGTCTGCGTCACGAGTGACACGCAATGCATTTGCATTACCAAATAGGGAACGGAATGACTCGTAGCCATTTACATTTGGAATACCCGCTGAAGAGAAGAATGCATCTAACTCACGGGTGTATATACGGTCAGCCGCCGCTTGCGCCGCTTCTTGAGCCGCCTTCAATTCAGCTTCTAGGACTGTACGATCCCCTCGTGCAGTACGAAGTGTTTCAATTAGATTGTCGAGTTTAGCGGCATCTTCCGGGAAGTTATTCCTTAAAATACTCGCATATTCGGTTAATGTTCCTCGTATGTCGGCAATATTCACATTTCCTAGTTGGCTAGGATCATCTAGTCGGTTTGCTAGAGTAGTTAGCGAGTCACCAATAATATAATCGACTACATCAGATGCACTCTGCCCACTTTCAGGACGATTGAGCAATTCAATCATATTGCCTACTACTTCACGGTTACGGTTATTCAAAACATCCGTGATAGCATTTCTTGATTCATCAAGATAACGAGGCTGTTGAATTCCCGTATCACCTCGGCCGATAGTTTCTCGGCGTAGGCGTCCTACTGACTCTAGAACACTTCCATCATCCCAGTATTTAGCCCAGTCATTTTTGAAGTAGTTCATAGCCGTTTCAGCGGCTTCTACTGTTTCAGTGTCACCAGTTTCACGAAGGTATGTGATAGCGTCGTTATCAATCCACCGTTTGAATTCAATTAGTGTTTGAGCCGCGCCTTGTTCAGGTGCACTCGCATTAGGCCCTGTCATACGGCCAATTGTATCTGAGAGACTTACTCGTACATCTGTGAATAGACGGGCAAAGTCCAATCCATTCTCTGAGGCCCATGCGGTTACACGTTCACGCATTGCCTCTTCAGTTTCCCGAACCATAGTGCCATCCGGGCCTTCAATCATCTTAGGCTGGATTTCACGCAGTAGACGGCCAAACAATGCATCACCCGGCAATGCCGAAGCCGCAATGTCTAGTTGTCCGGGCTGTAGGCTTTGTAGTGTAGTGATCATATCATCTACATCAACACCCCCACCCTGAACTGCATTGAACAACTCGTTCTTACGAGCGTCCATAATACGGCTTGCTTCAGTTAATCTTCCACGAAGACTATCCGCCGCTTGGTTAGCACCTGCGGTGATTTCAATACCAGTAGCGCGTTCTAACTCACCAACTTTAGAAATAAGCCCAGCATCTTCTCGAATAAGCGTATTCAGGCTTTCGTCTAGTTGTGCAATTCGTTGTTCTACATTACCAACAACAGCATCTGCTACATTGACTTCATCAATACCTGACGCGGCAATTTGATCTGAGGACTGGTTAATGGCATTAGAACCACCCAGATTTCCTTCCATCTGTGTAGTAGTATCATCTAAAGCTCTCTGAGGTTGCCCTTGAGCAATTGTAGTCTGTGGAGCGTTACCACTATTAGTGACGCCTTTACGGACGCCTTGAGCTCTTAGAATAAGCTCTTGTGCACCTTCAAAGTCCCCAGCATCAATAGCACGTTCAATAGCACTCATTGTGTCTGCGGTGTACATAATGTCATCCGCCAGACCGTCAGGTATTTCTAGGAATACGTCTTTATTTTCTTCTACAAGCTTAATAATTTCTCGACGAGCCGCTTCCATACTAGCGGGGTCATCTGTGACGCCTGTCAGTTTATTTAGAATTTCTCTTGCAAGCGCATCTTCCCGTGCGGATGGACGACCTAGTTTAGATAGTGCGTCTGCGCCTGTAATTGACCACGCGAAACGAACACCCCAGCTTAAACCCTGAATACCAGTTTCCAGTGTCTTACCAACCGCCATCGCATCCATAAGGATATTAGCTCGGTTAGCCAGCACTCGGTTATATTCTTCAGATCCGGGTTCAGCTTCTACCCCTCGTAGGAGAGGAAATACATCCTGTAGGCCACCGAACATTGCGTTCTGGCCCACAAACAAACTACCACCATCGGAACTCGCCCCGGCTGAAGCACCAGCTTCAAAGGCTAAGAACCGCATTAGGTTTCTGCCTCGGCCACCCCATTGCACAAGTTTAAGCGCGGCGGTTCCCGGTACCATCATTGAGGTACCTTCCATGATCAAGGCATCTGAAATACTATCGCCCGGAACAGCTTTAGCTATGTTCTCCTGAGCGGCTTCTGTGAATGGTGTACGACCACCAAACAATGAAGCATTTTGAAAATCTTCATCACTTAACCCGGCAATCTCTTCTGGATTTTTCCAATCAGGGTTAAAGCGACCATTCTCGTCAAACCAAAACATTTGGCCGACATTTTCTTGCATAAAGTTACGGCCAGCATCGATACCTGCACCTGCAAGTTCAGCAACATTACCAACCATGTTACGAATACCAGCACCCATAGTTTGGCCTAGACCGGGGTCATAACCGCCGCCAAGCAGGCTTGATTCTGGTTGTGGTACAACTTTATTATTATAAATTAGGCGACCATCTACACCACGCGTACTGTCTGGGTGGTTACGATACATTTCGTAACGACGCCATGCTTGAGCATAACCAGATGAATCAAACATCCCGGTATCCTCAATATCATCGTACATTGTCCATTCTGGATCAGGTAACTTGTAATTACCCCACCCCATCAAACCAGCGTCGTGGGCTTTATCCAATGTCGCAAATGGGGATGCTGGTGGGCTATCTCCATCACTAGTAGACGTATTATCTCCTGATGAGCCACTAGAAGTACCCTCGCTTACTACAAATGGGTTATTCTCATCCGCAGTGACCGAATTACCGTTACCATTGGCTGTATCCTCTTCATTACCATTAGTAATGATGAATGGATTATTTTCGATTACTTCGTTCTCTTCAGCCATGTTTATTGGTTCCCGGTCATAAGTGTTTGCGCTCGTGCTTTCATCGATTCAGGAACAGCATCTATGCCATAGTTATCCACGAAGAATTTAAGCAAGTTGTCGGCCATCTGAGTTTCAGATCCTTCAACATTCGCAAAGTTGTTAATGTACGCAGTAGCCTGTTCAATAGGCATTAGCTGTGGGCCGTTGCCCCCAGTGTTTTCATTTCCGCCACTACCCTCTACGCGAGGTGGTACTAGCTGGAAGTCACCATTAAGAATTCGATAACCTGTAGCTAGACGCGAATCCGCATTGTCACTTGTCAATTGTGTATCAATGCTTACACCCGCTGTACCGTCACCAAGTGGGTTCCACCCACGAGCATTCTCGAATGCTGTAATAGCAGGGTGATTGTTCACATCTGCCCATTCATCGCGCACAGACTGCACACTGTCATTCACATATGATACAAGAGCGGTTGAGAATGTATCTGCATCACTACTTGCATTAATCATAATAGATAGACGTTCAAAGTCTTTGTTAGACATTGCCTGTCCTGTTTGACCTTCAAGGCCACCAGAACGGAATGCCATCAATAGAATTTTTGCATTAAAAATCCGTGTTTGACGAGCAATACGCTCAGTCTCAGATCCTAAAGATAGAATATCCTCGCGAGATGTACTTGCTAGAGAAGTAAGGCTTTCACCTTCACGCAAGAAGCCGCCATTACGAAGTTCACGTTCGTAATCTGTTAGAGATATTTGTTCTCCTGAACCCATGAGATCTTCAGCGATAGAAACCGCTGTGTTCAATTCACGGATAAAGCTTACACCACCTGCGGCAACATTTGCCATAGTAGTAAGTACACGGGGCTCATCTTGAACAATTGTTACAAGGTCACCTGCCAAACGAACTGCGCGTAGTGCGCCTCGCTTATTGGTGTTGTATGCATTTATTTCAGAGTTAATAGATGTAATTACACCCTGACCACGGTTAAGTTCTGTTTCGTCAATAACACGGTAACCATCCCCTAGTGCTTCACCAGCGGAGTTAACATATGTTGGAGTATCCGGACTGTCTGCACCACCGGGTCTTACATACCCTGTTGTACGTTCAAATGTGCCATCTTCATTTACTTTGATAAACTGAACTTGATCTCCTGAACTACGAGCAAGAGAGTCTGCTACTTTGGTACTAAGAATTTGATCAATACGATCTTTAGCTTCTCTAATTGCGTCAGGATTAGGGTTTTCAGCGCGTTCAAGTTCACGCAATACATCGTACGCTTCAATAAGAGTTGTAGGACGATTGTTGTCATTGCTTGGGATCAAACGCATTGCCTCAATAAGGATAGGCAATTCAGTTTCCCTAAACACTTGTAGTGCCGCTTGTGCTTGAGGAGAAGCATTTGGCATAGCGGCCGCCAAAGAAAGTCTAGTGAATCGACTAGCGACATACGCTTCCGTAATAGTGTCCGGAATCTGGTTGTCGTTAGCAAAGATATATTCAGTAAGTTGCTGTACTGCGTCGTTATCTTGTGCAATTTGCGCGGCGATCAATCGACCACGGGCGTTAGATACAGTTAAAGACGCGTAGTCTTTATACTGTTCAGGCATTTGATCAGCAATGTAGGCTTGAATAGTTGTAATTGCTTCTTGATTATTATCTCGTTGAGCGGCAATCAGACGGCCCTCTGCGTTAGAAGTCGTCATTGTCTCATATTGAAGATACGCGGCTGGTTTATCAGGTTCCTGCATAGACAAACCAAGTGTACGAATAGCCACTGCCTGATCTGGATTACCGCCAGCAATAGCCGCCGCCTCAAATGCTTGCCAATTATCCCTACGGATTTTAGATAGATCCATATAGTCCGGAGTATTTTCTTCATCCGGTGCTGGTACAAACCCCATAGTCATAGTCATGTTTGTTGGGCTGTACCCTTGCATGACCTGATTATAGTATTCACGGCTGATGCCTAACTGTTCTGTTAGACGAGTAATTGTACGTTCGTTAGCCGCTGTAAGTTCTGGAGAACCTTGACCATCACTATCAGTAGACGCGTTCGGGTCAATAACCTGACCATTACCATCACCTGTTGGAACAGTACGATCAAAGTGAGCATTGATAGCATTCGCAGACCACGACAATGCTTCAGGCATAGTACCTGTCTGTTCGCCGTTTGCGTCATACCACCAGAAGCGGTTACGATCACCACGCATATCAGCGTGAATAGTGTTGTTACCTACACCAATACCACGAATACCATTTTCGGATAGCGCAGTAATGATTTCAGCACGTTGCTCTGGGCCATATTGAGATACGTCAATATCGAATGCATTACCGTTGTGGTTAGTTTCATTTTCACCACGTTGTGCGGAATTAACGCCAATACTTTCAATCTCAAGGCTTTTAAATGCATTAGAAACGGCCGCAATAAGTTCTGGACGCTGTCCTTCAAGGGGGCTTCCTGTACGACCCTGATTAGCCGCGTAATCCGTGTATACGAAGTTAATAGGCTGACCCAACATAGCGTTAGTCTGACTATCCAAACCAGCACCTTCGACACTTGCTTGAGCGTCGTTAGAGAATGGTGCGGCGTCAGTGCTAACAGCATTAACATCCGCTGTAGTTTCATTTGCTGGCTGAAGAACACGGAATGAACCTGACATCAGGTCATCACGGATGTTTTCCATCGTACGACCTTGACGAAGCCAGTTATACACGTTCGGGATTGCTGATGGGCTTACGCCTAGTTCAGTCACTACATCGGTTGCGTCACGAAGACGTTGAGAGTCCTCAGAGCGAGCCGAGTTATAATTCTTTAGTTGGTCTTGCCAAGATTGTAGTGCAGTCTTGAATTCAGACTCTTTCCTAGCTTCTGTTCGTTTAACAGACGCATCGTAAGCTGGTACGAAACCTGCGGCAAAACCTGTAGCAAAGTCGTCAAAAAATCCAGCCATTACACTTCATCCTCTTCCATATCAGGTTCAACAACATCATCTGTGCCGTACCCCAACATGGCATTCTGTTCGTCTTCTGGTGCCATAGACATCAGACCACCGCCCGTATCTCCCTGTGGAGCGGTTGCTTTAATATCTTCAATTTCGTCTGCTACTGCGCCCTGAGC
>Ga0070751_1000769_pt1 | contig 19517 bp, 19 predicted proteins | sample VirMetDEL_Aug_28_FD_78514 | JGI IMG/M metagenome (GOLD analysis project Ga0070751, IMG submission 78514) | Aqueous microbial communities from the Delaware River and Bay under freshwater to marine salinity gradient to study organic matter... | ecosystem: Environmental > Aquatic > Marine > Coastal...
GTACTTAGAACATAACGTATGAATATACACATAACTAAAAGTAAACTAGGTCTTACTGTTTTAATGGATAAGATATTAGAAAACTTACATACTGCCGGTGCCGGCGGAATGTATGACAATATGCTTATGCTTACTAATCGTATTCATGCCTATAAGGATTACAATCGTATTATGGGTTCAAAAGAGTTCTTTAATATGGTATATCTTTTACTAAATCGAAAACCATTTAATCTTATTCGTGTAGCTGTAAAGGAGTTTGATACTTTTTTAAAGGGCGTTGAAAAGGATACCTTTGATAATCATTGGCATTGGACATACCCAGAGGAGATGGTACAGGTTAATGTAAAGACTAACTACAATGGACATGTAGTAGCTATTGAGGTTGAGAGATATCCCCAGGATCTTTCATGATAAGGGTACCGTCAAGGACTAATCCCATGATTTCGTGCATGGAGCTTACCTTGGCGGCATCCCATATCCTTCTGGCAGCAAATAAGTCTATGTTGTAGTGTTCTATGAAGTCACGGTTAGATTTTTCTTCAAGCCACTGATCAAAAGTTTCGTGTGGGACGATCATATCTTTGGTATTCGTTAAAGGAGTTATAAAACTTAGGAGTCAGGGAGTACGTAGAACGAGAGGCACCTCGCTTTACGTACCCTTCCTCCAATAGTTCTTTCATTAAACGTTGAATTGTACTGAGTGAAATGGGCAATTCTCTAGCTATTCCGCTAATGTTTAAGAAAGCTGAGTCTAGTCTGTGGTGGGTTCTCATAAAGATATGTTCAAGTAGAAAGGCTTTGTTAAGACCTAGTTCATTAGCTACTTCTGTATTGATATATATCCACATATTGACTTGTTGTTGCATCAAATATATACATTATTATGTCATTATGCAATAAAAAGTATTATATTTGACACAAACGTAGACAGATGATTATTACAGTAAAAAGCTATCATAGGTATATTGAGGGATATGTTCACTCAGTAGGATTTCTATATGGACTTACTCCTAGAGAAGGAATGGTAGCTACTATAATGGTTAAGAAGTATCTAAAGTTTGAAAAACTTCGTGAGCAGATGAAATTTCAGAAGACTAAAGATGAGTTTAATGCTTTTGAGATGGTAAAACAAAAAGATGCGGTATCGGAGATGATAAACGAACTTGATATGGATATTACTGTGTTTAGAACTTATGTTAAAAGGATAAGGGATAAAGGGTTTATTAAACGTGGTATGATTAACAAAGACTTTATCCCAAACCCCGTAGAATCAAAAATTACTTTCAAGTATGACAGAGCATTCGAAGAAACTAAATAAGGACGCAGAAGACTTTATTATAAAGAAGTATGGGCTCTCAAGGACAGAGGTTCGTAAAGAAATGCAGTTATTTGCAGACTACATATACGGTACCATTAATAAGATTGACCTAGCTAAGCCATTAAGGGATCAACCAAACTGTATAAATATTACTTCTATGGGTTATCTTAGAGTTAGAATGGGTTTAATGGTTAAGGAGCAGCTTGAAGATGGTGTGCTACCAATTAGGTACCATGATCATGCAAAGAGGTGGTTTAGCATTGTATTAAATTCTAAGATTATAACTGAAACTTTTAAAACTTTAAAGCAATATAGACATGACAAAATTAGTAGGAATGAAAACCCTGACAAGGGGAATTAAACAGGTAGGACAAGTTAAATCTCCAGAGGGTAAAATGGCAATAGTGCCCAACATAGTACCTCTATTTGACTTGATATTTACCTCAGCACATTCTATCAATACAGATCACTCTAAAATTATTACTCCAGAGAGGAGTTTATCAGAGTATCAAGTGGTAGTAGCTGTATCTAAGACTAATGAAAATTTCAAAGTTGGAGATTGGATTAGAGTAAACGTGGATGCTTTCCCAAGAGAGAGTAAGCCTGGTAAACATGATGTAGGGAATAAGGTTGTAGTACACCCACCACTTAAAACAGTAGGAAATACAGAGTACTTAGCATTATCCAACAGGCATATTTTATATAAAGTAGAGAAAGAATTGGAAGAGATAGTACTTATATGATATTACGAGTTACAGAAGATGGTACCTTGGAGCTTACTGAGATGGCTTTAATGGTAGATGTATTTGCAGAGTATAGAGAAAAAGTGCCGGAGGATGAGTCTATAGCACTTTTTTCAGTATGCCATTATATGTATCATTTTGATTCTCACTTGTTAGACATTGAAGATCATTCTGAGAGGCTAAGAGAAGCTAGAAAGTTTGTACACAATGGAAATTTGGTTAAACTAACGCGCACTACTCATAAGGTTATGGCTGTTTATAAAGAGTTGTATGAGCTTGATATGACTTCAGCATATATTACTATGAAAAACAATTTCACTAAATTGCGTAAATATGCAGAGGCTATTGAGTTTGTTCCAGAAGTAATCAATGTACCAGAAGAGGATAGAGTAGAAGGCGGTCCTGATAAAATTACGAAGGGTACTCAAGTAGATTATAAAGAGTTCCAAGCTGTAAACTCTATGATACCTAAGTTTCAAAAGGAGTTATCGGAGTTTAAGACTAGGCTTATGGATGAGGTAAAAGCAAATATCGAAGCTTACGGTGGTGGGCAATTAGGAGCGTATGAGTAATGAAGTATTAATAGAGACCAATAGTCATCAGACACCTATAACTAAGGAGTTCAAAGACTCTATGACCTCTGAGGCATACTCTGATCTAGTGGATTTTATTAATACGGTACCATTTGTAAAAGCTTTAATTTCACCCGATAGACCAAGAGCTAAAGATTTACCTAAAGACAAACATGGTAAACTTATTGTAGACTTTGAGAGACCCCACATACTGGAGGATATATCGTACTTTACTGAAACTAGGGATAACTTCAAGAAGCATGGTCGGTATACCTCAGCTAGGTTTTCAAGAGATCCTCGTTCGGAGTACAGAAAATTTTGGGATGAAGAGGAGCGTAGGAGTTTATATGGAATGGTCAGAGAATCCGATGGAGAATGGATCCCTGGCTATTTGTATTTTTACTGGAACTATGGTAGGATTGATTTAACTGTACCTGTACCGGGCGCAGAGAGAAACCCTGATGGTACCGTTAGGACTGACAGGGAAGAACATTTTCCGGATATTTGGGAAATTGATTACTTCTATTACCACTACATAGATGCGGGAGAATCTGCAGGAAAGTATGGAGCTCTACTCAAGTGTCGTGGTATGGGTGCATCTTTTAAATCTGCAAACATGGTTATTCGTAACTTCTTCCTTATACGAAAATCAAAATCTTACCTATTTGCTTATCACGATGACTACCTTTATGATGATGGTATTGCTACAAAGATGATGGTAAATGAAGGGTTTATGCAGAAGCACACAGCTTTTAGAAAGCTAAAACTTAAAGGTACCATGGACCACCTAAAGTCTGGGTACAAAAATAAAAGAGCCAACAATGCTGAAGATGGGTACCTCTCAGAGGTAATGGGTGTAAACACTAAGAATCCTAATGGAGCCAGGGGTAAAAGGGGTAAGCTTATTGTACATGAGGAAGCAGGATCTCACAGGTACTTACTTGACTCTTGGCGTATTGCTAATAAATCTCTTAATGACAAAGGGAATGTATTTGGGTACCAATTAGCTCAAGGTACAGGTGGAGATGAACAATCAGATTTCCGAGGGTTAGTAAGTTTGTACTACAGACCAAGAGCGTATGATGTATACGCGATTCCAAATGTGTTTGATCGTAATGCTTCTCACCAAATGGCTGGATTTTTCATGGGAGAATATATGAACCGTCCAGACTCTTATAATAAAAATGGAGTAACCGATATAATTAGAAATTTAAAAATTATATTTGAAGAGCGTATTTTATGGCAAATAGAGCTTGATGATCCGGAAGAGATTGCTAAGAAGAAAGCGGAAGCAGCTATTACTCCGTTAGAGGCTATTACATCGATGGAGCATTCTCCATTTCCTAAAGAGATTCTTAAAGATCGTATTGCACATATTACATCTAACTATGCAGAACATAGCGCAAAATTAAAGACTGTTAAGTTTGAACGTACAGGAGAGCAGGTAAGTTTCTATCATTCTCCTAACTTAATACAGATTACAGAGTACCCATATTTAGGAAAACAGCAGTCTCGTGCAGGTATCACTATTAGCAAGATGCCTGACACACATGGTAATGGAAATATCCCAAATTTTCGCTATATTATAGGGGTAGATACTATTGATGACGATGGAGGAGAAGGCTCGATGTTTTCATTTATAGTTATGGATTTATGGAAAGATGAGATAGTAGCCTGGTATTTAGGAAGAGAATTAATAGCAGAAGATAACTACGAACAATTATTATGCGTAGCTTTGTTCTACAATGCGACTATTAATTATGAGAAAAACTTAAAAGGGTTGTATTCTTATTTTAAAAATTCTCACGCATTAGGGTACCTTGCAGATGAACCATCTGTATTAGCAGATAAAGGTTATACCAAAGGCGGTCAGCTTGTAGGGAATAAATCTAAAGGTACCAGGGCAACTAAACAAGTGAATGCTCATGGACGTAGGTCTCAGGCAGGATGGTTAAGAAAGCAACACGAGTACTATACCGACAAGGTAGGTGCGGAAACAGTGGACGACATAGAGTGGCTTCGTGAGTGTAATATGTGGGAGAACATGGGCAACTACGATAAAGTATCAGCAGGAAATATGCTGTTTATATATCGAGAGGAACTTAAAAATCTTACAGAAAACACCCGATTTGATAAGGTTACTAAAGCGGATTATTTAGATGATCCATTTTTTGGAGAGACCAAGCATGGAGGATTAGGATTAGTAGAGGGAATAGAAACAACCAGTAATGAATTAAACTTTTAGAGATGAAAAATTATTATGAGCCAGGTAGTGGGAGTTTAACATTTGTGGTACCACCGAAGGGTAAACAAAAGGAGTGGTATACTGAGATAGCTATGTATGCTGGAGATAGATTGTCTATCTACAATTCTGAAAGAGTACGATCCCTAGCAAGGACTAAGAAGATAAACATTGATTTATATAACGGTATTCTTCATCCACAAGACGTAGCTGAGTTTCTTAATCCTGCAGACTTACAGACTATCGATCAACGAAGAGAGCTTAAACATTATCCCATAGCCGCCAAGCTTATAGATTTACTTGTAGGGGAAGAGATAAATGGGATATTCGAACCCATTGTAACTGTTGTAAATAATGTAGGTATTGTTGAGAAACAGCAGCGAAAAGAGGCATACGTACAAGAGCGTATTAAGCAAATTACCGAGGATCCCAATGCTGACGAGGATACTATCAAGGCTGAGACAGAGCGACTTATGCGAGAGCTCAAATATACTTACAAGGATATTAAAGAGAAAAAAGCTTCAGCACTTTTGGAGCACTACGATACAATATTAAATTTTGAAGATATATTTACTGAAGGCTACCGTAGGGTATTTTTAACTGGGGAAGAGCTATATGAGATAGATATTATCAAAGGGCAAGCACACATGAGAGTAGTTGATACTGTATCGTTACGTACCTATGGGGGAGGACATTCTCGTAATATTGAAGACTATGATGTTACAGTAATAGAGGATCATTTCTCTGCCGGGTACCTCATAGACAGATATGGAGATGAACTTAGTCCAGAAGATACTGAGCGTATACTTAGTTTGGAAACTGACCATGGATATAGTTGGGGAGAGTATGGTAAATCTTATGGAGATGTAACTCACCAATACGAATTTAGGGATGAAAGATTATTAGGTACCGAGTTAGCTTCTAGTTATGTAGATGCCAATGGAGGTATTAGACACCTACGTATTCGTTGGAAAGGCTATATTAAGTACAAGAAAGTAAAATATAGAGACCCAGTTACAGGTATGGAGAATTTGAAAGTTCGGACAATGAACTATAAACTTCAACCAGGAGAGGTAACTGATTCTACATTTATGGCAGTACAACATTGGGTAGCGTCTTTGATAGGCTATGATATTGTTGTAGATGCTCGACCAATGCCGATACCTTATGCAACACTTTCAGATCCGCTTAGGTCTCACTGTGGCTTAGTAGGTACTATATACAATGTAAACAGACAAAAGGCTGAGCCGATGATGTCAAGGGTTAAGTCTTACCAATATCTTTACGATGTAACTATTGATAATATGATTACAGCTATGAGTAAGAATATTGGACCAATACTAGAGATGGATTTAGCTACAAGACCAGAAGGATGGTCGGTAAAAGACTGGCTACACTATATCACTAAATACAATGTAAAGTTTAAAGACTCTTTCAAAGAGATCAATAAAGGCCCGTCTAAAGGACAACTTGCAGGTAATCTTGCAGTAGGTAAAGATTCAGTGGTTGAGATTTCATTTGGAAACTACATACAGCAGCTTGTAAACATGGCTCAGTACATAGAGCAGGCAATGGCAAACCTGATAGGGATTGTACCTCAACGATTAGGATCTGTCAGCAACAGAGAGACTTATGGAGGCGTTGAGCGAGCTACTTCACAGTCCGCGCACATTACTGCATGGTATGAATTTATGCACAAGAATACCAAACTGAGAGCACTTAATCTATTTTTAGAGGCTGCTAAACATGCCTTAAAGGACAACCCAAAGATGCTCAACCACATCTTACCTTCCGGTACTATTGAAATGTTAGAAGTAACCGAAGATGATCTAGTTGATGTAGACTTAGGAGTAGTAGTAACTGATTCAAGAGAGGCTAATAAGCACAAAGCATTCTTGGAACAAGCTGCCCAAGCTTACATGCAAAATGGAGGAGACTTTGCGTTTGCCTTCAAGATTATGTTCTCAGAGTCCATGGCTGAGAAGCGTAGACTTATTGAGATTGAAGCAGATGAAAGACAGGAGAGACAACGTGAAGCACAGCAAGCAGAGCAACAAGCTAGGCAAACTGAGATGGAAGCAGAAGCAGCTAAACAAGAGCGCGAACTAGCCCTTAAAGAGAAAGAAGTAGAGCTTGAGAAATACAAAGCAGACTTAGATGCTATGGTTAAGATCAAGGTACAGGAGATGAAGAACAATGCAGAGTTATCTAAGAATGTTACCGACGCTAACTTATCTATGGAAGAGTTAAGAGCTAAGATGATAGAAAATCAAGCTAACTTAGCTCAAGGAAACAAGAAGCTACAGTTAGAGGATAAGAAGCTAGATATAGAGAAACAAAAAGCATCACAATCATCTACTTCCGTAGCATAGAGAAATTTTTATTAACTTTATACAATATAGACCTATGGACAACAATTTTAACATAGCAGATGCAGATGACATTGTCATCCCACAGGAGGACATACAAATACATCCACAAGATGATATAACACGACGTCAAGATCCTCAGTCGGACCCAGCAGATCCGCAGGATACGCATGACCCTGGTAATCCAACCGATGATACTCCTCTAAAGCCTGAATTTGAGGATAACAATGATGATATTCTAAATGATACCCTAGAGAATAATCAAACTCCTGCAGATGTTTTTCCTGATGCAGAAGTGTTTACAGGAGTAGCTGAAATCCTAAAAGGGCAAGGATTTTTTGCAGATTTGGAAAAAATAGACGATATTAAAGATGCAAATTCTTTAGCTGAAGCCTTTGATAAAGAGGTTCAAGCAAGACTTACAGAGCAACAAAGACAGATACAGTCTTACATGAATCAAGGTATACCTGTATCAGAAGTAAACAAGATAGACCAAGCAATACAAGAAGTAAATGCAATTACTGACGAGCATCTTACAGCTAGTCCAGAGTTAGCAGAAAGACTAATTGTAGCAGAATTACAAAATAAAGGACTTGATGAAGGTACCGTTAAAATGGTATTAGACTCAGCAAAGTCTCAAAATATTCTACTCGATAAAGCTAAAGAAGCATTACAGTCACGTAAGGGGACTTTAGCTAGTATGCGAGAGAAGGTAGTACAAGATGCACAAGCAGCTAGACAATCTGAATTAGACAGACAAGCAGAGCAGCAAAAGCAGATTGAAAAAGCATTAGAAAGTACAGAAGTGTTTGGTAGAAAGGTTACACCTACGTCAATTCAGAAGCTGAAATCTTTAGCCAATACACCGGTTGCATACACAGCAGACGGTAGACCACTAAATGCTTTAATGAAATACCAACAGGATAATCCTGTAGACTTTGAACATAAGATGTTATATTTGTTTTCAGTTACTAATGGGTTTAAAGACTTAAAGTCTTTTGACAGAAGTGCAGAAAGCAGGGTAACAAGATCGTTCAGAGATGCGGTCATTAAGACCAGACAAGGTACCCAAGATAGTCTACCAGAGACTACCAACGGTATCAAGTTCAATCCAAATGATATTACAGATGTAGTATAAAATAAATATTGTTAAACTAAATACTGAGTGAAATGAGTAAAGTGAACAGGTATCAGTTTCGTGAGGCACAAAGCGTTACTGGTCTAGTTACAGAAAACCATTTGGGAGTTATGTTCCAAAACGTACCCCAATTGTTAAAGAAGTCGGTAACGCGATTGTTAGCGTCTTCTGGAGTTAGAAACACCGATACTCTCTTAGATCAGTTTCCTGTTCAAAAGCTTGAAGAGGAAGCAATGTTCTATTGGGATGTAGATGGTGACGACATGAGAAATATTCCTTTAGTAGGAGCAAACTATGAAGGAAGTGCGGTAGCATCTAATGATACTGGCGTGGGAGCACGTGGAGGTATCATTGAGCTTATCTTTGGAGAAGCATATTTCTCTGATGTACACATGATTGTGGGTGAGAAAAACGAATTGTATCAATTAAGAATCCTTAATGATCCACAGCCAGATGGAGCAGGTAACTATATCTACGAGGTTGAACTTATGGGTAACAACCAAGCAGGTATGCCAGGGTCAGAGCTTCAGCCAGGTAAGCGATTCTCTAAAGACTTCTCTCCAGTAGAAGACATCATGTCTACTAAGGGTGGGGAAATCTCTTTCCAATCTCCAACAAGAGTAGGAAACGAGATGACTACAATTCGTATCCAACACAAAGAGCCAGGTAAAAACATTGGTAAGAAAGTAGCTACTACTATTACTGTGCAGATGGGCTCTAAGCAAATGGATACCCAAGCATGGATGCCAGCAGTAGAGTGGACTCTTGAGAAGACTTGGTCTTATGAAAGAGCTCATGCACTTGCATTTGCGCGTTCAAACCGTTCTGATGATGGTAGATACTACAACATCGGAAAATCCGGATACTATATCAAGCAAGGTATGGGACTTCGTGAGCAAATGGAAACGTCTAACACAATGTATTACGATACATTCGACATAGGACAGTTAGAAGATGTTCTATTTGACCTTGGAGAAGGAAGATTAGAGTACTCTGAGAGAACTGTAATCATACGTACAGGGGAGCGTGGAGCTGCACAATTCTCTAAAGCTGCTTATCAAAGAGCTTCAGGATGGATTTCGCTATCTCAAAACAACCCAGGGATCATTCAAAAGACTTCATCTGATATGCACGCTAATGCATTCGTAGGAGGATTCCAATTCACTGAGTGGTTATCTCCTATGGGGTACCATATCAAGGTGGAGACTGATCCAATGTACGATTCTAAAGTTCGTAACAAGCTAAGAGCTCCTCACTTAGGAGGTGGAGTTGCTGAGTCTTACCGTTATGACATCTACTACGTAGGGTCTAAAGAAGAGCCAAACATCTACAAGGTGGAGCTTTCAAGAGGTGATGACTGGGGTTACGAATCTGGTTTCAGAAACCCATTTACTGGAGAGCGTAAAATCCAAAACATGTCACATGCAGAGGATTCAGCTACCTATACTCGTTACGGGTCATTAGGTTGTGCTGTTGTAGATCCTAGTAGAACGGTTACTATGATTCCTTCAATTCTACAATAACCTTAAAACAACATAGACAATGGAAGTAGAGACCAAAACAGAAGCAATCCCTGTGAGATATGAATACATACCTCGCAGGGTTACTGGGGTAACGAACAAGAACCATTTACTTTACGATGGTAAACTAGATGGATCTATCGATCGTTTCTCCGTACTAAGAAGTGAGACAGGTAAGTATCAAGTATCTATTACTCCAAAAGAACAGAAATGGCTTGAGGAAGGCTTAGGGCTTGAATATGGTACCTTGAATACTGGAAGACGTAATAACGAGTATTTCCAAAATTTCAGAATTGAGATACCAAAATCAGGTATTAGACTTGATATTTCTCAACCCTATGATTTCTTAGTAGACAAAGTGCTATCTGCATACAACAATATATTCGCACCTAATTTATCTAGTGTCGAACATAAACGTTCTTATAGGTATGTTCGTATCCATAAAGAGGAGAGAACAGATCAATACTTAGAGCAAGCAGACATTAGAAAAGAAGCTTACAAGTTATTAGGTACCTTGGAAGAGTCTAGAGAGCGAATGATTATGTACCTATTGTATAGTGGTTCTAGAATTCATCCAAGCGTAAATTCAAAAGATTTAAGACGCTTAGTGAATCAAAAGGTAGAAGCGAGTTACGAGGCATTTATTAAGGTCTTCAAGGACCCATTATTCACTGAGAAGGGAATGGTTAAAATGGGAGAAATTGTAGGCGTTATTGAATCTCGTAGTGGATTATTCTTCTATGACGGTAGAGCCTTAGCATTTGAAGGAAAACCATCAACTTTAGAAAATGCAGCTCTTTACTTAAATGATAAAGAAAATGCAGATTTAAAAGTGATTTTAAGCCAAAAAATTATAGATGACTTCAGCAGAAATGAGTAGTGAGTTCGATCTAATGTTCGAAAACTTAACTACAGGAGGTAACATACAGCTAGACGAATACGAGAAATCGATTTGTTTAACTAAAGCCCAGGAACAATTAGCTATGGAGATCGCCCAAAGAGGAGATAATATAACTATGGCTAAACTAGGCAGAATAGACTCATATAATAATATCACCGATAGTACAAAATATGAGACAGCTAAAAACATTATAGTGACTAATCCTGATATGATAAAGATGTTAGGGATCACTGTAAAAGGTACCTCCAATTCAACTACTGTTGATGTTGCTACAAAAATTGTAAATGACGAAGTTATTGATATAATGCTAACCGATGCATATCAATATCCTCCGAAAAGAGTAGTCTATGTTGTGGTGGGGGAACTTACTGAAGACGGAATGTCCGTTGAGGTGTTTCCCCCATTAAACTTTACAGTAACTGAATTACTGATTCGGTCTTATGACAAGCCTGGTCCAATAATTACTGCAATTATAGCACCAGAGACTATTGATTCAATTGCTGCAATTAACGAGCCTACTTTACCTTCATCTTATCATCGTATGATTCTTGATTATGCTGTGAAATATGCTATACAAACTTACATAGGAATACAGGAAAAAGAAGTAGGAAATGATGCTAGCTAGAGAAATAAGCGATTTATTTGATCACATGGCTCTTAAATCTGGAGGTGGACTTATGCTTAATGAGTATGATAAATCTCTATTGTTATCTGAAGCCCAACTTGATTATGTAAAACAGCACCTACAAACTTATAGTTATGGTGCTACTATCGATCATATATTATCACCTTTATTGGTACCTAAAGAAATATCTACTTTTACCATCGGAGATGATACTAGGTTATATTCTAGTGCTAACGATAGTTTATCAGATGACGTACTGCAAATTGTATATGAAAGAACTTACGATATCAACAACGCGTATCTTCTGACTATTCCTTTAGATTATAATGATTTAGATCAAGTAGCTAAAAACCCATTTCGTAAACCTGATAACAAGATAGCTTACAGATTGACCAGTAATGGTAAATTTCATATCTTTAGTCAAGCAAGCGTAGCTTCTTATAAGTATACTTATTGTAAGGTACCTTACCCTATTATACTAGAAGATTTTTCTACGCTAGGACTAAAAGTTAGAGGATACGATCTTCCTGTATCCGATTATAATGCAGCAAACCCTTCGGCAGTTGAGCCTGTATTATCGGATAAATGTATTATTGATATTGTCAGACAAGCTATAGACAATGCTTATCGAAGAATCCCTAAGAAAGCCGAAACAAAAGAAGAAAATTAGTATTAATTAAAAAATATTGAATTATGGTACAACATACCAATCAACACTTAAACGTGTTCGTATCAACAGCAAGTGCTGGAGTAGCATTTGTTAATGATGGAGGAAGCACCGATAATGGTGCTGCTGACTTGGCTGCAGGAGAGGTAACGTATATGAATACAGCTACCGGAGTATGTTCTGCAACACCACCTACGAGTGGAAAATATAAAGTAGTCTTTAAAGACTCTGAAGGAAACACAAGAGAATCTGCAGAAATTGACTCTGCTGACGCTGTAGTATCTTCGGCTACTCCAGTTGCAGATCAGATGCAAGTTTCAACTTTAACTATTCCTGCTCCAGATATTGGAGACCAGATTGTAGTTAAAATAGGTGTACACAACTACGGAGGATTCCTAGATGCAAATGCTATTCACTACTTCTATGCTAATCATACTGCTGATAGTACGGTTGCTGCTGATGCCGCTGCTGCACTTAGAAGTAACTTAGCAGCAGCACTAGCAAAAGCCCCTGTATCTGTTGCTACTGTAAGTGGATCAGGTGCGAACATCGTAGTAACAGGTGTTGCACAGCCTTACAAAAAAGACAAGTTCTCAGGTAGTGTAGTTAGATTCTTTGTAGAGCAATCTAAGCCTGATGCTGATGCACAAGGAGAAACAGTTACAACTGTAGGAAAAGATGGAATCAATACTTTCAGACAAGTAGCTGCATTAGAAAACTTTGTTGCGGGTTATAACTCAGATTACGTTAACAGACAAGGTAACTGGCCTTATGACGGATCTCCTCACTTAGAGACTGATACTATGACCTCAGCAGATACTTTTAACTCTCATACTATTGTGGTCAAAAATCCTTATGGAGGAGCTAACTCTGGTACTCAGAGACAAGTTATTCATGTATTCTACAAGCAGTAAGGATAAAGATTAAAAAGTAACTAAAAGAGGGTTGGGGTTGTCCCTTGCCCTCTTTTTTAATTAAAATAAAATGGTAACAATAACAAGTCTACAAGCTACTACTACTGTATTGTCAGGCGCGGTAACGTCCGGCAACCCAATTTCAGGAGGTGTTTTAACCTTTACTGATGGTAGCACGCAAGATATTGCATCAAATGAGTTCACCCTTATTAGCGGTACCTCATACACTTTCTCTATAGACGGAGATTTTGATGATGGAATATTCACATTAACTGTTACGGATAATGCAAATCCTGCAAACTCAGATACTAAATCAATTGGTAGAATGGAGGTTGGGGTACTAGCATTACTTTCTTTAGTATACGATGAGGTATTTGATCCTTTCTTACTTGCCAAAATTGAGGCAACTAAGTTTCATCTAATGAATGGAAATGGTACCGCTGCACGTGATGTATACTATGGAGTCCAGAACTCTTATGCTGACTGCGTGGATTCATCAGTAGAACCGACACTATCTGGAATTAGTGTGTGGGTTATAGACTCAGACTTTGAAGTGCAGTAAATATGGGTTTTATAGATACATTTAGTAAAGAATTTGAGATGAGGAAAGTCGGAGGCTTTTCTTGGCATCCGGCTACCTTATCTAATAAACTAATGATCCTTAACTATCTTAGTAAAGTCGTACAAGATAGTGAGAATAGTGCCAAAATACATGGCATTTATAAGAAGTATAATAATGGGGGAATCCCCGATAACTTTTTAGGTTTATAAGCTATGTCAACTAGAACGGACTTATATGGTGCTTTTGAAAACTACGACAAGCCCACAGAAGATGATTTCAGAGGTCTGATTGATTTTGCCGGTGTGCCGGTGTCATTCCAAAGTGTTAATGTAACTCCAGTTTCAGATATAGTTACAGATATGAATAACCAAACATTCATAGTAAACGTTAGGCTTATTTATATCATATACTACGGTAATTATTTATACATGTTTTCCGCACTAGAGGGAACATACGGTCTTGGAGGCACGACCATAACTGCCGAAGACTTAGTAGATATTACCACAACAACAGTAAGTGCCGTACATAATTCTTCTATAACTTTATCAGGCGGTGCCGGTATTGACGAAATAGGGAGCTTTACACTAAACCAATCATCTGATTCAGCATTTACCATAAGTGTAGATAGTTCTGTCCTTAGAACTACTGGAAACTTTAATCCCGGTGGAAACTTTAACTTTACTGGATCACTTCTATACAATTTTAACGAGGTAGCTACAGAGGCTTGGGTAAATGATCAAGGCTTTTTAACTTCCGATGATGTTTCAGAATCTGGAGAGGTACCTTCATGGGTAGCACAAAATCAGTCAAGTGTATTGTTAGCTAATTTTGGAGGTCAGCTAGATGCTAGTAGAATAGATAATCTTCCAGAGAGTACAGACCCTGATGAGTTAGAATTTGCCGCTGTTGAATTACATCACACACAATCTCCAACAGTTACAGGAAGTTATCCTAATTATACTATTGGAATACCACAGGGTGTTCCCGGTGAGGCAGGTCCAAAAGGTGAGGCAGGTGCTCCGGGAGCCCCAGGTACCCACATAATAGGTAAAGATACAGTAGCTAATATCCTAGCCAAGGTAAATCCTCAGCCTGGTGATGCTTGGATAGCTACAGATACTGGATTTGATCAAGACGGTAATGCAGTTCGAATAGATGATGCACTTACATATTCTCTAGGTACTTGGACGAATATAGGGCCTTGGAGAGGTCCTAGTGATATAACCAGAACATCTCAGTTAATTAATGATGGAGCCGACCCTAACGATGGTCTAGAATATGTGTTAGAAGGAGATACAACGTTTCTAGTTTTACCGGATACTCCAAACTCTTACGTAGGATATGGAGGAAACTACATAAGAGTTAAATCAGATAATAGCGGGTTAGAGTATGCACCTTCTGTATCTACACCAACTCATATACATAATCAAACTACTGCACAAGCTGTTTGGAGTATTACGCATTCTTTGGCTAAAATACCTAGTGTTACTATCTTAGATGATAATAATGATGAAGTAAAAGCGGATGTAAATATTCCAGATATCTCTACTGTAATAATAACTTTTGGAGCTGACTATACCGGTTCCGCTATATTGAATTAGTATGCCAATTAAACATAAAAATCATACCGACTTTTATCAATTTGAATTGCGTAATGCTGTAATTGAAACACAAGCAGGAGATCCTTTAGATGCAGTAGCAGGTCAAATGTACTATAACACTACGGATTATACCTTGAGGATTTATGATGGTACCCAATGGGCTGCTGTAGCTTATGGTAATATTGATTGGACTATAACAGGTAATTGGGATTTTACTCAGCCGGTAGTAGGCGTAGATTTCATATACGATAGTACTTCTGAAAGTATACCCGGTAGTGGATATGATGGATGGGATATTTATATAGATAGTAGTTTTGCAGAGACTATTGGAAGTAGCGATATTCTTAATTTTTCTGGAGGTAATGGAATAGAAATTACTTATAATGAAATTACTAATACACTTACCTTTGACGGAGAGGGTGCATACACTTTACCTATAGCAAGTGTTACAGTACTGGGAGGAGTTAAAGTAGGGAACAATCTTAGTATAACAGAAGATGGTACCTTATCTGCTGTACTACCTGATTTAACACCATATACCAAAAGAGACGTTGCTGAGACTATTTCAGCCCAATGGACATTTGAGCAGACCATAACAGCTACTGGAGGGATTAATACTGAGTCTGGGACTATATTAACTAAGGATATTAAAGGGAATGCTTATGTAAATATTAGATCAGGCTCCAATGTTATTTGGGCTTACTTTGCTGACTCTGGATCTTACATAGGCTCACAAACTAACCCGATACCAAATATATATGCAGGAGAATTTTCAGGTGGTGGAGCTAATATTACAGATGTTTCTCCTTTATCCACCCTAGTAAGTGATGATGTAGAATACAGTTTAATAGGTACCTTATCAAGTGGTACCAATAGTCAGACACCTTTATTTACCCAAGTTGGAATAACATTCAATCCAAGCTTAAATCGTATCATAGCAAATGATTTTGTATATGATACTGATAGTGAATCCGTACAAGGAGGTAGTGGAAGTAGTTCATTCTTTTTGGATATTGACGGTACTAACTATCAAACCGTAGGTACTAATGATACTCTAGCTTTTAGGGGAGGAGATAACATACAAGTCACTTATAACACGTCTAACGAGGTAGAAATTTCAAGCGATTTACAAGGAGCTATTTTTGTAGATGATTCCGTAAATACTGCCCAAGAGCTTGTAGTAGGGCGAGAATCGATGGAGTCTGATGCAAGTAATCAATATATAGGAATAGTTGGCTTAGACGGGCTATACTACAAATTACGCTCATACTACGCTGATTATTCTAATAGCTCTGCTCAATTAGCCGGTATTGATGCAAGTAATTATGCAAGGACTAATCTCAGTAATGAGACTTTTTCAGGCTCTGTAACTGCTACAACATTTTACGGAGATGGCTCTAACTTAACTAATCTTGCAATACCAGAAATTACAGTAACTAAAGAAGAGGTAATTTTAGAATCTGGTCAATTATCAGTTACATTTGCACAAGATGTTACATCAGTAAGTGTACTAACTGTTTTTGGCGATGATGTTGATAGTACTAAATTAATTCAAGATGTTGATTTTACATTTTCAGATAACACAATAACATTGGCAGAATCATATCCAGAAAATACTAAAATACAACTAGAAAATTATACAAATATACTGCCGACAAGAAGTTCAGAGTCTGGCTCAACTATTCTAGAATCACCTGATGGTACTAAGTTTAGAATTAAAGTAGATAATAGTGGTAACTTATCCACGGAACCAATATAGAGAAACATGAAGATATTTAACACAAAAGCGGACTTAGCAGCAGCTTCTTTAACTACCGGTCAGCTAGTATATACTAAATCGGCAGTTACTCAAGGGGATAATGGACAGAGGTATTATCTGATTAAAGACAGTACTGTTATCCCTACGTCTAATGACGTAGAGTTAGCTAATGGTAATTATGCAGTGATGCAAACTAGTGATCAGTATGCACCTCTTCTTGATTACGCTAGGAAAGGAGAAGACGAAACTATAACTGGTAATTGGACATTTACTAACCCTGTAGAGGGAGTAGATTTTTTATACGATACTGATGGAGAAAGTGTACCAGGTTCTGGTGGTAGTGGAGGATCTTGGACTGCTCAAATAGATGGTACAGATGTTAAAACAGTTAATGGAAATGATTCATTAGACTTCTTATCTGGAAATGAGATAACCTTAACAGAAGTATCAGATAGTATTCAAATCAATATTGCTTCTGATTTTATAACAAGAGTAGATAATTTAGAAACTGCACTAGATACTGTAAATACAGGATTATCATGGCAGTCTCCTGTAGGTACCATATCAGCTACAGCACCTTCTAGTCCGTCTACTAATGATAGATACATCAATAGCTCAAATAACACCATAGGCACTTATAACGGTACCTCTTGGGATTATGTTACTCCAGAAGAAGGTTGGGTTGCTTATGTAGAAGATGTAAATAAAGCCTATGTATTTAATAGTACAGATTGGGTTATAGCTTTATCTTTAGGAAATCACAATACCTTAGGAGGTCTGGACGGAGGAGACAGTAGTGGAAATGGGACCTACATTCACTTAACACAAGCAGAGTATGATGCCTTGAGTACTTATGCCATAGATTCTGATGTAGTCCATAAGGCAGGTGATGAGAGTATTGGAGGTACTAAAACTTTTACATCTAATCCTATAGTATCTAATGCAGGTGGAGGTTCTTACTTGTGGCTGAAACATAACTCGGGCACAAACCCTGGGGATTTTAGGTTAGTGGTAAGTAATGACGAGAACACAGGAGGTAATAAGCTGTTTATAGTAAATAGTTCTTATAACCCAGTTGTGTCTTTTAATGAGGATTTAACCACAGATTTTAAAAGCACTATATCTATATTAGGCAGTCCTGTACTTACAGACGCAAACAAGGCCACATACATTACTGATACTTTCATAAACGGATTAGAGGTAGATGCAGGTAGTTTGGATGGTATTGACTCAAGTGGGTTTGTGCAAACTACAGCTACTGATAATTTTGTATCTGTTAAATCAACTAATTTTGATGTCTATACTACAGGAACAGGACTATACTACGCAGGGTCAAACGCAGCCAATAGACCTTTTGGAGTAAATAGTCATGTTATAAGTACCGCATTAAGTTCGACATATAAATTTAGAATAGCAGCAACTTCAACTGCTTCTAAAATAGGTTATAGTGTATTGAACGATGGAGCTGAGTTAGGGTGGAAAGAGTTTATTACGGAAGATAATCTTTCAGCTAAACTCGATGTAGAAAATGTAGCTTATACCACTGTAGATAATGATTTTACAGCAGGTCAGACTTTTAGATTAGGTGGGCTGTTATTTAATAACGAGGCTTGGGCTTGGAAGGATTCCGGAGGAGATTACAGGAGAACTCTATTAGTGAGTGATTCAGATGACGTGTATTTAGGACCTGTAGATTCAGGTTGGGGTTCAACTACAAGAGTATCCTCAGGAGAAGACCTTATACTTAGAGTTAATGGAGCTTCTAATACATTTATAGATGCTTACCAAATAGACTCATCAGGAAACCACGACTTTAAGACAGGTACAGCTACGTTTGGTAATAACCTAACTGTAGATAGAGGTACTGGAACAGACTTTAAAGTATATCACGCGACTAACCAAGTAGATGTTAATGCGGCTTTTCAATTTACCCCAGAAGGCACTTTAAACTTTGGTTCAAGTTATAGTCAAGGCATATTGACTTGGAATACAGGGTATGCTGCTTTGGTTGCTAATAATGGAAATGAACTTAGGTTAGGTACAAGTGCGACTACACCTGAACTGACTATAGATGCAGGAGATGCAACTTTTAGTGGAGACCTATCAGCTGTAAACGGAGTGTTTAGTAACTCAGTAAGTATTAACTACCCTAATGGTTCAGGTATTCCTTTATCTATAACAAGAGTGGATAATGATACTACATTCATGACTAATCTTGCAGGGAATGATTTAAGGTGGTATAATACAGACGGTACAGGGTATAACTTCTTATTTGGTGTAGATGCGGGTAGTTTTATATATGATAACAAGGTAGGTATCCAAGTAGCAGACCCACAACATACTTTAGACGTAGGAGGGAGAATATCTGCTAGAAGTTATATTTACTCAGGTGTAACAGGTACTAATGGTAGATATTATTTCAGAAGAGCTAATGATGGCCTTAGTGCAGCATGGATAGAGGTAGATGGTTCTTCAGGCGAAAATCTGAGATACATCCATAACTCAGCTGGTGGATATCACACTTGGTATACAAACTACGATACAGGAGTAGCCGAAAGAATGCGTATATCTAATGCAGGTAACGTA
>Ga0070751_1000775_pt1 | contig 19472 bp, 40 predicted proteins | sample VirMetDEL_Aug_28_FD_78514 | JGI IMG/M metagenome (GOLD analysis project Ga0070751, IMG submission 78514) | Aqueous microbial communities from the Delaware River and Bay under freshwater to marine salinity gradient to study organic matter... | ecosystem: Environmental > Aquatic > Marine > Coastal...
CGAAACTGGAGCACTACAACCAGTTGTTCGAGGATTCGTTGCAGCGCACGAGGCACTGTCATTATTTTGGTGAGTCGTGCAACAGTGAGTGGGCAGGAGAGCGTGTCCCCGGCCAGATCTGGAGGTACAGTTTCGGCGCAGGAATTATTCCCGTTAACATGTCTTTACGATATTCCGAGAATGCCCAGAGGCAGGCAGCGCGCTGCATGGCAATCATGGATGAGGAGGGTCTTGAGTAATGAGTGACAGGTTATCAGACATATATTACATGGAAGCTCTAGAGCGAGTAGCGGAACTGGAGGCCGAGAACAAGCGGCTATCGCTGGACTACATCAGCGCAGTAGGTCAGACGCAAATGCACTTAGAGGAGAACAAACGCATCGCGGCAGAGTTGCAACAGTGCCAAGAGCAGAACGACAGGCTTGTAAGCGAACTGCTGGATTTGATCAACGCCGCACTACAGGAGAAGGAGTGATGACAGAACTAGAACTGATGTTTGATAGTCTTTTCATAAGCATGGCCGACGGGCGTGTTATGGCAGGGCGTGATGATTCTGAAAAGTTTATGAAGCGAGTAGTAGAACTGGAAGGCGAGAACCAGCGGCTGCGGGAGCTACTTACCAAGGCATATGAGCGCCTGCTAGACCTTGAGATGCACTACACCCAACTGGAGGATGACATAGCGGCAGTACTACAGGAGAAGGAGTGATGAGTAAAACAAAGATACCTAAACTCACAGCTAAAGAGCCATATGATCTACTGAGCGAAGAATTTGTTACATGGGTGATAGCGAAGGAAATGAAATGGCTTTCTGAGAGGAAACCAAGCAATGACTATTGGGGCATCGAAGAAGAAGTGATTGATGCCGCCAAAATTATTCTGAAACACTATATATAAGGCACTGGACATGACAATGAGTATCAGCGACATCCAGAACGATTATTATGATCGTGGTTGGATGGCTGCATGGGATTCGGCCGAAGACCGCATCGATGAACTGGAGGCCGAGAACGAGCGGCTGAAAGAGGAACTGAAAAGGCTGACTAAAAATAACCAGCGTCTGAAGGAATTGCTACAAGACGCTACCGACAGCGTAGAAGAATACAGTCAGTACGCTGGAGAATACCTTTACAAAAAGCATGGCGTGGCAGAGGAAATTGCACGATACAGGGCAGCACTACAGGAGGGTGAGTGAGTGATGAGTGAATGGAAATATGGAGACGCAGTAGATTTATTAGGGCTGACCCACGAGGAAGGTGAAGCGATTGACTTGCGAATAGCAAATGAGCGCATCACCGCACTGGAGGCCGAGAACCAGCGGCTGAAGGAGCTTCTGGAAGAAGCGGCTGAAGCATTTGAAAGCGCCAGTGATGGAGGAGGCGTAGACTTCTATGGCTACGCTAAAGGTATCCGAGAAGAACTATAGGAGTGTGAGTGATGACTAACCATGACGATGAAGAGAATTTCTGGCGCGAAGCAGAGAGTTTTGATGTGGAGTTGGAGGAGCTCGAGCGGCAGTGGGGTGCAGAAGGTGACGAGAACAAGCGACTGAAGGAGCGCATCCGTGAACTGCAAGACGACCTTGCTGCCGAAATAGAGGCAAGGAAGGAAGAGTATAACCGCGCTGAAGACAGGCAGGTCGAGGTAGAGCGACTGAAGGAGCGCATTATAGCATACCGTGATGCTTGGGAGTACAACGGAGGCAGTGATGATGATTGGTCAGATAATGTAGAAAAAACCAAAAAGTTGCTGTTTGCCACCGTACAGGAGAAGGAGTGATGGATAGGCGTGGAATAGAAATAGACGACCCCGAGTTAGACTCTTGGAATCGGGTTATGTATTGCTGGATGCCTCTGCTAATCGGCATCTGTTGGATTGCTGAGCGCACGGGGACATTATGATGAATGAAGTAATAACAATAGCAGGTATGGCAGTACTCGATAGAATTCGTGGACATGACATAAAACTTTTTGAAAGAAGCATAAATGGAATCACTAAACTTTTGTTTGGGTGTTTTGTGGCGTATTCACTAGGAGTAACTATCTGGTGGCAGTTTGCTGCACTGGCTATTCTATTCGCGCTGGGTTCTGCTCCCGGATGGGGAGACCCTATAGGGCGCATCCTGTATCAGAAGGACGACCCCAAACCAGAAGAAGCACGATACGAGTGGTGGCAGGTAGGCATTCTACAAGATAATCCTATTCTAGCATTAATATCTCGTGGATTGATTTGGGGCGCACCGCCACTATTGCTCATTTATTTCATCCCAAATGTCTGGGTTATTGCGGTTTCTATGTCCATAGCTATGCCGTTTTCTGCCTATGTTATAGGGAAATTTGTTCCTTGGAGCGAGAAATATGACAAATGGCACCTAATGGAATATCTGCGAGGTGGACTGTTTGGTGCAATATTAGGAATTATATCATGAGTAGAAGGAAGTGCCCTCAAGTCGAGATAATCGAATTAAAGGAGGAAGTGGTACAATTGAAGAAAGCATTGAAGATGAAAGACGAACAGCGACATACATTGCATGCTTACGAAGATGACCTAGATAAATATGGGTGTTCGGATAACACCGATAGAGTATTACGAATGGCTATAAAACACATTAATTTTTTGGAAGAAGAAAACCTCAAATTAAAGGGAGATATTAGAACTCTGTATGAAAGTTTGTGTATGCCGGAACATAAGTGATAAAGATCACGACACATATGAAAAACTTTTGAAAAGGTTGCAACAAGAAGACTCCCAATGCAAAACTTGTATCAAGGAAGAACTTTTGCAATATTACAAGAAATTATATTTAAAGGAGGAAATGAATAAATGAGTATCATACCAAACTTCACATTGCTCGCATTGTTGGCACTGCTTATACTAGTAACCTGGTTTGTTATAAACGATGATGATTGTGAATGACATATTGAATAATCGTGCTTTGCGCGTATTGATAATTTTCATACCTTGTTTAATCTGGGATATATTTTTCTTTTGTGTCAAGGTATTGTATAATACTTGCCTGGTGATTGACCGAATTGGTGGAACTTGGATAGAAAAGTTTGCAGGACTTCCTGATGAAAGAATATAGAGTTAGTTTTAAGCAGTATAGCGATTTATCCGAAGATCCATCATCGACAATTCAATTCGAATTTAACACTGTCACAGAAGCGCAAGAAACGTTTCATAGTATGTGGAAACAGCATAGAAATACCAAGCATAGAATTGAGGTCTCTTTAGAACAAAGGGTTGAACAAGAAGAATATGAAACCATTGTAAGTAGGTATTCTACTTTCTACGTTAATCCAAATATGCGAACACTACATACGACAACCATGTGGTGATTGGTGAAAGCATATATATTATTATTATTACAATAGGTGTATGACTATGGACAATCAAGCAGAAAAAATCAACGAAGAATCTCCTAAAAATCCCTCGGCATTCTATAAAGATTTTAAAATAACGTTTACGAATGGGCAATGGCTTGATATAAGAATCTACGAAGCAATGTCTGATCTCATGAAACAAATCTTTCTCTCAGATTCTAGGAGCACTTATATTGTCGGGTACGAAGTTTTTTCTACGGACGAAGAACCATCAGATTACATAGTGCTACCGCAAAAGGTTTATATTAATCTCTTAAATGTTTGTCACATGAGGAGATTGGACGATAATGGATGATGATGAATCCAATAAAGATAATGTACTCAAACTAGAAGATTATAAACTGAAAAAGCGTTTGCCACCGTCTCAAAAATTGCAAATCTGGGAAATGGTAGATTTTTTTTCTGACCCCGATTATTGGTTAAGTGGGTTAGAAGATTATCCTGAAAGTAAAACACCTTATATTGAAGATTCTATTTGGGAGGATTCAATAGAAGATAAAACCGTAACCATTGAAGATTTGCGTAATCTCAGAAACTTATTACTCATTCTTCAACACGTGTTATCAATTTCTTCGGACAATCCAGCAGTATGGCATAGCGGAGAATTATTTGCGAAACATTCTTCTGTAGAATCAAATTTAAATTCTATGTTGCAGTTTTGCCTGCGAGAAATAGAACATCTGGAGTAAATTATGGATCAAAGATCGAAATTAATTTTAGCGTTACAAAACTTATTGTTCTACACGAACACAACAGTTCCTAAAACGAACAGAACTGACAACCTTTCCCCGGAGCAAATAAAAATTAAAGAATCTTACAATGTTCTTTTAAACTTTATCAATAATGCATGCGAACATAAAGATCTTTATATTGAAGATGAGAATGCCACCCTGTATTACAAATCCGGGTCTTATGAAAAGGGTTGGATTTATAATGCCCCAAAAGAAGACTTGGATTTCTTAGATGAGTGAACTTCTTGGACCAAAAGAAGATAAGTTTCAGTGCATAGAAAGTTCTAGGGTTTCTGTTGGAGATACAGAAATTGGTTGGAATTACAAAGTGTATAAAGGAAAGGTGTTGACCAATCTTTGCGTTTTCGATCGTTCCCATATGTATCATCACAACATCAATTTAGATTGTAAAAGGGGGTCTGATCAATCGCTGAAGGAAGTTATTAAGTTGCAGAAACTTATTAACGACTATATTGAATGTTTGCAAAAATATTCTAAATGAATAACAAAATTGATTTTATCGCCCTGAAAATGGGGGAGGGTGCTGGGGATATACAATCCAGGTTGGAAATTGCTCATGCATGGTCTAAAGTTTACGACTGTCATGTTAATCTAGAACTTCATTGGGAAATATCTTCTGATCGAAAAATTCATATTGATGATACCGATACTTTATCAGAATCTGTAGAAAAGGTTAAATCTAAGTTTATAGAGACGGAAAGAGTTTCGGTCGAGCATATATGGGATTCTAGTTATTTCAGATACACCAAAGAAGTCAAAGATAACGCAGATCTTCGAAGAATGGTCAAACCTATACGGGGAATATTTCCTGCAGGTAAAAAGGATTTTTTTATAAAAAATTTCCTTAATATTCCCGGTGGACCTGTTTGGCAATTTAAAGACGCGCCGATCGAAAAGAGAAAGATATGCATTTGGTCACCGCGCCATAACATGCAACCCATTTCTGAATATAAGAGAGTTTCAATATTAGGGCATTTTGTTGATAATGCTTTTTGGGAAGACGTCACCGAAGAATTGAAAAAGAGATTTCCTCGTTATGAAATTGTAAATCTATCTTATAGAGATTCTTTTGATTATGCGTATAGTAATATCCGAGATTGCGCGTTTTGTGTTGGGTATGATGGTATGTGGCATAAACTTGCAGCAACGTTCGGGAAACATTTCGCCACCATTACAGGAGATCTACAGACAACTCAGTATGTGATACCTGGTTGTTTTTCTGCATTTTCTGTATTTGAATTTTATGCGCATCTCCATAGATTATCTTACGATAAACAATTTCTACAAAAAGAAATGGCATATGCTAAATCCGTGCACAAAATAAGAATGGAAAGATATGACAAAATTAGTCTTAAAACCGGATGATGCGTTAGAAGGACCGCAAGACTGGATGTTTGAGGTCATGGAAGAAGGCGACCCACAGGGTTGGTCTGAAGAAAACCTGCGGCGTATCGAAACCGAAGAAGCGATCAAAAACTACGAAGAGGGAGCGTGGTGAAGTTAGTTATGTATGAAGATAATATTTGTACATTCACTAACGCACTTTCTAAACAATGGTGCGATGAAGTCATAGCAATTGCTGACGAAAAAATTGGTCTAGCAGAAACTACAAGGGATTCTGATAATTGCGATATTGATGGAATAATGTTTCGAGATTGTCCGAAAAGAATTGACTCCAGTTTAAACATGGATACCTTTGGTTCTTTGAGTGCTTACGAGAACCAATTGTTAAAGGTTCTAGAAATTTGTTGGAAAAAATATGGTAATTCAAAGACAGTAGATGGAATTAACATGTTTCCTCGTTGGAAAGAAATTGAAAAAATATCTTGTAAGATTCAAAGAACTCCCCCCGGTGGTGGATTTTCTGTTTGGCATTATGAGCAAGGACCAGACAAGTATACTTCTCGAAGATTTGCAGTTTGGATATTATATTTGAACGACGTCAATAAAGGAGGAAAAACTGATTTCCCGAATCAAAATATTTCATTAACGCCAAGAGCAGGAACATTAGTGATATGGCCAGCGGCATATACTCACCCGCATAGATCTGGTCCAGAATTAGAAGAATTTAAATACATTATAACAGGATGGTTTGTTTATCATGTCGGAAAATATCCAGCTGAAAAGAGTCGTACTTGAGGTTATAGGGAGTTGCAACTATACATGTAAAATGTGCCCACAAACCAATCCAGGAAGAGGTTCTGAATGGAAAAGAAAGATGTCCTTGAATCAATTTGAAGAAATACTTTCTCAAATTGTTCCGAAATATGGACATCCACAAATCAACCTAGAAGGTTCTGGGGAACCAACGTTGGCGAAGGATTTATACAAGTATGTCGAACTTGTGAAAAAATATGATTGTAAGGCGTACATTTACACTAATGGCGCGAATCTCCACGGTTCATATATGAAACAGTTGATAGACAGCGGAATTGATTTCATACGTGTTAGTGTAATCGGTTATAATCCTATAATATATTATGAGTGGATGAATTGTCATAATTTTTCATCTGTATTGAATAACGTTATTAGAATGCAAGACTACATCCAACAAAGTGGTTCTGAGACTGAAGTAAGTTCGTACCATTTAATAACAGACAACAGAAGGGTGGATCAAGAAATTCAAGAATACCAAAATAATTTTATAAACCGCGCACAAACTAAGGCATATATTTGGAAAATGCACAATTGGTCTGGCAATTATGCAACCGGAATTAATTCTAGAAGCGGGGACAAGAGGGTGTCTTGTGGTCGTCCGTTTAGTCCAGAATTAACAGTCAGAGCGGGTGGAAATTCTGGACAAACAGGCGCAGTGACCCCTTGTTGCCAAACTTTGGGTCCACCTAACGAATCTAAATCTGTGCTTGGTCATTTTTCTGAACAATCTTTTGAGGAAATTTTTTGGGGAAAGAAATATAATGAATTAAGAAAGGCACATGAAGAAAAAAGATTTGACGATATAGAATATTGCAAAAATTGCGATTTTCTATATGACAATCCAGAGGTTCTTGTTTGGACTAACGATAAGGAGGCAAAAACATATCATATGCTCGGAACAGACTTTTCTCTCCGAGATAATATAATCGCAAGTTGCTAAGGAGCAATTCATATGCAAGTAAAACTGTACAATCATATAGAAGGTTTGAACACCGTTCGCGACTATAACAAACAACCTCCAGCAGAGGTTGTTGAATTTGAAAATATGATGGAAACTGTTTCTGAAATTTCAAATTACATAACAGATCTTGGATTCTATGCCGCCATCGTCTACAATCACAATAATGAAATTGTCATAACTTACAGAAAAGGTTCTGAAAAAAGTGAAAAAAGAATTGCCGTTGGTGATTTAAACGATCCATGGATGTAACTACTTGATTTTTAAATAATTTTAACTGGTTGTATTTGGGGGTGTGTAATAGTATACTATGTGTTCTGGAGATACGTTCTCCTTTGTAATTAACTGATTAGGTGAATATGTTATGTTAAGTTTGAAACTTCCTTTGCAAACCCGTATTGAAAATTGGGTGAACTTCTCTGGCAACGGACGAATTCCTCTCCACCCAAAGGATTATTATGCTCTGTCTAATGCAGGACTAGTTGATTCAGTTTCTGAAAAATATTCTTCAGAAGTTTTTTGCCTCGGTGGAGAAAAGGCACTAATTGCTTATATGAAAGAAACTATGGGAAAGAGGTACGAAGAAGAAGAAGAGTCAGAAAGCGAGGAATAATTTTGTACAGTATATCTTTTTCTAAACATGCTTCTTTGGGGTATGCCCTGTCGTCTTTTGATGAGATGTTTTACCTTGGTAAAATTATGGGGTATGAGGTCATATATGGATTATGGGGCGAGAACCTACAGGAATGTGATGCTCTGGATGTTTTCATGCTCGACCCTAACACGTGTAATTCTAGAGACTATAAGAAAGTAGTTTGCCAACTAGAATTGTCTCGTTCCGAGTTTGTTAAAGGTGCTTGGATAGTCGATATGATGCGAGTTGACAACAAATATAGGGGAAAGAATATTGCACCAAAATTGTATAAATTTCTTGTGAATAAACTTCCGGGACTTATTATACAAGCAGGAGAGCAACAGAGTCCTGGCGGTCAGTCTATTTGGTCTAGGTTGTCTAAACAATCTGGGGTTATTGTATACGGGCGAACACCTAAAGGCAGACCTGTCGCCATGGTTGAAATTAACAATCAACTGTGTTGCGCTCATGGGAATAATGTCGCCTATGATGGTAAAAGGGATTTCTATATGTTTGTTATGAAGGCGGTCTAGTGAAAATTTTGAGAGAAAAAACTAAATGGGATGACGTTCAATATACTGTCAAGAATCACGACTATCTTGTTTCTGATGATAATTCTAAATGTCATGGTATGCGTAAGTCTGGTTCTAACGTTTGGGAAAAATTCACCAAACCGTTGACGTTTTCCAGGTACAGAAGATCCTTTGATGTACTAAATGAGGAGATTCCCTTGAAGTTTGTTAAACCGTATACTATAGACCCGAACACCTTTATTACTTTAGACAATTTTATGAACTGATGAGAGAAATGATATGAATAAGAATATTCCACCGCCCCTAGACGTTATTGGACGTAACATATGTTTTCGACTGAATAAAAACGGCATTTTCCTAAATGGAGAAGTGATAAAAGTTTGGTTCGAGCATGCTCACCACCCAGACTATCCTGGGAAGCAAAATAGAGTGTTACGGAAGAAGTTAAAGGTTGTTCTGCCAGACGGTCGAGTACTGAGGATTTCTGGTGAACATGAAGACCTTAAACGAATGGATGCTATAGCAGAATTGTAGTGATCATATAAATATGATGAACAAACTACAATTAAAAGGCAATCATGGCATACCTAGTCTTATTAACTTCATTATCCATCGCCGGAGTTGCTGCATGGTATAGTATCATTGGATTGACTGCAATTTTTGCAGGTGCTGTAATCCCCATAGTAATTATGGGAAGCGTATTAGAGATCGGTAAACTAGTAACAGCATCATGGTTACATTTAAATTGGAAAAGAATTTCTTTTCTGATGAAAGGTTATCTAACTTTTGCTGTTATTGTGTTAATGCTAATAACTTCTATGGGGATATTTGGGTTCTTATCCAAAGCACATCTTGAGCATTCTATTTCAACAGGCGGGACAAATGAGTTACAAATACAAAACTTTCGAAGACAAATTGAAATTCAGCAGCGTACTATTAAAGATGCAGAAACAGTTCTCTCGCAACTGGACTCCACGGTTCAAACCCTCATCGATTATGATAGGATCAGAGGAAAGGACGGTGCGATCGAAACACGGAAAGCGCAAGAAGAGGAACGTAATTCACAAAACCAGATCATCAATAATGCATATGCTAATATTAACGAACTCGAAGAAAAACTCTCTCCCCTCCAGAAAGAAAAACTTGCTCTTGAGGTGGAGGTTGGTCCGCTCAAATATATCGCGGAACTGATTTACGGAGACGAGGCAAAAGATCATTTTGATGAAGCGGTTAGATGGGTTATTATAATCATTGTTTTTGTTTTTGATCCACTCGCCGTTATGTTACTGCTTGCAAGTACCCAAGAATTCTCTAGAAAAAAGAAATCTTTTTTAGATGAAGACGGTAATTATAAAGTGAGTAAGGATAATGTATTGAACGTCAATGAAATCGCGGAAGAGGCAGATGACTATATTGACATCCCTATTGATGACGATATAGATGAATATGAAACTATAGAATCTTACGACGATAAATTAAACTAAAGAGCGAACTAGTCAAACAATGGAGTTATAGGAAACATAATTTGTGAGGTTTATTAAATGTACAAAGATAATTGTGAGATTGAATTTAAACATTATAAAACCGGGGAAACCTTAATACTTTCTGGGGTTTTACCAGAAATTTATAATCCAGAAAAATCAGACTATTACGTTTTATTGAAAAAAGACGGCGAGTTAGAGGATATAAGGAAAGAATCTGTAATTAGTTTACGGTATTTGTGATGAATATATTTGCGTTAGATTATACCCCAAGTTTATCTGCCATATGGCATGTAGATAAACATGTTGTTAAAATGAATGTAGAGTATGCCCAATTACTTTCTACTGCTCATCGCGTAATAGATGGCACAGAATACATTGGTATAGGTAAACGAGGGCAGAAAGTTAGGCGTTGGAAATTGCAAGGTCAAGACGAAACTCTCATATACAAAGCATGCCATATCAACCACCCATCAGCAATTTGGTGTAGAGAGAATACAGAACAATATTTGTGGTTGTATGAACTTTGGTTGGAATTGGGTAAAGAGTATACATATCGTTATGGTAAAATACATTCTTGTCAGGTGAAACTTAAAGAGAGATTAGCGACTCCACCAAGGAATCTCAAATCTATGTCGGACAAATTTAAAATGCCGTATCCTGCGATGAAACAATTTCCTCAATGTATAGTTAAAGATACAAAGGGCAACATCAATGTTGTTGAATCTTATAGAAATTTTTATAAAGAAGATAAAGCAAGTTTTGCTTTTTGGTCTAAACGCAATATTCCCCAATGGTGGTAGTGTGTATACTAAAGAATTTATAGAGAAAGCTAAGAAGAAACTAGAACGTCCGGTGGAAGAAAATCCTCTAGACAAAGTCATTGTTGATCATCTGCCTGGTTCAGATAACAAACATGTGAATGAAGTTTACCAAGCAAGGTGGGTTTGGTATCATACCATTCTTTGCCTTGAATTATTTTTTACTAATATTCTTTTGTTTATAATAGCAATTATATTAATGGTGAAGTAATGTCTGAATATAGAAAAGGAAACACAAGACTCTTCAATATAAGAGTGCCAGAATACCTACACTCCCAGTTTAAAGAAGAAGCAGCAGACAGAGGAGTTTCCATGGCGAATCTTTTGATTGGATATATGGAAAGGGTCGTTAATGGAGAAGACGAGGCATATGAAAAGACTAAAGAAAACGCACAATTTGATCCATTATCGCATATCCGTAATCAATACAAAGACGGTGAGGATTTTTAATGAAGTATAAGTTTCGCGAAGATGAATTAATCGAAGAATTCAAGAATTATATTGACTCAACTTATGGTGCTCACTATGGTCAGGGGGGACTTCAATCTTCTGAAGTTATTGTTGACCGTGGCCACGGACAAGGGTTCTTTCACGGAAATATCGATAAGTACAACGGTAGATATGGCAAGAAGGGAGAAACTCCGGAAGAATGGCGCAAAGACATTGTGAAAATTATACATTATGGTTTCCTCGCATTGTACGAACACGACAGAGTTTATCCTAAAAAATGAAACGAATAGGACTCTTTCATGTTCCGATACACATAAACCAACTGGAACTTCCTCATGAAGAAATTTCTGAGTATGTTAGGCAAAAGTTCAAAAATAAAAAACCCTACACGAGTTATTATTCTGCAGATTTTAACGAAGAATTGTGCAGCGGCATGCCTGCGAGAAATAGATTCATACAACAGGCGAATCATGCATGTATAGAGTTCCTAAAAGTTAGGGGGGTTCCTGAATCGTATATGAAGAATCAAAACGTTAAATTTTGGTTTTCGATATACAGAGAAGGGGATAAACATTGTCTACATACCCACCCCAGATCATTGTGTTCAGGCACATATTATCCATATGCTGATAATATTTCTGTACCGATAAGATTCAGAAATCCAGCAAATGCTATAATCAGTATGTCAGAACCAACAATACCACCTGACAATTTCCTTTGGTATTTTCATCAACCAACTACTGGTGAAATGAATATTTGGCCAAGTTGGTTGGAACATGAAGTTGGCATACAAGGTCCAGTGGAAAGAGGCAAGGAAAGAATAGCGATATCTTTCAACTTTTGTAAGTCGTAACTTGTTGATTTTTATAGAAAATTTTAACTTGTCTTTATAGTAAAATTAAGAGATAATATCTCTGTTGATTTGATAGTTAGGATGAAATTGTGGACTTACCTAAAATAGTTATTATCGGTGGATTACTTTTTTTACTCTCCCCCCTCATTGGTTGGGCACTTTTGTTCATCGCCATAGGGTTGGGAATTATTTGATATGCCGATTGTAGGTTCTATTAGACACGACTTCAACGGTCGCCGCCGAAAGAAAGTTTTGCCGAAAGGCGAAGTATATCAAAAGATGGTGGCACCCGAGTTTAAACCACTCAAAGAAACGGGAAGTTATAGACGCGACGCGGATATAGAATACAAGTCTGTTACGGTTTCCGTCGGTTCTGGTTGTTGTTCAGCACCGCCAAAGAAAACCTACACAGGAACTTTAGTTAAGGGAATATCTACGATGCATAAGTCGAACGCTGTTCCTATTATTGACGAGCAAGAAGCGAAAGATCACGCTAATATGAGACGGTAGAAATGGAAGTTGCAGAAGCAATGAAAATTGTGCGTGAGGCACTGATATGTTATGTCGAAGATTGTATATCAAGCGAAGTTGGTATGCAAAAGGAACTTGAAGAATCTTGGGAAGTTATTATACATAATGTTACCCACGAGATAAAACCATAAATTCATCCTCGGTAGCACAATGGTAGTGCATCCGGCTGTTAACCGGAAGGTTGTTGGTTCGAACCCAACCCGAGGAGCCAATTTGGCGCTTGTAGCTCAGTGGATAGAGCAGTAGCCTTCTAAGCTATTGGTCGCACGTTCGAATCGTGCCAGGCGCACCAAACAAAAAAGGAAATAAATGTCAAAGATAGCGGTAATAGGTTCTGGGACAGCAGGTTGTTTTGCTTCTCTGAGGTCTCTTAGACTCACAAATTCTGAAATCGATTGGTATTATGACAGTAAAATACCAACCGCGCCAGTGGGAGAGGGGACTACCATGACTCCGCTGGATGCGCTGCGAAAGTTAGATGATTGGACTTGGAGAGAAGTCGAAGAAATCGGGGGAACTTGTAAACAAGGCATTAGTAAAAAGAATTGGGGGAAATCAGGAAAACGGTTTCTCCACAGTTTCCCTGCGGGTGGTGTTGGTATGCATTTCGATGCTGGAAGGTTTCAAAATTTTATGTTTGACCGACTAAGCAAGGATAAAAGGGTGGTTACAATTGACGCCAATTTGAAAAACCCTGAAGAACTAGACGCAGACTATATTATAGATTGTTCTGGGAATCATTGGAGGGATAATGAACCTGATGTGAAAGTCACGGATATACCAGTGAACAGAGCACTAGTCGTGCAGTGCGACCCATCCACATTCAGAGAATCGTATACCATGTCAGACGCTATGCCGTATGGTTGGTGCTTTGTTATTCCTCTGAGGGAAAGAATAGCAGTTGGATATGTCCATTCTAAAGATTTTGGAGATATCGAAGAACGAAAAGTTGAATTGGAAGATTATATTAGGGAACTGAATCTTCATCCTATATCAGAAACTAGGACAATAGATTTTGACAATTACTATAGGACCAAAAATTTTGGCAGAGTTTCTTATTTGGGAAACAGTTCTGCATTTCTTGAACCATTAGAAGCAACAGCAACGACTACATTAATGAACGGATTGCAATCCCAAAGGCATGTTATGTCGGGAAATTATATTGAGGAATTTGCAAATGTATCGTATGTTAAAGAAATAGAAAATGTTATTTCTATGATATGTTTACATTATCTTTCTGGTTCTGTATATGATACTCCTTTTTGGAAGCATGCTCAGTATTTGGCGCTAAAAAGATATTCTTCTATTGATTTTTTAAAATCTGAATGCTATCCATTAATTCAATCTGCGTTGTACGGGGATTTGCATAATACTGACATTGCAGGTACTTGGTCAACATATTCTTATATGCAGAACATAGAAGGGTTGGGATTGAAACAAAGGTTGCAAGAAATATTTCAAACTAGTGGTATTATGGCAAGTTTCGGGGATTAGCACAGTCTGGTAGTGCGCTCGCTTTGGGAGCGAGAGGTCGCAGGTTCGAATCCTGCATCCCCGACCAACTTAAATTTGATATAGATTATGATTTTAAACACAAAACAAGACGGAATACAAAAGGTTAAAAGTATTAGTCGAGTAGAAGTAATAGATGATAATGGAAGGCAATATACGATACATGATGCCGTTGTTACAATTGCGTTGCAAGATAACGGGAGAACACTAAAACTATTTATTGAAGAAAAGAATAAGCGTCTATAGCTCAGTTGGTTAGAGCGTTCGACTCATAATCGATTGGTCCTTGGTTCGAATCCAAGTGGACGCACCAAATGTAATGCCGGAGTGGCTCAACGGTAGAGCAACTGATTTGTAATCAGTAGGTTGGGGGTTCGATTCCCTCCTCCGGCACCAAATTATAGCGGGTGTGATGGAATAGGTAGACATTGGAGACTTAAAATCTCCTGCCGCGAGGCGTGTGGGTTCGAGTCCCGCCACCCGTACCAAATACGCAGCTGCGTATAAATATATTTGTAAGTATACATTTTTAACCGAGAGGAAATACAAATGGCAGACGAAACCAAAACGTCTGCACAAGGAGAAGTGCTCAATCCACAGGAAGTGGAAGTCGCAAAATTTATTCAAGAATTGAATAGTATTCAACCACAAACCCAGGAACCCGTTCCAGAAGAAACTCCGCAAACTGAAGATCAGTTAGAACAATTGAGGTTACTGGCAGATCTCCTAGAAGGTGGATTAGAACCAACATCAGCCGGTAATGTCGCTCAGAACACCGGACACGGATTTATTCGTTTAGACCGTATCGAAGAAAACACCAATGAATTTAGTAATGAAATACCGAAAATTGATTTTGAAGGTTCTATAGTATTAGAACAAAATACTGAGCAATTGGTAGAGGAAGAAGATGAACAAGAAACCGTTGAGACACCGCCTGTACCTGACACGCCAACAAACGATTCGCCGTCTAAACAGCTGCCGCCTGAAGAACCGACGACTCCAGAACCTGAAGAACCGATCTTTGAAACGCCCGTTGAACCGCCTGTGGTGGATCAACCCGAAACACCAGAGTCGCCGCTGCCACCGCCTATTACCGTTCTCCCGCCGATAGTAACTCCGGGAGAACCAGTTGTGGTAGTTACTGTTGATGTTAAAACAGAAACGGTACAAGGTGATCCAGAATCGACCACAATTTTATTTGACACGACAGAGAGCGTTTTGAATGATTTAGAAAACAACACGTATGAAACTATAACAACGACTACATTCGAGACAACTACGAAAACTCCTGTTACCACTACAACTACTACAACAACAACCACCACGACTACATTCCCTGATGGTAGCACGCAAACAGATGTAGTTGTAGAAACTGAAGTGGAAAACGATGAAATAATCACTGTCGATTATAACACCGAGGTCGATAAACAAATCGGCGAACCAGTAATAACAGAACGACAGATCGTAGAAGTAAACACGGTTGTCAGCGACCCGATACTTATTGACACAGACGTTGTTGTTGAAATTGATAAAGTTGAAGATTCTGAAAATGAGAGAGATGTTACTACAACAACCACGACCACAACGGAAACTTTTGAAGTTACTACAACCACGACAACCACTACAACAATTGAATACACTATAGAATACCCTGATGGTACTATAGAATTTGAGTTTAGTGAACCCGTTGTCAACGTAGAAGAATCATCAGAAACTTATACCGAAGTTAATATCGACAACCAAGTAGAGTACGAAGATTGGCCAGAAGATGATGGTGGTGACGGAAACAAGGGACACGGCAACAATACCGATGGACAAGACGACGACAACCCTGGAAAGGGTGGTGGTGGTCCAAATTCTAAACCGAAAGATGGTGAAGATGAAGACGAAGGTAGTAAGGGTAATCAAGGAGACGACACTCCAGGTGTTGGAACTAACAAGGATGATGCTTTGAGCGTCGGGGATTTATTTGAAACCGACGAAGAATCGTTTGACTTTGGAGAACAAAATGAGTATAATGGTTCGAACAGTAAGCACGACGAGGTGGGGTTGTTGTTAGACCTTCCTAATAATGTGTTAGATCAATCGACTAATTTGCCGGTTGATGGATAAATAGTAGGTAGTTCTGAAGTATCACAATAAAGAATTCGGTGATGCATTGTAAATAGGAAGAACGGACGCGGGTTCGACTCCCGCCGCTTCCACCAATAAGTGTCCTACATTTGCCGGGAGATCCTAGCGAATGCATTCTAGATTAGGGCACTTATTAATGGGGGCGTAATGGATTCGACGGGCAACCGAAAGCAATGTGGAGAATCAGTCGATGAACGCCGACTGCAAAAACAGGGTTCAAAGCAATAACTGCCAATGACGACAGTTACTACGGAGACGTTCGCCTAGCGGCGTGATCTTCGCGGGGTGGCCACTACCTTGTTATCCAAGTGTGGCACTTTTATTATGGAAGAAATTATGAAAATGAAACTTATTGAGTCGTATATGAAATGTGCCGAAGCATTTGCTGAATGCTCCTCTGCTCAAAGGTTGAAAGTTGGCGCGATAGTAGTTGACCCACATACAAACGCAATTATTTCTGTTGGATATAATGGAACTCTTCCCGGCCAAGATAATTGTTGCGAATACAAAGTATATATGGGAACGGAAAATGTCTGGTTGGGAAAAGAAATCTGGTTGGGAAAAGAAACTATAACAGATTGGCCGTACTCTGATAATATTGGAAGAAGGTACAAATTAGTCACCAAACCAGATGTATTGCATGCAGAAGAGAACGCCATATCCAAATTAGCAAAATCTTCAATTTCATCGGATGGGTGTTACATGTTTTGTACTCATTCTCCGTGCATTCAATGTGCCCGATTGATGATTGCTGCAGGTATAAGTAGAGTATATTATAAAGAACAATTTCGCGGTGGTTCCATCTCATGCGGAATACCTTTGTTGAAAAAACTAGGAATAGAAACAAGAAAGGTCTAGTATGGAAAGTTTCAAAGAAGATATTTGGGCACCAATATTTTTGCCCGTATCTCAGCGGAATAAAAACATATAAATAGTTTTATCAAACTATCAACATAACGACAGGAATAAACATGTCTACCCCCGATAAGTTCAAATCTATGTTCAAAAACCTGCCTGATCCAGTCGACAGCGCGTTCAGCGTAACCCCAAGCGATACAGATAACCTACCTCTAGCTACTCGAGGCATTTCTGTAAATGGAGCTGGCACTGTGACCGTGGACCTTGTTGGTGATGGTTCAAGCATTGCTGTTTACATTGGCGCTGGTATCATTCTTCCGATTCGTGCGAAGAAAGTGTACGCTACAGGTACAGACGCAACTGGAATTGTGGGCTGGTACTAAATCATGCTTGGAATGGGTCTAGGTGTTACTTGGGGCGTTCGCGGCGGCGGTAGCGGGGCGTCACCACCGCCCGTTGAAGAAACGTACAATGTACTATACTCTTCAAACCAGCTGGTATACAACACCAAAGATGTTGTGTATGAAACTATTACTGATTCAGACACACAGCTTCTGTTGGTGGCTGGGGAAAATATATCGTTCAACGTGGTTGGTCAAACAATAACAATGGAAGACGCATAAAATGGCAGATTACACATTAGTACCAGGAGATGGGTTCTACTTCACAGTAGACTCAGCCCAGAATCAACTTATCATTAATCGCATAGCGGATTCAGCCTCTGGCAGTGCGCCTGAAGTATATTCTATTACTTCAAGCTCATCCGCTCCCGATATCTTTACCAACGAAGATATCGATTATACGATTACGACTGACGCCCCTGGCGCCACATTCCTGCTGGTTGATAGTGATGGAACCTCTGCATCAGTTGATTTTGATACAGGAGTTATTAGTGGGCTAAATGGCTCGACCCCTGGTTCATACACACTAACAGTTAAAGCTGGTAACGTGGTAGGGGTAACACCAGATTTTGATATCTCTTTGCTGGTGAACTTGTTTACTCAATCTGGAGCTAACACATTCGGAACAGCTTCCGACCTACAGGCAATCATCAACGTTTCTTCTAGCCGAACTGGCGGCTGGAAATTTCATGAAGGCATCATCTATAACGATGGCGGCACTCTTAAGATCGATAGAACTGGAGCGTATGATGCTGTTGCAACCAATAAGTGGATGATCTACAACTCATCTCGTGAGACACTTCTAGGATTTGTTGTTGATGGTGGTGGTTTGAGTGATGTTAAGTATTGGACTGGTGTAACAGATATATCGCATGATACCATTCTTAGTTCAGGATTTTCATATGCTATGGAGGTTTCTCAGAAAACAACAGCGTATACAACAAGTCTGAGAGGCAAAGCCTGCCCGATATTGGGTTACTATAACGGTGGACTTACTGGATCACATTATCTTTCTATTACACCTGATTCCAGTGAATATAATGGATTTGGTTCGAAGGGGACGGATTGGAGCTATTGTTTCGTCTTGGAAGATGATTGGATGTGTGGATCTCACGCTCCCCAGCTATTGTCTCCGACTGGTACTAACTACTTTATTGGCACAATTAATGGATTTGAAATTACGTCAGAAACTCAAAGGTTTAATTACGGTGATAATGTAAGTGGACCATTCTCGGGATCTACAGGTATAGTCTTCAACGCTGCCACACGAAACTATATCATGGCCACCGCTGGTCAGCTCGTAACAGTGGCCTTCAACGCCACAACGGATACGATGTATTTTTATGTGGACAGCGATCTGTTGGGTTCCAGTACATCCATCGATACGTATATGGATGAGACAACCACTCCAAGCGAACTAAGATTTGGAGATCATGCTGGAAGTGCCTTGTCCAGCGAAGATTTTGATTATGACACTGTTGGTGGTATGCCATATCAGATGAAGTATCTTGCTATTGCTACAGGAACATACTTCGATGCCACGGCAGTATCCGACTTGGTTGCTAACAAAGCAGATTTGACCTTAGCAACCAACTATTCGAATATCAAGGACTTCTTTGAGTTCACAGATTCAGATGTTGCAGTGACCAAAGGTAATGCTACGCTAGATCGCGGCACAGTTACCTTTTAAAATATAAATCCCCTCGGGTAGTTCAACGGTAAGAACAGATGGTTGATAACCGAAGAAAGGTCTAGTATGGAAAGTTTCAAAGAAGATATTAAAGAAGTTCCTCACGCTGCTTTAATTGCAGTGGAACATATTTCAAATTACTTTAAACAAGAAGCAATTTGCGAATACGATTTCAATGGATTTATAATTTTTAAATGGACGTTTCCTTATTACGATGAACCAGTACAAGTGCATATGTTTCGTACTCTGAATGGTGGTTATGCAATTGGAGTTGCAGATTTCGGAAGAGATGGTAAAGTGGCACACAAGTGGTCAAAGAGAAATAA
>Ga0070751_1000776_pt1 | contig 19472 bp, 12 predicted proteins | sample VirMetDEL_Aug_28_FD_78514 | JGI IMG/M metagenome (GOLD analysis project Ga0070751, IMG submission 78514) | Aqueous microbial communities from the Delaware River and Bay under freshwater to marine salinity gradient to study organic matter... | ecosystem: Environmental > Aquatic > Marine > Coastal...
ATGGTGATGTTGAGATCGCGTCAGAAGTAGGCTGGGACGCCTACAAACTGGTTGCTGATGAGATCGTACGGACCTTCCACCTTACTGGTCTCTTCCATGGCTACAGCTTCAACTCCTGGAGCGACGTAGTTACCTATGACGAAGCCTTCATCCAAGACTGGCTTCTCAGCCCCCAAACCTCCCTCTACTACGCCTTGCAGGTCATGCCCGACACCCTCCGAAAGGATGATGCGGCAGCGGTCATCGAAGACGAAGACTACCGTAATATATTTGGTCTAGAGGAGGATGCTTTCTGTTCATCCTGCGCTGAATGATGTCTGCCTACTCTAAAGTTGTTTCCCGTAAAAGAACCTGGACACCTGTTGCTGTAGACAAGGGTCTTGTTAAAGAGGGCTCGGAGGATTCACTCTTCCGGGCTCTCGCCCTCCGTACCCTGGAGCTCCCCGTAAAGGAGATGCTTGCCCAGGGGTTGGAGAGAGATCTCCCTGATGACCCAGGCGTGATCCCTGCACTACAATCGAATATGAAAGATGAAGACAAGCATGATCTTGCTCTTAACTACATCTGCGCTGTGCATGGGACTGATGCACGGGCCGAAGCTGAGGCAGCAAGAATCCGTGAGGCTTGGCTACGCGCTCCGGAGCATCCGATCCTCAAAACGGCTATCCTTGAAAGGAGTGTCTTCTTTGTCCTCTTACCATTCTTCCGCTTCAACGGAGACATTGGTATCAGGACCGTGGCTTCCGACATCAGCCGTGATGAGCAGACCCATGTTGCCATCCACGGTATGGTCGCTCACGACCTCGGCTATAAGTCCACCCCCAACCTTGATAAGTTACGCCGGGCCACTGTTGCTTGGGTGATGGATGGTTTGGGATCCTCTGAAGATCGCTATTTGGATAAGGACTTCTGGATCAAACAGTCCGACAGCCTCTACCGCAACGGTAAGGCCGAGGGATTGGCTGAGACACAGCGGGCCCGTATGCCTGCATTCTTCGAGGCTAGTAATGTCAACCTACCGCAATATGGATAGAGAACTTTCACCCCAAGATGTTTTTGGTGGGGGCACCTACCTAGAACAACTGACCCGAGAGTTAGAGTCTATGTATCCACTACATAACCCATCACCCAAGGATGACGATCGGACGATCATGTATCGTGCTGGTCAGCGTTCTGTGGTTGAGTACATCAAAGCAAAACTAGAAAATGTGTAGCTCTCCATCAGCTCCATCTATTCCAGACCCTAAGCCACTGCCCGCGCCGAAGCCCCTGCCCACTCCACAGCAGCCTAAGCCTGCTCCTACAGTGGCTCCCCCTGCTCCGCTGCCCGCATCCCCCTCGGCTCCCCTGCCTAAGCAGGTGACCCCCGCTCCCACTGCCCCTCCCCCGACCTTGGTCACAGGAGCAGATGATGTGGAGCCTGTGGTGAAGAAACGTAAGAGCAAGCGTCAACAGGTACAGCAAGCAAGTGGTGGTACATCCGCCCTCCGTATCCCCCTCAATGTAGGTTCTGAGCCTGCTGCAGGTAAGGGAGGAACTGGTCTTAACATCCCAAGCAACTAATTATGAAACCATCAGCTGAAGCAAGGTACATGACCTTGACAGCGGATAGGGAACAATTTCTAACACAGGCCCGGTACTCCGCAGCCCTGACCCTCCCCTACTTGATGCCTGATGAAGGGCACTCACAGGGTGGTCCTCTGCGGAGCCCCTGGCAGTCTGTGGGTAGTAAAGGCGTAAACGTGCTGGCATCTAAGATGATGCTCAGCCTGTTTCCCGTCAACACTACCTTCTTTAAGCTGCAGATCAATGACGCCGAGCTGGCAGGTATGCCAAACCTGAGCAGTGAAGTTCGGTCAGAGATAGATCTCTCCCTTGCAAAGATGGAGAGGATCGTCATGCAACATATTGCAGAAACGTCAGATCGAGTCCAGCTACATGCTGCTATGAAGCACCTGGTGGTGACAGGCAACTGTGTCATCTACCAGGGAAAGAAGAACCTTAAACTGTTCCCCCTAGACCGCTATGTCATCGCCAGAGATGGGGATGATAATGTCGTTGAGATCGTAACTAAAGAGATCGTAGATCGTTCTCTGCTCCCTAAGGAGTTCCAGAAGCCATTCCCCACCCACGACTCCAATGCTGTCGGTGAGGATGGTCCTAAGATTGGTGTGGCCACTGTTGAAGGCGATAAGGGTCAGCATGATGATGCCATCGTCTACACACATGTGGTTATGGAAGATGGTCAACACAAGTGGCACCAAGAGTGCGAAGGTAAGATCATCGCCAACACTAAGTCCACAGCCCCAGTTAAGACATCCCCTTGGATGCCCCTCCGTTTCAATGTTGTAGACGGGGAGAGCTATGGCCGTGGTCGAGTGGAGGAGTTCATTGGGGACCTGAATAGCCTAGAGATGCTGATGAAGGCACTCGTAGAGGGCAGCGCTGCTGCTGCTAAGGTTATCTTCCTGGTATCCCCCTCAGCCACCACCAAGCCCCAGTCCCTGGCTACCGCCTCAAACGGTGCCATCATCCAAGGACGTCCTGATGATGTAGGTGTGGTGCAGGTGGGTAAGACCGCCGATTTCTCTACAGTCCAGACAATGATCAGTGATCTCACTCGTCGTCTGTCTGATGCCTTCCTGGTGCTGCAGGTCCGCGATAGCGACCGCACAACCGCCAGCGAAGTCATGGCCGTCCAGCAGGAGCTCAATGAGCAGCTGGGTGGTATCTACAGCAACCTGACTACAGAGCTGCTGCATCCCTACCTCCGTCGTAAGCTTTATAACCTCAGCCGTGGTAAGAAACTTCCAGCCCTTCCCAAGGGTCTGGTTATGCCTACTGTTGTGGCTGGTCTGAATGGTATTGGCCGTGGTCAAGATCGTCAGTCCCTGATGGAGTTTGTTGGTATTATTTCTCAATCCATGGGCCCAGAGATTATGGCCCAATATCTTAACCCTGATGAGTACATCAAACGTCTAGCCGCCGCCTCTGGCATTGAGGCGCTAGGCCTGGTGAAGGGTGAGGAACAGATGGCACAAGAGAAGCAGCAAGCCCAACAACAAGCCATGACACAGCAACTCATGGGACAGGCCGGTTCCCTGGCTAAGAGCCCAGTGGGTGAGCAACTAACTGAACAGATGCTAAATGGACAACAACAACAAGGACAAGCCCCAGCAGCAGAAACGCCGCCGGGCCCGGAAGCCGGACGGTAAATTCCAAGGCGACAATCCAGCAACCCCAGACCTTAATGAGGCCTGGGAGCCTATAGATGTAGCTGAGATTGTCACAGAGAAGGGAGTCAAGCATACCGTCAAACAGAAGGTTACTGGCACCTCCGAAGCCTCCGCTGGTAAATACTCCAAGAAGCAGAAGGTGCGTCCCACCTTCGGCAATGTCACTACCACCTATCACTAATCTATGACCACCACCACATTCGATCCCAGCGAGGGAGCCTCCGCAGATCAGATGGCCCGTGAGGCTGATGCTCTTGCCCAAGGAGAGAAACTCGTACAAGCCGCAGAGGAGGATCGAGTCCGCCAGTTTGAACAGATCGAAGCCGAGGGGGAGGACGTCTCCCTCATCGGTGGGAAGTTCAAATCTCAAGAAGACCTTCTGAAGGCCTATGAGGAGCTTCAGAAGAAGTTAGGCAGCAACACTCCTGAAGAGGAGGAAGAGCCGTCTGAGGAGCAGCCAGGGGCCTCTGAGGAGGTTACTGAAGAAGCTCCTGAGGAAGTTGAAGTCACTGAGACCGTCAACTACATGAACGAGCTCAGCCGTGAATACGAGGAGAAGGGCGAGCTCTCTGAGGAGGCCATTGAGCGCCTCAGCAGCCTGGATCCTAAAGATCTGATCAAGTCCTACCTGGCCTACCAACAACAGGCCACACAGGCCCAGCTACAGCAGTCTGAGGTGAATGCCATCATGGACTCTGTGGGTGGTGCTGATGCTTATGGTGAGATCACCTCCTGGGCTGCTAGCAACCTTCCTGCTGAGGAGGTGGCTCAGTTCAACGCTGTTACCAATTCAGGTAACGCTGCTGCTATCCGCTTTGCAGTGGAGGCATTGAACAACCGTTACCGTCAGGCAGAGGGCTACGAAGCTCCCCTGGTGACTGGCCGTAAGGCAGCACCTAAAGCCAAGGGCTACCGCTCACAAGCTGAGTTGGCCCGCGACATTGCTGATCCTCGATACAGCAGTGATCCAGCATTCCGCATGGATGTGGAAGAGAAACTTGCACGATCCGGCAACCTGCTGTAGTGTATGGACACGGGGGCATGGTCCCTCTACCCCGTAAAAGCGATTGGACCCACCGCCAGTAGAGAGAATCAATCCCGGGCCGCTCCCGGGTACTGGCCTTGCCCCGTCAGAGGCTTTGTATCTGGCACTCATGAGTTAAACAACCTAGGCAAAGAAAACAAAGATACGAGTAAGGTGTGGGCCGGGTTCGCTCGATAACCCCATACGAAAGGATCGCCGTTTGAAAGCCAAACCTTTTCCAACTTTCAACTGATCTAACTCTTTAACAATGACCAACATTAACACTGGCTGGGTAGGCCCTAACGTAGCAGACGGCGGACGTACAGCTGCCCAAGACTACGACACTCGTTACGCAACAGCTCTGAAGCTGTTCAGCGGTGAGGTCTACAACGCCTTCAACGATGCCACGATCTTCAAGGGTCTGGTTCGTAACTATGCTCTCCGTGGTGGTAAGAGCAAGCAGTTCCTCTTCACTGGTAAGCTGGCTGCTGGGTACCACACCCCTGGCACCCCCATCCTGGGCGATGACGGTCTGAAGAGCAATGAGAAGACCATCGTGATGGATGATCTGCTCGTGGCTTCCCAGTTCGTCTATGACCTCGACGAGATTCTGTCCCAGTGGAACAGCCGTTCCGAGATCTCCAAGCAGATCGGTGAAGCTCTGGCCATCCACTATGATGAGCGTATCGCTCGCGTGCTGGCTGCTGCTTCTATCGCTTCTGCCCCTGTTACTGGCCAAGATGGTGGCTTCTCTGTCAACATCGGTGCCGCTAACACCAACAACGCTCAGGCTATTGTTGACGGATTCTTCGAGGCCGCTGCTGTGCTCGATGAGCGCTCTGCTCCCCAAGATGGCCGCTGTGCCGTGCTGAGCCCCCGCCAGTACTACAGCCTGATCTCTTCCGTTGACACCAACATCCTGAACCGCGAAGTCGGTAACACCCAGGGTGACATGAACAGCGGCAAGGGTCTCTACAGCATTGCTGGTATCCGGATCTATAAGTCCAACGTGCTCGCCTCCCTCTATGGCGAGAACCTGGCTACCGATCCCTCTGATGATACTTCATCCGGTGAGAACAACGCTAACTATCGTCCTGCGATCACCGACCTCGCTGGCCTGATCTTCCACAAGGAAGCAGCCGGTACCGTTGAGGCCATCGGCCCCAGCATCGAAACCACCTCCGGTGATTTCCACGTTCAGTACCAGGGCGACCTGATTGTCGGTAAGCTCGCTATGGGCTGCGACCACCTCCGCACTGGTGTTGCTGGTGCTTTCCGCGCCGCTTGATCCTCATTTCGATCAATTCCCCAGGGCCTTCGGGCCCTTTGGGGTCTTACCATTACCCCTAACCAAAATGGCAAAAGCTACTAAACTAGACGCTGTAAACATCGTTCTCTCTAACATCGGGCAGGCTCCTGTGGTCAACCTGGAGTCTGGCAACCCCATGGTGGAGATGGCTCAACTTATCCTCGATGAGGTTTCCCGAACTGTTCAAAGTGAGGGCTGGGTGTTTAACACTGAGTATGGTTATCCTTTTACCCCAGACCCCACTACCAAAGAGATCGAGATTTCCGATAACGTTCTGTCGTTAGATACCGAGCACCTTAGCACGTATGACGCACAGATCCGTAACGGTAAGCTCTATGACAGAGGCAACCACACGTATGATTGGAGTGATCAGATCAACCTTAATGTGGTTTGGGAGTTTGACTTCGTAGACCTCCCCGAAGCATTCAAGAACTACATTACTGTCAGGGCTGCTAATGTCTTTGCTGGTAGGTCCGTAGGTAGCTCTGAGGCTGTCAGGTTTGGACAGGCTGAGGAACTCCAAGCCCGTGCGGGTGCTGTTGAGTATGATACCCAGCAGGGTGACTACAGCATCTTCGGCCCCACCAATGCACACAACCGCTACAACAGCTACCGCCCTGAATTTGCCCTCTATAGGTATTCGTAAATGACTGCAGTTTCCCAGTCGATCCCAACTCTACTAGGTGGTGTCAGCCAGCAGCCAGACCCAATTAAACTGCCTGGCCAGGTACGGGAGGCTACAAACGTCTATCTTGACCCCACCTTCGGCTGCGTTAAGCGGCCACCCACTACACTGATCAAAGAGGCAGCCACCAACATCCCACGAGATGCTAAGTGGTTCCCAATCTTTAGAGATCAAAATGAGAGATACCTGGCAGTCATTTACGACAATGCAGGTACCACAGCCATTCGAGTATTTGAAGCAGACTCAGGCATTGAGAGGACTGTAACACTCCTAGAGGATTCCGCCAATTACATTAACGTAGCCCCCGATGACCTACGCTTCCTGACTCTGAATGATTACACCTTGGTGTGTAACACTAAGAAGACAGTCTCTATGTCCAAATCTTCCACAGAGGAGGCTGTAGAGGAAGCCCTGGTGGTCATCAATCAGGTAGGATACAACACCACCTACTCGGTTGACTTCCTGAAGGATGGTCAAACCACCACACAGGAGAAGGTCTACAGAGCAGCTGAGATTAGCGTCTCCCCTGGTACCTTTGAGGTGAACGATGGTAATGGTGCCTGTCCCCTTGTAGGCTCTGCAGACTTCCTGGAAAATGGATCTGGGGGACGAGCTAACCTGGGATTTAACCTACTGGTAAACTGCACCCCTGTCCAACAGACCTCCTATCAGAAGGGCACCCTGTTTCCCACAGGAGTCAAACTCAATACCACTGACTACTGGGCCTTCTCAAATTGGTTTAGGGCTAGATTGAAAGTCACAGAAGGCCTTGTAGAAGGCGCGTATGTGTATACTGATGTCAGTTCAAATACACCAGCTGGGGTTATCAACATACGAGTGGAGGCGATTGTCACAGGCCGGAGGGATAGTGCTAATGCTAGGTCAGTGGCTTACTCTTCCGCAGCGGTGACTAGCTATACAACGTCTGGAAGCAAGCCCTGGAGTACATATGCATTCAACTCATCTGCGAGTTGGAACGGTTTTAGTGGTACTGTCCAATTCCAAGTGTCAGGCCTAGACAGAGGCCCCAGCACCCCAGTATACAGCTATAAGAGCTCCTATACTGCCTCTGTAACACTCCAGAATGGCGGTACAGGATGGAAAGCTGGTGATAGTGTTGTGGTATCCCTCAATGGCAAAAGCTACCGGGTGAAAGTCACCAGGCATGTCATAGGCTATAACTACGCCTCAGAGAATCAGGTCACATACACGACACCCACAGATCAGACCTCAGGCGTGTTAGACATTGGTCTGATTACAGGCTCTTTAACCACCTCTATCAACGGACTGTCAGGCTATACAGCCACACCTGTGGGCAATGTCATACACATCAAGCGCACAGACGGTAGGGCGTTCAACATTCAAGCCAGGGGCGGATCGACAGACAACGCCATGTACGCCATCAAGACAGCTGTCAATGACATCTCATTGCTACCTAAGCAGGGCGTCAATGGCATGATCCTGCAGGTTAGGAACTCTGCAGAGTCTGAGGCTGATGACTACTATGTCAGGTTCAAGACTTCTACAGGGGACATCCCTGGCCAAGGATCTTGGGAGGAAACAGTCAAGCCAGGTATCACTACCGAGTTCAACGAAGACACCCTCCCACATGCTCTGATCCGCAATAGTGATGGCTCCTTCACCTTCCGACCCCTCAGTGCTGACTACGATGAGGTGGTCTCCTGGGCAGCCAGAGAAGTGGGTGATGAGGATACAAACCCAGAGCCTAGCTTCGTTGGTCAAACCATCAGTGGTATGACGTTCCACATGAATAGGCTTGTATTCCTTTCCAGGGATACAGTCATCATGAGCCAGCCTGGGGACTACTTCAACTTCTGGCAGGGCTCAGCTATCGCTATTGCTGATAGTGATCCTATTGACATGGCAGCCACCTCTACAAGGCCCGCCACCCTCAGATCCGCTGTGAGTAGCACCAAAGGTCTCCTACTGTTCTCCTCTGATGCTCAGTTCCTGATGAGTACCAAGGATGTAGCCTTTGGCCCCTCTACAGTCACCATGGAGGAGATCTCCAACTATTCCAACGTGACCACCCTGGACCCCCTGGAAGTGGGTACGTCTGTGTTCTTCAACTCAGACTCTATTGACTTCTCTCGGGTCTTTGAGATGGCCGTTGACTCTGTTGATAATAGACCCCAGATCGCAGAGAATACTAGGACAATCCCTGAGTACATACCCTCCGGTCTGAAATGGGGTGCTGCATCAGCTAACAACAATCTAGTTATCTTTGGGGATAACACCTCCAACTGCTACACCTTTAAGTTCTGGAACCAAGGTAACGAAAGAAGTCTAGCTGGCTGGACTAAGTGGGAGTTTTCAGGTGAAATTCATTTAATTTCATTTTACGATGATACAGGATACATCGTATCGTACAATGAAACTAGAAGTTCTTGGGTGTTTAGCAGGATGACCCTACTAGATAATCCCACTTCAACCACCATCACCTTTGACAGCCGTAGGTTTGAGCCTCGTCTGGACAACTACGTCCCTAAGGATGATATCCCCTCTATCGTCGTTGATGGTAATGACTCTAAGTTGTATCTACCTGCTGGTATGTACAACGGTGAGGAGTCTGCCTGTATTCAGTTCAACAAGGCTGATGCTACCTACTACATCGCCCCTCCTATTGAGTCAGATGGTGATGGAGAATTTATCCGAGTCAATACCATTGATCTCAACGACTTTGACGCTTACAACGTTGGTATCCTCTACAGGATGTATGTGGAGCTTCCCCAGATATACGTTAAGAGGGAGAAGAATGTGGACCGAGTTAATGTCCCAGTGGTGACTATCATTAACCTAGAGCTTTACCTCTCAGGTAACTACGATGTTACCCTGAAGCGTCTTGGCTACCCAGATACCACACAGCTGCTGGAAGCTAAGCAGACTGATGTGTACCTGCTGGGTGACACAGCAATGATCAACACTGAAACAAGGCCCATCTCTACCTACTGTAGGGGTGACCAGGCCTACGTCACTATCAGCAGTGAAGATCCCCTTCCTGGAGGTATCACTGGGTACTCCTGGGATGGTCACTACAACAACCGAGGTATCAACAAGATAGCATGAACCAAATCCGCCCCGCCACCATTCGGGACGGCTTATGCGTTGCTAACAACTTACGAAACGAAGACCGTGCGGAAGTGGAGGGTATGGGGTTATCCCTCCTCCACCTCCCATACGGTGTGATCGTCAGCGACCACGCTGTGGCCTTCTTTACCAAGGAGGGAGCACATGCTGGTATTGCTGGGATAACAGAAGTTGGAGAAGGCATAGGCCAGATCTGGATGCTTTGCACCCCTGAGATCCATAAGGAGCCCATCACATTCGTACGTCAGGCCAAGCAATGGCTGGATGGCGTGCAGCATAACTACCGGCTTCTGTGGAACCTCGCAGACGCTAGGAACCACGTCCACCACAAACTGCTAAATCACTTGGGTTTTCAAGCCTTAAGGACAGTCCCGGTGGGTGCAGAACAACTACCATACTATGAGATCGTAAGACTATGTGCATAGCAGCAGCGGCCATCCCTGCCGCAACACTAGCTATCAGCGCTGTCTCTACTGTTGCCTCTATTGGCATGGGCATCATGTCCGCCCAGCAGCAGGCTGCCCAGGCTCAAGCCCAACTCAATCTCCAAGCCCAACAGGCTCAGCGTCAGCAGGAGATGCAGTATCAGAGCATGACGCTGCAGATGGAGCAGCAGCATAGACAGCAATCACTAGCCCAACAACAACAAGCGCAAAACTATGCCCTGCAGGTGCAGCAGAGCAACGCGCAGATGCTCAACCAGTACCGCCAACAGCAGCAGTCAGTGCTGAATGAGCGGTCTACCATCATGTCTAGGCACCAGGCAGACAAACTCAACTACCAGCGTGGTCTAGAGAGCTCACAAGAGCAATCACGGCTCAATAACAAGGCAGCCAATAGAACCTACATGGCTGAGCAAGCTAAGATCGATGAGGCCCGTAAGAAGGCCGCATTCGAGCAGCAGTCCATCCTAGCTAAGTCTATTGGTGATAAGGGCAGCGTCTTAGCTGCAGGCCGTACAGGCCAGTCTGTGGGCCTCCTGGTTAATGACATTGAAAGACAGGCAGGGTTTGCTATTGCCCAAGAAGGAGCAATGGCTAAATCTAGGGAAGACATCGCTACCATTGGCATGGAGAGCGCCTTCCTACAGGCACAGAGTGACAACAACAGGGCAGCCAGTAATGTTCCTTGGAACCCAGCAGCTCCGTATCTGCCACAGATGCCTGACGTACCGGCCTTTATTGATGGCTCAAATCTATCCATCCAGACCTAAATTAAATGTCAAGAATTTACAAAGGGGGGCGGGCTGAGAATCGCTATCAGGGTGTGGATCGTTCAGTCCGCTATGACCCCGTACAGGCCACCTCTAGTGATAGGCAGATCCAGGAGTACAAGCGTGCTCGTATGCAGGACGCTGAGACAGTCACTAGGGAGATCAGCCGTCAGCAACAACAAGAGAACCTAGAGCTACAAGCACAGCAGCAAGCTCAGCGAGGCCAACAAGCCCTCACCCAGCAGGGGGAGAAGTTTGACCTGGCTAGGGAGCTAACCTTTGAGCAGCTCCAACTACAGCAAGAGCAGACCCACGAGAAGCTCCAGATGGGTCTGGACTCTGCTGAGCAGAGAGCTAAACAAGCTGCAGAGAATGCCCGTACCAGGGTGGTCGGTGACAGCATCCAGAGTCTGCTCAAGTTTGGTGGATCCGTACTCCAGTACTCTGCAGAGATGCAGAAGCAGGAGGCAGCCCGAGAGGCTGAGCGTACCCGCCTGATGATTGAGGATGCAGAGCTGGAAGCAGCTGGCCTGGGAGATAACTTTGGCACTGCTGAGCCAATCTCTGAAGAAGCCCTAGAGGCCTCTGCTAACTCAAACACCATTGCCCAGGCTCAGTCCACAGCAGCTAACAACGCTACCCAAGACCTAGCCGACTCTAACAACCCTCTGGCCCAGGATGCTTCTAACAGGATCCGCCAGAGCACCATCTGGAAGCAGCTGCAACCCCTCCGTAATGCTGGTCACTCAGCAACAGGCATGTACCCTGCTGCTCTTCAGCAGGCGCGTGCTGAGGGCCTCATACGGCCCGGTGCTGATGGCTTCGTAGATGCCCAGCGGTTCTCCCGCGAGTTCGCTCGTATGACCGGGTTGATGGGTGCTCCACGAGAGATTCAGCTCAAGTTTGCCCGTACAGCAGCAGCAGCCAATGCCAACATGGTCACAGCTGTAACAGCTGAACAGACCAAAGCAACCATTGAGGCCAACAAGTCTTCATGGCAGGGGCTGGTGTCTAACATCACCGACTCTGCTCCCACGTCTGGTATTGGTCAGGCCTTTGACCAAGCCCATGCTGAGACTGTTCATGGCAACATTGGATACAATGGAGTCAACAGCAGAGCAGCTACCAGGGCAACCCTCACTGAGGTGCTCAACAACTTAGTAGCTGATGGTCGTACTGATGCCATCACACAGCTACGTTCTCACGTCTACAACACTGCAACAGGCAGGACCTTGGGCCAAGACCACGACGACTTGTTCGACAAGTCTGAGCGTGAATCTAGGACCCAGTCAATCAGTAACTGGAACCTCCGGTCCTCAGAGCAGACAGTACAGATCAAGCAAACCCTTGACGTCTTCAACCAGGATCCCACCGCTGAAAACAGGCAGATGGTGATTACCCAGCTGCGCATGATCGGTACTGCTGAGGCCCTGGAAGAGGCTAACCGGCTTGCTAAGCCTGGCCTGAACTATGATCCCCATAAGAAGTTTGAGCTTCTGGAGATGCAGCAGCAGGGCATCCCCATCAACCAAGACACAGTTCAACAGTTGATTAGGGACGGTGTTATTACTGAGACAGAGGGCAAGCAGTTCACCAAGAGCTCCGCTGACATTGAGGCTGATAAAGCAGTAGAATCCTACACTAAGACCATATCTGCAGGCATGAAGCAGGCAATGATGGGTAAGGCTTCTATTTCTGACCTATCTCCTCAGATTAAGTCTCAGCTTACCGTCAGGCATCAATCCTTCATGGCTGATCTCAACGCCCTTGTATCTGCTGAGGTACGCTCTAACCCAGGCTTAGCTAAGGACACGGCTGAGCTATCTAAGATTGTTGAAGCCAAATCACAGTACCTCCTTAACCAGCCCCGATATAAGCTGGAACAGGTGGGTGGTGTTGGCTATAAGTTTGCTGGTGGTATTGACCCAGACCGTCGCCTGATCACCATCACCAACCCCAAGGGTATGCAGGACTTCTCCCAGCTCCAAGCTGAGGAGATCTTCGGTACCCTGAACTTCCCTAGGCATGAGCTACAGGCCACTAAAGACCTGTTCCTCTCACTTGCACAGCTTGAAGCTGATTCTAAAGCTATTCTGGATGGTGGGCAAGCGTCTAATCGTACCAGACTTATCGCTAGGAATCTCGGCTTGAGCTCCCGCGCATTGGTTGAGGCCCAATTGCGTGTTAATGGCCTCCCCTCGCTCAGCTTCATGCAGAAGAGTGCCACCGCCCCCGAGTATCAACCATCAGTCCGTCCCAGTAGCGGTAACTTTGACCAGAAGACCGGCATGGCCGAGCTGATGCGTCTAGGTGTTCCCCGTACTAATGCTGCCTATTTGTCTGGAAACATTCAGCAAGAGTCCTCTTGGAATGGGCAACGTGATTGGGACATTAAACACATTGATGGTACTGACCGAAATGGTGGACTCGTTTCATGGCAGAACACAGCCGCCCATAATCACTGGCGGTTGCGGAACGTTGAGCAGCACTTTGGCCGCGACATCTCAAAAATTTCAGAGGGCGAGCAGCTCCAATACATGCTATTGGAAATGCGTAAGTCCTACCCCCAAGCCTACGCCACCTTCATGAACCCTAATGCTACAGACAGTCAGCTCCGGCGGGCGTCCTACCAGTATTGGGGCTATGGTGAAGAGGGAGCTAGGTTTACCTATGCGCAGAGACTGTTGAATAATGGACCAAGAGCCGCAGGATATGCTCCTATTCCGTCTCGTCCCTCACCTCAAGTCACTACGCCGGTTCCCAGCGATCCTAGTCTTACGCCAATCCCTCCCACCCCTCCAGGTGGATACGAGGTTAAGCCAGGGTTTCATGGGACACCTCTCAACTATTAAGCCTTAGGGGATCCGTTCCCTAAGGTTAAACACCCCTTAAAGGAATGCCTGATCTAGATCAATTCTTCGACAACGCTCAACAGGGCGAGGCCGCAGACAATTATGTTGACATGAGTCGGGATGAGATGCTGGAAGAACTCCAGCCTTCTCAACCCCCTACATCTAATCAAGTCCCCACTGAGTCTGCCCCTGAGTCTGCCATCGGCGGGGTAACCCCTGCTAATAGGGAGGGTGGGTACGCTGATCCCAACCCATACAACCCCACAGAAGACGCTGCCTTCCATGCTATTCGTGGTGTCCGTAACGTCACAGGTATTGACCTGGGTGTGGACGATTATGTGGCACGCCAACAGGCTGATGCCCCTAACCTGGCAGACCAACTCACAAAGGAACCCATCAACGTCCTGGCAGGTGCTGCTATTGGAGCTGCTGAGTCTGTGGGCTCTGCTGCTGAGTTTGTGGGTGATAATGCAAAGACGTTCACTGGTCTTGCCCAAGAGACCGATTATGTCTTTGGCGATAAATACCAGTGGTCTAAGTGGGACCTCAATAAGGACAACCTCGGAGCTAAGACTGGTGTAGGTAAGATCGCCCAGGGCTTCGTCGAGTTCGGTATCCTCTTGTATGGTACTGGTGGTTTTGGTGCCATTAGTAAAGGCAGCCTGCTAGCACAGGTAGGTCAGGGTGCCCTCCGTGGTATGGCCGCCGACATGATCGACGCCACCAAAGGAGAAGGCAACCTCTCCAACCTGATCAAAGAGAACGCCCCCGACTGGTACCCCTCCTGGCTCACAGCCCTGGCTGTGGATGAAGATGATACCCCCTGGGAAGCTATCCTCAAGACCACCGCCGAAGGTGCTGGTCTGGGTGCTATAGCTGATGCCATTATGGGCTACGTAGCAGGCGTCAGAGCAGCCCGTAAGGCCCCTAAGGGTACTTCCACCGAACAACTCCAAGAGATCGCTGTGGAGGCCGCACAGGCCAAGATGAGGCAGCTGGAGCTGGACCTGCCTAGGGCAAGGGTTGAAGAAGTGGATCGGGTTACCCCTGTCTTCGATCAGCTGACGTCTGAGTTCCCAGACGAGGTGGAGAAAGGTCTCAAGGCTGCCAACAACTTGGAGCCCTATGAGATGCGCTCCCTCGTACAGGATTATGAAATTCTCGATTATGTGGATGAGGATCAGTTCCTGGCTAAGGCTCCCATTGACCTACAGTTGAACATAAAGGGAGAAGCTTTTAGGAACCGCACCCTCAAGAATGGTTCCACCATCAACTGGATTATCAAAGATGAGTCCAACCTCTATGAGTCTATTGTAGATGTTCCTACCTATCGTATCGATTGGGACATCAGCACTATTGATGCCCGTAACGGTGGATTAGGTGATGGTGCTTCTGGTATTGAGCTGTATAATCAGTTTAACGACATTGCAGCAGAGCTTAAGCCTGGATCGGTTGTCGTAGCTGAGGCAGCTAATGATGGGTTTGGTATTGGTATGTCTGGGGCTCAAGCCCGAGCAGCCGAAGTCCCAAACACCGAGGCTGTGTGGCGTCTTGATAACTATGATGCAGCGCGGGCAGCTTTTGTTACCCGTGAGAATGCTGCACTTAGGGACTGGGAAGTTATCGGCCCCTCTGGTCGTGAAGCCTACATGGACAAGCTGGCTGAGGAGGGAGTCATCCCTGCTAAGCCTAAGGCCGCTGACGGTCCGTCCGTCCGTGAGCGTCTCTACAAAAGGGCTGGTCTCTCATCCCCTGACGTAGAAGGCCAAATGTTTGGCGTGGTCATGCTCGATAAGCAGGGCCGTCGTCGTCTCCAACCACTCGACACCACTGGCAATGTAGAAGCTCAGCTGGAGGCCATCCGTAAGGCTACCAGTGAGCAACTGAGTCTGAACCTGGCTAAGGGTACCCCCCTGGAAGCTGCTCTTGAGCACTCCACCGCAACAGGTAACCTAGATCGGTTTAACCGTCTAGCACCTCTTCTGGATCAACAAGCCAAGGGCATCCCCGTCTACTATGATGACGTGGCTAATGCCTTCCCCGAGTACTTCAGCATCCCTGCTGTGGGTAGGGAGGTTCTCCCTGACTTCCACCCAGAGGTCTATAAGAAGCTGTATGGCTTGGGACCTGATGATGGTATCACCATCAACCCATTCACTGGTGAGGTTCCTACTTCTGGAACCATGGTAGCCATCGATGGTGCTGTGTTGGATGACCTTAGCCCCGAAGCTGTCCAAGGCTTCATCGCCCGTAACGGTGATATGCTGTCTCGGGATGATGTTTACCTGGGTAGCTGGGTATCTAAGGTGAATGGTAAGCCTGTTGTCGAGCTGAGCCGTCTGGTGAGGGATCACGACGAGGCTGTCATGCTTGGCCGTGCCTTCGATCAGGAGGGTGTGTTCCGTCTGGATGATTTCGAGGATGTGTCTACTGGTGGCATGGATAGACTCCGCCACACCAAGGGTGGTCACATTGGTCCAGCTAAAGACATCCCCCAGCCCCGCATTGAGACTGACGATGCCACGAAGGTGGTTGAGCAACAGATGATTCTCAGGGAGTTGGATGGGGTTTCTTCCCCCGGATCCACAGGCCGTACGATCACTGATGCACAGCTCCACCGCATCGCCAACGCCACAGATGACCAAGCTGCTGCTGTACTCCGTAATCTGGCTGATGAGAACCCCATCCGTATGGATGAGTTGTCTAAGGCCGTCAAGAAGACGGATGCAGAGATTGCAGCCGATGCTGTTCGTGCTATCCAGGACACCCTGGGTACTGCTGGTGAGGTTGACTTCGATAAACTGCTCACCCAGACTGTGGGAGATGATACACTCCTCACCCGTACAGGTATTGTCCAGGTTCGTGGTCTGATGCAGGAGCTCTCCACGAGAGCAGCTGACAGAGCCATTGACCTAACCAAGCGTTTGGATGCTGGTGAGGAAGCCTTCCTCCAGTTTGACCGCCTGGTAGAGGATCTGAAGGGCCTCCTGAAGGTTCATAAGATCTCAGCCAACACATACAGCGCCCAGCTGCGTGCCTACAAGGTTGACATCCCCTTCCTTGGTAAGCAGATTGAGATCCCCGCATTCAATAACGTTAAGACTGGGGAGGCTATGGCAGCAGAACTCGACGAAGCTGCTAAGGCCCTCGATGAGGTGAAGGCAGGACTCCGTTCTGGTGACCCAGCTGTTAAGGCTCAAGCCGTGCAAGTGGCTACAGCTATCAAGCTGGCAGGTGGTGACGTCACTAAGACAGTCTCCCTGGCTAAGAGTGCCCGTGCTCTAGCTGGTGATGACGCTTTCAGCATCATGTACAACTCGATGCTGTCTAGCCCCGCCACACACGCCGTCAACACCCTCTCCAACGCTATGAACACCGTCTACCGCCCCCTGGCTGGGTATGTAGGTGGTGATGCTAAGGCTAAGAGGCAGGCCATCGCTGGTTTCTATGGGTTCTACAATAACGTCTCTGAATCAGCAGCTCTGGCTGCTAAGGTATTCAGGGAAGGAGCCAGCCCCAATAGCGGTACCAAAGGTTACATACAGGCTGGAGAAGCAGGTGTGGCTGTTGAGCAGCTCACAATGCTGGCTGAAAAGTCCAGTGACTCTGGGTACAAGGCAGCCGTTGGTTGGATGAATACCCTCCACAATATGGCCAACAACCCCGTATTCAATTGGCCCTCTAAGCTCCTCACTACCTCAGACGAGTTCTTCAAAGCCTTGGTGGCTCGGATGGAGTTCCAATCCCAAGCCATGGGACGGGCTATTGATGAGGCTGGTACCAGTGGAGCCCCCCTGGAAGACGTTTTTAAGAAGATTATAGATGAGACAAAGCAGTACAACATCTCTAAAAGCGGTCAAATTCTAAATCCTGACTTGCTGACTACGGCCAAGGAGGTCACCTTCCAAACAGAATTGGATGGATGGGCTAAGACATTTGGTGACGCAGTTAATCATCTACCCGTCTTGCGTCCTTTCTTCCCCTTCGTAAAGACTGGCCACAACATCATGGTCTATACAGGCAGTCACGTACCCCTTCTCAGCCGCCAGCTCTCTGAGGTTAAGGCTGTTATGAATGGCACTGATGAGTATGCTAAGGCTGTAATCAAAGGCCGCCAAGCTGTGGGACGCTGGTTGGTTGTGACTGGTGCTATGGCTGCCTACAGCGGCTTCATCACTGGTAATGGCCCACCGGACCCGCAAGAGCGTAAGCTGTGGTTGAAGACTAACCAACCCAGGTCTTTCAAGATTGGCAATAAATTCGTCAACTATGACCGTATTGAGCCCTTTGGACAGATCCTGTCTGCTGTGGCTGATCTGGTTGAGATGTCCAAGTATGCCACCAAGCATGGACTAGGTGGAGACCAAGTTGAGTACCTTTCTGGGTATCTCACCTATGCTATCGCTAACAACTTCACCAACAAATCCTACATGCAAGGCGTGGTTCCCCTGGGCAAGATCCTTACCCCTGGCTGGCAGGGTGTTAATAGCCTGGCCACTGTGCCTATTGAGGTGTTCAACAACTTCCTGCCTCTATCAGGTGCCCGTCGTGCATTCAACAATGCTATGACGCCCTACATGCAGGAGTACACTGGAGTGTTTGAACGTATGTTCTCCTCTATGATCCCTGGTGCTGGTGCTTTTCTGGGTCATCAGGCCTATGATTGGCTTGATGGTGAACCCATTGACGCCCCAGCTGGTGGTATCAATGCCCTCCTGCCTATTCGTGTCACTGAGCGCCGTCAAAGCGTGGTACGTGATGCTCTGGAGGATATGGAGTACGATAGCTCTGTGGTCGCTAAGACCTTGCAGGGTGTTGACTTGAAGGGAGAGCACAAATCACGCCTAGCCCAGCTAATGGGAGAGAGCAACCTGGAGAAGGAACTGGAGAAGCTAGTCACCCAGAAGACCTGGATACAGGCTAAGGATGACTACTATGCCAGGGTACGTGCTGGACGTGCTGGTGACAAACGTAACGAGATATTCTACACGCAAGTAAACGATCTGATCACTAACGCAAGAGATCTAGCGCTTCAACAGCTCAAAGTGGAGTTCCCAGAACTACAAGCACAGATCACTGATAAGCGGATTCTTCGCAACAGTCAGCGTCCAGCTGATCAGGATGAGGTTCGCCAAGATTATGAGTATTTAGTAAACTGGCCTAACTAACAATGGCAACTACAATCGAAAACTCCTATGTGGGGGACGGGTCAACCGTCCTCTACTCTTTTACATTCCCCTATATTGAAGAGACAGATGTCAAGGTAAGCCTTGATGATGTCGATACAACTGCATACAGCTTTGCCAACGCTACGACCATTGAACTAGATGCTGCTCCTACAGCTGGAACAGTCATCCGTATCTACCGGCTCACAGATTATGACAACATCCGCAACATCTTCTACCCCGGTTCAGCTGTACGGTCAAAGGATCTCAATGATAACTTTACCCAGAGCCTCTTCGTAGTTCAAGAGGCTGCTATTGACAGCTCTGACGCTCGTTCTGATGCTGCTCAAGCTCTGGATACTGCACAAACAGCAGAGGCCAACTCTGCAGCAGCAGAGGCCTCAGCCGCTCAGGCGTCCGCAGACGCTGCTCAGGCCGCAGAAGACGCCGCACAAGCCCAAGCTGTGCAGGTATCTCTCACACCGGTCTACAACATCCCTGGTGATGACCAATCCGGCATCAGCCATGTGGAAGCACAGGCTCCTATTGATGCTAAGGCAGGTATGGAGCTACCAGATGAGACCGCCCCCTGGGCCACAGAGGGCTCTATGCGGTACAACACAGTCACCCAACGCCTTGAGAAGTACAATGGTATTGAATGGGTGAACGCTGCAGGCGGTTCTGTCATCTCAGAGACCCCTCCAACACCCGCCGTCAACGGTGATGTGTGGTATGAACCCACCAGCGGACGCTCTTACGTCTATTATACCGATGTAGACAGCGCTCAGTGGGTCGAAATGAACCCCAGCTGGAACGGTTCTATCGCAAATAGCTCTGTTACTACTGATAAGATTCAGGATTCTGCAGTTACACCTGCAAA
>Ga0070751_1000778_pt1 | contig 19441 bp, 10 predicted proteins | sample VirMetDEL_Aug_28_FD_78514 | JGI IMG/M metagenome (GOLD analysis project Ga0070751, IMG submission 78514) | Aqueous microbial communities from the Delaware River and Bay under freshwater to marine salinity gradient to study organic matter... | ecosystem: Environmental > Aquatic > Marine > Coastal...
CATAGGATATAAAAACCCCGGAGGTGTATTAGTTGTATCTTTATTATTAGTTATAGTAGTTCCTACTTCTTTATACCAAGCACTAGGGTTTAATTTATTAGCATAAGAAGCTGTAGTAGCAGTAGTTGCATTACCACTTAAAGCTCCTGAAAATGTTGTTGTTGTAAGTGTATTAGTTGAGGCATTATAAGATAAATTAGTATTATCTATAAAAGGTGATTGGGCTCCTACACTATTATTTCCTACTAATACAGGGTAAGCTGTTGTATCAGTAGAGGTAACAGGATCAATTGTAATTTTAGAGGCAGAATCAGATGTTAAGGCAAATGATGATGTTGGTACAGTCCCAAAAGAAAGAACACCGCTACCGTTTGTAATAAGTGATTGTCCGTTTGTTCCGTCTGTGGTTGGAAATGTGAATCCATCACCGTCTGGATTAACTGTAATAGCACCACTTGCACCTATTGTGACTACTGGAAAACTATTGTAGGCTATTTTTACATCATTGGCGCCAACAGAACCAAGCACCGAAGCAGTGGCACCACCTTCAATAAAAGTAGAAACACCGTCAGTCCTATCTAATACTAATAATGCGTTTGCACCAGTGTTTTCTATTTCTACTTGGTACGCAGGACTTGTTGTTCCAATGCCAATTCTGTTATTTGCTGCATCAACATAGAGTGTGTTTGTATCAACTGTTAGTCCTGTGAATGTTGGAGAACCTGTAAAACTTAAAGCTCCTGCACCATTTGTTTGCAATATTTGATTGGCACTGCCATCACTAGTTGGAAACTTATATGCGTTGTTGAATGTGATTGCACCACCATCATTACCATCAATCTTAAATTGTGTTTTACTTGCGTCGGCTGGATCTGCTGAGGTGCCATCTGTGGTAACTGAAACTGCAAACTGTGTTCTATTAGCATCATTAGTATTATCAAAAGCAAAAGAACCCCCAACGATAAGTGCCGAACCATTCCAATATTCGTGATTACTTCTATATAAATAATCACCTGCTTGAATAGAAGAAGATAATGCTATTGTACCTCTATATCTTCTTGTTCTTAAATCTGGGGCATCAGCACTGTCATTGTACTGCTCCATGCGAATCTGTGCGGTTTGGGCACCTTCGCCTGTCATATGAAGTGTTACCTCAGGGTTAGATTGATTAATACCGACATAATTATTTACTGTATCTAATGATAAAATATTTGAAGATACTACTGAGTTTATACCATCGGCAACTATTAGTTCGTTTGTAGTAAAATTAGCACTTTTTGATATAAACCCATCTAACTGAGCACTACTTGATATTAAAGAAGGTTTATTTGCAATATTAGCATATTCAACATAAGAAGCTGTTGAAGCAAATGATGCACTATCTATAGTACCTTCTAATAAAGAAGCTGTAGCTGCATAGGAAGCACTTGTTGCATTAGTAGATGTAGTAGCTGTTGAAGCATTACCACTTAAAGATCCAACAAAGATGTCTGCTGTAAGAGTATTAGAACCCGGGTTATAGGTTAAAGTGCTACTGTCAACTTTTAGATTATTATAACCTGAGGTGTTATCCACAAAAGTAACATAGTAAGAATCTTCTACACCATCTTCATCAGTTATCGAAGATGAATTAGCATTAATTGCTAAAGAAGCTGTTTCAGAGGTAGAAGAGTTATCAGCATGTGAGGATGAAAGTGCACCATTGGCTGTTAAAGCATTTCCTGTTAAATTACCATTAAAGGTAGTAGCAGTTAAGGTATTGGTTGAAGCATTGTAAGATAAGTTAGCATTATCTATAAATGCTGCTTGACCTGTTGCTGTATTTGCTCCTACTAATACAGGATATGTAGTAGTATCAGTAGAAGTATTAGCAGTTATTTTTATATTATTAGCTAAAGAAGCTGTTTCAGCAAATGATGCACTATCTATAGTACCTTCTAATAAAGAAGCTGTAGCTGCATAGGAAGCACTTGTTGCATTAGTAGCTGTAGTAGCACTCCCACTTAAACTACCCGTAAAAGAAGTAGCTGTAACATTACCTGTTACTGATAAAGTAGAATTATCAAATGTAAGATTTGAGGATCCAACAAGTGTATCAGAATCATTAAATGTAGCAACTTGATATTGAACGGGTGTTCCTTGTTTATCAACTAAGTTTCCTGCCCATACTTTAGGATCAATTTCATCTGTTACTAATTGATTAGAAGAATTTTTTACTACTACTGAGTTGTCAGTACCTGTTCCAATTGTAGCGGTTATTCCTCCTGTTACTGTTAAAGTAGAACCATTAAATGTTAAATTAGCTTCCCCATTTATACCCCCTGCTCCTGTAGATGTAATAACCCTATTATTAGTAGCATTAGTGTAAGAAGTTACGGTATCTGAACCTGTATCAACTGTTATATCAAAAGTTGAAGTATCACCTTTAGTAAAGGTAATAGTATTTAAAGAAACAGAAGCGGTTTGAAGTAAAGATCCAGTATTTACTGTAGCAGCAGAACCTGTATCAACTGTTATATCAAAAGTAGTACTATCTCCTCTTTGAAATGTTATAGTATTTAAAGAAACAGAAGCATTATTTAATAAAGAACCTGTATCTACAGTTCCTCCCCCACCACTACCACTAACTGTGGTTAAAACTACTCTACCATCATCATTTATAGATAAGGCTTTTGGTCTATCTTCTTCAGGGACAGAAAGTAAAAAAACATCAGAAACAAAAACATTCTGTCCTGTTCCATCTGTTCTTACGGAGAATTTTTTATTTTCAGCCATTTTATCTATCTAGGTTTACATAAATAACAGTATCTGTGGTAGGAGAACTTTCTAAAGGTTGAGATAATTTTCCTACAGCTATTAAATTGTTGTTATCATCATATAAACCTACAGTAGTAATGTAAGGAGCAAATAATGAACCTGTAGCAAAATCATATATTTTATGTTCACTTCCTGTTAAAGGGGCACTTCCTGAGATAAGTGAAGGATTTAGGGATAAATTAAATTCATTTTCTCTAATAACACACCTATATTGGGTTTCTAATATTTTATAAGAACTTTTAAATGAGCATGTAACATTAGATCCTGTAATAAGACCATCTATTAAATCTAAATGGGTGTCTCCTGAATTTCCTGTAAAAATTACTAATCCATGAGGATAAATAATATTTCCTATTATTTCACTTCCTGAGATTAAGTTACCTTCTCCATCATCTGTTAAAACATCTGTTCCATTTATTGTATAAGAAAAACTTTCAGGTTGAATAAATTCTCCAAATAAAGTAGAAGGAATAGTAACTATCCCTATTACAGCATCAGAAGATGTTGGAAAATATTTAGCATAAGATAATGTTGTTTGAGGATAATTATATCTAGTTGGTCCTAAATAAGGTCCTACTTTAACATCACTATTAGCACCAGGAACTCCTAAAATTAAACTTGCAGTTGTTACACTATCACCATAACTACTTGATAAAAAATTTGAATAATATAAATGTTTAACAGATTCATAAACTAATTTTTTATATCTAGTAGTATTATCTCCTGTGGTTTCTTCATTAGCAGGAATAAAATTTAAATTTGTATTGTTTTTTCCGTAATACCTATCAATTCCTGAACCAGTAATATTAGCTGCTCCCTCTAAATTAAATTGTTTATTAGATGTAAAAGGAGTGACTATAGCATCTCCCGGTGTAAGTTGTTTGTAGGCACTCATTCATTCCTCCTTAAAAGTCTAGTTTTATTCTAATTGCTAATTCTTTTGTAAAATCTTTAGGAATTGGTCTCGATAATTTAGCTACAGCTAATAAATCATTATTATCATTATATAAACCTACTGTAGTAGCGTATGTTCTAGGGTTAAAGTTAAATCCTTGATCTAAATAAATTATTTCTCCTGTAGAAGCTGAAATGAATGAAGGGTTTTCAGAATAGTTCATCTCACTATTAGGGACTTTAATAAAAGCATAATTTGAAGAAATAGTTTCTTCAGAATTTAATTGAAATGAAGCAGCTCCTGAAATACGTGCAAATAATCTAGTATTATTAACTCCTGTATCTCCATCAAAAGATCTTGTAGTATTTAAAGCTATACCCCCATTAGCAGCAGATAAATCTAAAGCTGGGGCGTTTAAAATAATAGTTCCAATATCTGGTAAGAAATAACCATAAGAACCTGAATTAGTAGTATATCCTGTACCTGAATAAGCGGCTCCATTAGAACCAGAAACAATTTGAAAAACCCTACCAGCATCATTGAAACTTACAGAAGCAATATCTTTACTATCATCTGTTAGTTCTAAAGTTCTACCTGAACCTGAGAGTTGAAGATTGAAAGTTCCAGGAAATAATTTTTCTTTATATCTTGTTCTATCTATAGAAAGAATATAAAAATCAGATTGTGTAACTCCTCCAAAATTAAAATCAGCATTTTCATCTCCTAAAACTAAAGTCCTATATTGACCATAAATTGTTCTTGAATAAGAATTACCTCCTACAGCACTATTATAAAGAGCACTACCACTACCTTGTTTATTAGCATAAGCAATAGCAAACTGAACTTCAGAAATAGTTTCTGATGAAGCTGTTTGATAAATATTTAGATAATAGTTACCTGCTGAGCTAGCTTCTTGGGTAGAAGAAGTAAAAAAAGTAGCTAAAGTTGGAACTGTTCCTGACCACAAAGTAGCTGTAATAGCTTCTGAGTTAACTATGAAATCTGTTCCGGAATTTAATGGTAAAAATGACATTTTTATATAATTTTATATTAAGCTGATTTTGTAATTGTAATAGGTACTTGTAAACGAGCTCCTGAGGTATTTCCTTGAATAATTAACAAAGAATTAATTGAGGTAGAACTACCAAATAACACATTAGTTGAAGTAGCTGTTAGAGTAATACCTGTTCCAACATAGGTTCTAGAAACATTAGTACCTAATGAAGCAGCTATTTCTTGAGCTACATTAACTGTGCTAGGTTGGGATGTTCCTGGAACTCCTGCTATATTAATAGTAGAATATAACCTAACATCAGATAAAGTAAATGAATAAGTTTCAGCTACATTACCTAAACTACCTCCTCTCGAAGTAGTAGGGGTAATAGTTTGAGAATTAGCTTGAACAATTTTATAATTTCCTGCCACACTCGCAATAAATGGTAAAATATAAGTACCACGAGTAGCTGTGGTTAATTTATATTTCATAATTTGAGTTTCATCAGGGAATGCTTCTAATAAAGGCATGTTTTCAATTGCCTCTCCATAATATGCTGAACCTGATGGGTGAGAAGGATTATATAATGTATAATCAATTTCATCGTCAGATAAAGCAAACTTAGTAATGTTAAAAGCTCCTGCCCCCTGAGCTAGTAATTCTCTTCCTTTTTTGGTTAATATAGCATCAACTGTTACAATAGTATTATTTAAGTATCCCATTTTTTATTAATTTTTATCTCGTATAAATATCGTTAATTTAAGTATTTTTTATTTTATTCCAAAGTATTTTTAGGAGGTTAGAGTTGAAGGACTTATACTATTAGATGATCCTAGAAAATCTGATAGTGCTTGGGATTGGTATTTAGGAGTTAAATATCCCCTAGAAGTTGTTCCAACACTAGGTTTTTCACCTTTTAGTAAAATAAATCTTGCATCATCAGTATATCTTCTAATCATAAATTGAGTAATATTACTACCAGATGGTGGTGGAGCATTTAATTGAATTTGAAGATTAGGGGCATATGATACTTGGTATTGTGTTTCTCCCCCAATAAGCCCTACAACTGTAGTAGATCCATCCCATTGTACTACATTTAAAATTATTCTAGTGTAATTTTCTTTTCCTTCAAATCTAATTTCATCCCCAATTTTAATTTCAAAAGGTTCTATCAAAGGACCAAATCCTGAATTTGGGATACCTGCTGGGACTTTACCATAAGAACCAGCTAATGCCACTGAACTAGTTAACCATGTACTAGTAACAGATCCTGTTGTCCATATTGAAGCAGTAGTAACCCCCCCTATAGGTGATTCATTTTGTTCAGACTTAAAGAAATCATTATTATAAGCATTAATTGTTACACTTCCTGTATATCCAACTTCTTCAGGGATTATTACTACTTTTACAGTATCACCTGTTTCAAAGAAACTAAATTCTTCTTGTTCTAAAGTAATACTACTTGTAGCTCCAAATGCAGCTAAACTTATTAATCCTTCTTCTAAAGTTTCATCACTATTTTTTAATAATTTTACAGTAAATAAACTATCTTTTTTAGATAAAGTTTGGGTAGATAATGTTACTTTAGTAAAAAATTTAACACTTGTAATTGAAGCACTTGTAAAAGTATAAGTATCTGTAGAGATATTAAAATTAGCGTCAACTCCACTTGTAGCATTACTTTGGGTAGTCCAATTATAAGTAATTTGAGAAGAAGCAGTAGGAACAAATGTGTAACTTCCTGTGTTTCTAGCTATAAAAACATAATCAGTACCAAAAGGAAGGGATTGGATAAAAGGAATTGAAGAGGTAAAGATACTATCTTTAGTAACTGCTTTGAACCCACCACCCCCAGAATCAGATATTGATGGGTTATATATCTCATTATATAATACAGGATCAACTCTTTTTCCCCCTTTAAGGACTTGTTTTTGTCCTACTAAGTTTCTTTGATCTGATTCAAATTCTTGGGTATCAAGTACTTCAACATTGACATAATCATTATAACTAAAATTATTAGCTATATCAGGTTGAGCATATGAAAATCCATCTAATTGTGGATAATTACTTACATCTAATACTCCAGAATTATCTGAAATTCTTGAGGATAAATTATTTGTTTCTCTAATAGGCCCAGGATCTAATGAAGTAATACTGAAAATTGAAGGGGTTAATATTTTATCAACTTGGACTATTGAAGCATTTTTAATTTCAGGAGCAGCATCATTAATATTTTTAAATGAAACAGCTAACGATTTTAGTGATTTAAGAGGAATTCTGTCACCAACAACCATAGTATTAATGGGTTTAGGAGTAATTATAGGCCCATTAATATTTAATAATTTATTATCAAAAAATAAATTTTTATTATTTTTAATTCTTATAGTAATTCCTCCTGAAATTTGATTAACATCAGGTGCTATAATTTTAGTACCATTATATCTTGCCCTAATGTGAGGAGTATAACTATAATTATAAGGTTTTACATTTGACCTAATAGCAGTATTATTTAATATCTTAGTAAAGTTTTGAGGAGTAAATGAGCTTGAAGGTGAAACTGTAAATTGGGGTCCTATAGCCGGGTATCTGGATTCTAAGTAAATCTTATTAGTTTCATATTTATCTACTAACCCTGATAAAACATCACAATCTGTATTATAAAAAGGTTGTGTTAAATAAGGTTCTACAATTGTTGAAGAAGTACTAAAAGATTGAGTAATTATTAAATTACCTGATGCATCTGAAGCAGTTAAAGTTACTTTAATTTCTTCAAAGAATTGATCTAATGAAGAAGATATAATTCTTCCAGGTTCTTGTCCAGGTGGCTCTCCACCAGGTGTAATTTGACCCACACCTACTCGATTTGCATCTTCAATAAAGAAAGTTAAATTATCTAAAGGATTAAAATCTGTAATATTAGAAGATGAAATTGAATATTGAAATACAACATTTTCATCAAAGGAAGCAGTAAGTCGAGAACCTGAAGTATATGCGCTTATAGGTAAATTAATTAGTTGGGAGGATGCTATATTAGATGTTTCTTTAGCAATACCAAAAACAAAATTATAACCGTCTTCGAAAGTTAAATTATCATTATCATAAGTTACGGATCCTGAGAAATTAACTTTAAAATTAAAATTAAATATAGAAAAATCATTAGCTTCTCCTGATTCGGTTATAGCTGAAGTATATTTATAGGCTGTAACTTTAGTGCCTGTTTCATCAAGTGTAGTATCAAAAATAAATGTTCCTTCTGCATCCGAACTAATAGAAGCAGTACAAGAACCTGTTGTATTATAAGAATCATCACCCTCTACAGGGAAATCAAAATATAATTTTGTTTGTCCTAATTTAGAATTAGTACTATCTATAGGTTGATTATTTTCAGCATTAAAATTATAGGGTTTAGTAGGATCTTGACCATTTAATCCTGAAGGTTGAAAACCTGTGGTTATTACGTCAGTAAAAGATTGGGAATAAAATTCAACATCATATTGACCCGTCACCCAACTTGTAGCACCTGCTGAGGATGAAAAATGAACTAAATTGTATTCATGATAATCTGTACCACCCGCTCCTTTGCTTGAAATCACATATAATACTTGATCAGTACCAGCATAATTAAGATTAGAGAAAGAAGCTGTCCAACCAGCACCAACATTATTTAATGAGGCACTACTATTAATTAAAGAAGTTTGATCAAGATCACTAATTTCTATTCTACCAGTATCTTCATAAGCAGAATTATCTGTTAAAACTTCACCAATACTAGGATCCTGGCTTGTAATATCTTTATTACTATATTGTCTATTATTACTTCCTGTTAAACTAATTAATTGTTCAATATTAGAAATTGAAGCAGTAAAAGGTCCAGGAGTATCTGATAGGGTGTAAGTAACACTACCTGTTATAAAATTACTTGGTTTTCTATAAGTAGTATCATTAATAATACTTGTAATACCATTTTCAGCAATTTGATAAGTATAAAAAGTAGAAGCCTCCGAAATTGTTTCTACAGGTAATTCATATAAGTTATTACTTGCAAATAATAATCTTAAATTATTAACATTTTCTATAAAAGAAGATTTATTATCTCCATTAATATCTTCTTTATGTATTTTTACATATTGAACTCCTTTAAAACCATTTTCATAAGTTTCACCCGAGTATAGGATTAATATTTGACCTGATTTTGGGGTTAGAGAGCTAAACTGTTCAATAGTATTACCAAAAGTAGAAGAAAATACTATAGGAGAATATTGTAAAGCCTCATCAATTGCATCTAAAAATATAGCACATTCAGGATTTAATGATTGAGTAGTTGTTATTAAAGTAGAACCACTAAATTCCCCTGTATAAAATTCTGCTTGGGTACTATTAATTTCTGGGGTACTCCCACTTATAGTGGCAAAACTTTCACTAAAAGATTGTGTTAGATTCATTATAAATGAACCCGTAGCAGGATTAATTCCTTCAGATTGACCTTCAGGACTATAAGCGTATTGATTATATTGTTCAAAAGATCCTAAAGTACCTCCTTTAACATTACCTATATTAGTAGAACCTGAGTATAGTGTATCAATATATGTTGGTAAAGGAATGGGCGATCTGTTTCTTTCTAATAAATGTTGTTTTACTACTAAACCTGTAGAGGCTTCAACTCTAGCAGGAATAAAATCTTTAAGTAATTTAAATAAAGAATTATCAAAATATTTAATTAATCTTGTATAATCTTTTAAGTTGTAATTATGGGTATATTTTTCAAAAAAATTATTTCTAAATTTTTCTAAATCAGGATATTGATTAGAACCTGTAGTAGATAGTAAAGAAGGATTACCTAAATATTCTCCTATATTAAAGAAACCTAATTGATTTATAATATCATCATTAATCTCATTTTGAGGAGAAAATGCAATTTCTAAAGTAGTTAAATCTCTAGTATATGTTTGATCTTGTGGAGGATTTTGTTCTATTCTAACTAAAGGTGATAAAATATCTCCGGATGCTGTTGATTGAACATCAATCCTAATTTTATCATTTATTCTATTTTTAACACCTGCTACTACTTGATCTAAGAAAATATATTCCTCATTTGTAGAAAAAGTATAAGAACCACTAATAGAATATGAATTTCCACTTGCAAATGATGAAGTTGGAGTGTAAGAACCTGTAACTGAAGGGTGAATTGATGTTCTTGATTGATTCCCCGTTCCAGAATTATCTAAAACTGCTCCTAATGAAGCTCTAAAAAATAATGAGTTAAATGAAGAATCAGATCCTTCTAAAGAATTACCTTCTATTGATAAAGGATTCATTGTGTAATCCTCAAATGATTGAGTATTTAAGGCTATACTATAATATCTAACTTCTTGGAATGAACCTGTAAAGGGTTGATAGGTTTTACCTCCATAAGTATAAGAACTACTATAAGGTAATTGTAATGTTCCTTCATCCTCCCAAGCTGTACTTCCGGTACATGAAGCAGATTGATAAAATCCTATTTGAGAACCATCATTACCTGTATAAAGTTTGTTAGCAACATATAAATCATACACATAATCACTACCCTCTAAAGTTTCTGTAACCATTAAAGATACCCAAGTATCATTAAATACAGGTACATATACACTAGCAGAAACATCATTAGTTTCATTTATATATTTAATAGTAGCAAATGTGTTTTCAGGATCCACTACCGAACCTGAATAAGATCCTGAGGTAAATAATGACCCGGTATATTCAATAACTACGGCAAAATCTGTTGAATTCTCAGTTACAGCTAATGATTGACTATATGTTGTGACTGTTGCAAGATTTGGTGCTTTAAAACGAAATTCTACAGTTTTAGGAAAAACCTCAGCATGTGAAGATGTTTGCCAAGGGATTTCTACCCAACCTCCCGAGCCTGAAGGGGTAAATGCATAATTAGCTTTATTATACCAATAATCCCAATCATTTGAATTATCTCTATCTTTACCCCCAAATTCAGATATTCTTAAAACAGTATTAGGAACTCCATAACAGTTAATAATAGTTCTTAGAGCATCTATTGTACCTTTTTTCTTTAAAATAGTAGGTAAATTATGATATAATCTACTGTAAATTTCTTCATTTACTTCTGTTAAGGGAATTATATCAGAAGAAGCAGTTACATAATTAGTAATTAATTCTGAGCCTGTAGGGGGTAATGTACTACCACTAACTCCTATACCTAAAAAAGCACTATATAAATCTTGATTACTAAAGTTGTTTTGATAAATTTTAATACCAAAATCCCTTAATATATCAGCAATTAAATCCCTAGAAGCTCCATAACCAACTCTATTATCTCTATCATATTTGTTACTAATATCTTTAATATAAGTCCAAATAGTATCAAAATGTTGACCTACCATTTCAACAAATAATTCATAATTAGAATTATCTGCGTCTTCTCTAATAAAATCAGGTATAGTATAAACTAAATTATTAACATTTTCCCTGTCATAATCAGAACCACTTGTTAAATTTTCTGTTAACCAATTTAATGCTTGAGAAGAAGTAGTATTATATAATGTGTAGGGTTTAGATGAATTAGATTTTGGATAAGCTTTACTACTAGATTCAAAATACATATAACGTTCAAATCCATCAAAATTTTCTACAATACCAGAAATTAAATTTTGATAAATAGCAGAACTTGCTGATATAGGGGTAGTAGGAGTAGAAGTTGCTAGACTACTACTTGCTTCATAATTTTCTAATAATTGTAACTTATAGTAGAAATTCTCAATACGAGTTTCGATTGAAGAAAAATATGCAAATTCAGAATAATTTGTATAATCAATATTAGGTTCAATTCCTTTTTTATTTAAGATATTACCTAATTGGTTATATAAACTAGCACTTGGGGAATTTCTTAATTGAGATAAATTTAAAAAGTCTGAAGAATTATTTACCTCATCTTGGATTTTTAAATTAAAATTAGGACCTTGTAAAAATGGAGTAGTTGTTGTAAAAACTGTATCATCTCGTAATTCTATTTGATATGCTACAGAATCTGCTACTTTATCTACTACCCATAATTTACTTTTTAAATCAAATTCTGAGGGTAAAGGTTCATATAATTTAATAAAAATTCCAATGTTATTAGGATCAGAATTATCAATTAAAGCATTGTTAGCTATAACTAACTTATTATCACCAAAATTTAAAAAGAAATCTTTATAATAAGTAGCAGTAGATAAAATTTGTTTTAATACATTATAACCTGAGGAAATTTGGGGTCCTGTTAATTGGTTAGTATTAAGTTTTAATTCTGTTCTATCAGAAGATATTTGAGAGATATAATAATTTATATCAATACTTGAAGAAAGTAAAGGATTAAAGAAATGGTATAATGTATTAAAAGTACCCTCTACAAAACCTAAATTTTGAATATCTTGATCAGGGTTTATTGATAATCCTTTATCTGTACTTAAATAATTTTGAAGATCAAGATCAGATTCAATAATATCTCCATTAAGGTTATAAACATAATATTCTATATAATCTTTATTATCTGACCATGTTGAAGTATAAATTGAACTGGAAATTAATGAAGTATCATCTATAGAATAATCTTGATATTCTAACGTAACTGGGTCTAATGATTGAATATTTTGTACTACAGCCATATGGTTCTAAATATTAGCTTTTTAAAAATGTCTATTAAAATTTTATTAACCTAAATTTTCAGTTGCAGCATTGATTTGAACCTCAGCTAATTCTTGTTGTTTTGCAACAAGTTCATCTATTACTTCAGTTAATTCTAACATTAACTCACTTATAGTATTATTAATAGCTTCTTCATAAACATAATTTCCACTTCTTTGAATTAAATATTGTTTAGAATTAAATTCACCCTCATCAGGTATAGAAGGTAATAACCTACTATAATCTTTAAAAAAATCATAAACAGTATAACCTGGATCAATTGGGGTAGCTGTTGGGGCTATCCCAAATTCAGAAAATTTAGTATTAATAGTTTTTACATATTGATCTCTATTAAAAACTTGATCATTTAATTGAATTTTTTCAGCCATAATTTTTTATTTAGGAAGTTGCAAAATTTTCATTGCTATTGCTATTTTGAGCTAAAGTACTAAAAGCACTACTTGCAGCGCCTGTTTCAGCAGCATCAGGGTTTAATGCAACATATTCAGGGTCTGAGATTTCTAGTATTTGTAAATTTATACTTAATATTTCTTCTCTAATATCGTTAATTTGTTGTAATAAATCTTGAATTATAGGATCATTTACTGGGTTAAAAGTTGCAGCTATTAAAGCATGAGAACCTGAAGGTAAAACTGATAAACTAGTACTACCTGATCGGGGTATATCAAAAAAGAGGGTATTATATTTATCAAAAAATTCAGGAATACTAAGAGAAGAAGTAGGGGTTGTAGTAATTAAAGAACTAGTTAATTGAGAAAAAGTCGTATCAATATTTTGTTTATATTGATTTGTTTCAAAAACACTAGCTTTTAATTTTATATTTTTTCTCATTTTTAATATTGGTTACCATAGCTTCCAAAATTTGACCCTTCTCTATTTACTTTAAAATACATACCATCATCTACAATCAATTGATTACCTCCTAAACTACATGAAATTAAAACCTTATAATATCTTTCAGGTTCTAAACCATTCATGTAAATATCAAAATAACTAGATTCAGAGTCAGCACTTATTTTAGTATAAGTAGAATCAAAGTTAACGATATATTCATTAGTATCCAAATCTTTTAAAGCAAAAGAAGAAGAATCTGGTAAGTAATAATTAGTAGCGGTTAACGATGATGTTTGGTATACTCTTGCAGGGTATTTTGGTCTAGAATAAATTCTAAATCTATTCACAGAATTTTCATTAAAAACACCAGGATTTTCTTGTAAAGAAAAATATGCTTGAGAAGCAGTAAGAATTGTAGAAGTTGAAGATCCGGTATCAAAATTATAATCATCCCATCTAAATTCTAAATAAGGAGGATATATAGTATGAGTGTCTCTAGAAAAATATTTTAATTCTACTTGATATTCACTGTTATTAATAAATTCGTGACTATTAGGTTGTTTTAAAATAAACCCATAATTAGATAAACTTCCACTATACCATTCTTTAACAGCAGAAGATACATTTAAACTTAAATCTTTACTACCATATAAAGTAAAATCCTGAGAAGCAGAAATAATAGGATTAAAACTACTTCCTGTTATATACCATAAACCTCCACCAATAACTGAATATGTTGTATTATATGAAGATGTTGTATTAGAATCAAAAATACCTGTTGTCCAAACTGTACTTCCTGAATAATCAGAAAATCTCCAACTAGCTCCATCTTCTGTTAAGGGATTATCTAGATATTTTCCAGTTCCATTTTGCCATTCTTTAGCTAAAGGATGAGCTACGATTGAAGAACTTAAAGTTAAACCTGTTACTGTAGAAACTAAACAATTTAAATAAATATCAAAATTTGAACCTGATATTTTATTATCTATAATATTAGTAATGTCTGATTGATCAAATTGGATTAAAAATCTACTTACTTGGGGGTTTATAGTATTATTAGCACCAAATGTTGTAGTTGTAGCTTCAAGGATTTCATCTAATCCTGTATTCATTGAAGGAAATAAGGAATATATAGTTGTATCTTTACTTGGAAATAATTTATATACAGCCATTTTTTATTTATAAATATTAAAATGATACAACTTTACCTTGAATATCTGTTGTGGGGTATTTAATTTCAAAAATCATAGGATCTAAAGAAGGATATATAATACCCGCAGAAGTAGCTCCTAATATATCATATCCAAATCTTGAATAACCTAGATTTTCACCTGCTTTATTTACTATTTCTACATTTTTAACAGTTTGAACCCCTTCTACTCTATCTAACAATACATTTAATTCTTTTAAAATTATAGGTTGATTAATTTGCCATTTATCAATACTAAAATATTCTACTAAAGAATTAATACAATTTAAAATTACTTCACTACTGTTATAATCAGGTAAAACTATAATTTCAAAGTTAACACCTATATTAACAATAAAAGCTTCTTTTATATTAACAGTATCACCTACCATTCTATATTGAGAAAGATAAGTTCTAAGGTTTTGTTTTAATGTAGTTGTAGGAACTGCTAATCTTTTATTTTGATCATAAGTTAAAACATATAAATCTAAAATTGGAGTATTTTCAGCATTAGGTGAATCTTTTAAAGAAACAGGAGTAATGTGAGCTTTAGAAATAGATCCATAATTAGAAGGCATACTTAAAGCTCTAACTAAATAATCATCTGCAGTTACTGTTCTTTGTTGAGTAGCAAAATTAGAAATAGCATTTTGTCTTATTTCATTTATTGTATCTCCATCTCCACCACCACTAGAAGCAGTTGGGTTAGTTACAGCTACTGAATTAAATATTGTTTGAGAGGTTGTTGGATCTAAATTACTATTTAAAAATTCAATATTAGCTGTTAAGGTAGTCAAATCATTAGAAGGCACATTAGCTTCTACTCCTCCACCTGTTAAATATCTAATAGTTAAAGTTGTATTAGAAGGAGCTATACCATAAGTATTAGTAAATATAAAATTTGTTGGTGAAAAAGCAGTTGTTAATTTTACTTTTTCAAAAGGTAACCCAATACCTACATTATCAGGATTTGGGATTATACTTTCATCATCATCTGTAGTTTTACCTGCACCAAATTGGAGTTGAATAGATCCCGAGTCTACAAACTTAGTTGCAAATCTTCTTTGAACTTTTTTTAATCTTAAAAGATAAGGAACATCACCTGAATCTGCTGTAAAATTGGGATCAAAAGCATTTGCATTTCTTATAGTATCAAAAACAGTTTCTTGACCTAAAGTATCTACTTCATACCATTCATTACCATCAGAATCTATAATATCTAAAATTCCTACAATATTAGAATCATTAATAGTAGTTGTAAAAAATGATTGAGGAGCACCTACGGAAACTGTTGTAGTATTAATAGTTGCTGAGATTGATTTTCTTGATTTCTTTAGTAGGAAAAATGTTGGGTTACCACTCCCATCAACTGAATAAACAGTAACTTCGGTTGGGTCTATAGAACCTGAGGAAGCAAAATTTAAATCGTCTTGTACTAAAAACCTAACAGCACTATTACTTGTAGATTTTATTGAAGCGTTTTGGTTTACAAATAAAGCATAAGAATAATCAGGAACATAATTTCCAGAGCCACTTTCTATAGAGGGTACTTGTTGGTAAAAATCCATAGTAGTAGTTGCAACCCCTGTTACTCTTGGCTTATAACCAAACATATAAGCTAACTCAAATAAATTATTTTCTTGACGAGCAAATTGTAAAAAAGTTTCTTGTAATTGATTATCTAAATAAAATGAAAGGACATCACCTACGTAGGCCGCCATTTCCATAAACATCATACCTGGAGAAGCAGGGGAAAAATCATTATATGATGTTGGAAAATAAGTTCTTGAATAATCAATAAGACTTTGTCTTAAAGAACCAAAATCTCTGTTTATATATTTTATATCTCTACTCTTAGCCATTAATTAAAAAGTATTTCTAAAGAATCTGTTGTATTAGTGTTTGCTACATTATAAACCATTTTTATTGTAACTTGTTGTTCTTGAGTTCCTTGACCTTGAAAAACAGATAATTCTTTAACTATAACATTAGGAAAATATTGAGAAACTTGAGATTGAATATCTTGTTTTAAAAAATCTAAATTTCCATCTGTTATTTGTGTAAAAATAAATCTACGTAAATCACCTCCAAATGAAGGGTTTAAATATCTTTCACCTTTATTAGTTAAAAAGAAATTAATTAAATTAGATTTAATAGCATCTTTTGTAGTATAAGTAGTTTTAAAAGCTGTAGGTGAAGAAAAAGGTAAAGATACCCCAATACCTGTGCTAGGTTTTAAATCTAATGGTGATATTTTTCTAGGACTAAAAGCCATTTATTATTTCATTAAACTTGAAATTTGATCTAAACTTAATTCACCTGCAGGTAAATTTCCATTTATAGGATCAACTCCAGGTTGTCTAGGATTAAATGTTTGTGCATTTGAAGAATTAAAACTTAAAGCTGTTTCATTCATTACATCCATATATGCTTTTTTAGAATCAATTGTGGGTTTTGATGAAAGTTGTGGGGTTGGAATAGAAACGTTTTCTTGTACAACTTGTTTTGGAGAACGAACTGCTTCAAGTAGAATATCTTTTAATTCCTCTTGAATAGCTTCTTTTACTGATTCTTTAACTATTTTCTTTAATTCGTTAAGTTTCATTATTATTTTATTTATAAATATTAAAAATTATTTTTTTTATCTTGCTTCAAAAAGTTTTTTAGCTAATCTTTTTTGTTCTTCATCAAAATTATTTTGGCTTAAGTTATCATAATCACGGGTTATACTAGTAATGGATACAGAAGGGGGTGAACCATATTGGTATTTCTTTTTTATAGAAGGTACTATTCTAAGTAAAGGATTTACAGGAGAAATATAAGTCCAAGTCAATGAATAATAGTAAGAATATGGACCCGGATTAATATCATTAAAACAAGCACTTACATATGCGTTATCTACATCTGCTTGTAAAATAGTAGACCATTGACCTCCTCCACCAGGAATATAATTTTGATTAATTGAGATATCTAACTTATTATTACTGGTATTCCAATTACTGGGGTTCCAATACTCATTGTCTGTTGGTTTTGTATAAGTTAAAAGAGTACCTAGATTTTGAGGAACCCATTGTACAAGTTCTTCATCCCATTTCCATATAGCTCCTCTTAAAGTATCAATAGGATTATCTTTATCATCATTATTATCATTTTCATTTGAAATATAATATATAACGCATGTATAATCGGTTCCTGCTGAGGGTCTAGGTACATTATATAATGCCCCCCAATCTCCACACATCCTCCACATATTCCCTACACGAGCTTTCCAATCATCTGAGTTTACTGGAGACCATTTAGGATAATTTTGTGGGTCTAATTGACCATCATTTGTATAAACTCCTTCTATCCACCTATAATATGAATTTTTACCATCTTCTCTTTTAACTTTCCAATCCCCATCTTTAACACCCTCTATATAACTAAAAGGTTTTAAATCTAAAATTTCCCACCTTTTTTCCTTCACATCCCAAGCATAAAAACCTTTAGTAAATTCATCTCCATCATATTCTTTAATTTGGGGGGCTTTAGTAATATCTATATTTTCAGGGATTTCTTCAAATGGAATTCCTTCTTTAGGAAAATTATCAAAATTATAGTAATCTTCTCCTCGTTTAGTACCTGTGGTTTCAACTATACCCTTAATAGTTGAAGCATTTACAATCTTTAATGTGGAGGATGTTTTACTACTACTTTGAATCACTGGGCCAAAACCACCACCACCTGTAATCTGGTCTGATACTGATTTTTGAAATAAATTCAATAAAATACTATTACCTGATGTTATCGAAGGATCTAAAATATTTATTTTCTTTGCATTTAAAAAATCTTCATAATGTGTTTTAAATGCTGTGTTTTCTTCAACTTCTAACTCAGCGTTTCCCAGGGGTAAGTTTAAAACTGATCCATTTTCTATAGGTACCCCATTATATTTAAATTTAAAATATGTATCAGGTATTTCTTTTAAAAGATCTTCTCCTTCTTCTATTAACTCAGAAAGATCTAATTCAGGGTATTGATCTTCCCAACCTTGTAACCAATCAATTTGAGATTGTATTTGACTTCTAAAATCAGGTTGCTCATAGTTAAAAGTTACTTCATATCTAACATAATCTTCAGTTTTACCATTTAAATAATTATCAATTTTATTTTTAATTAAAGTTAGTAAAGTTGAATTATTAGAACTATAAGTATAAGAAGAATCATAAAAATTACCTTGAGATTGTAATTCTTGAATTTCTTCCTCAGTTAAAGGTAAGGGTTCAGGATAATATAACTTTATCCCTTCTATAGGAATATCAGCTTCTCCTCCTTCTACTAAAATTTCAACTGCAGTATTTGATAAACCTGTAGCTTTAATTCTTTTACTAGGTAAAAGAGTAGTAGGAGTAGGATCATATTCTATAGTTAATCTAAAACCTTGATAGGTTAAATCCCCATTAGTTAATTGTTCTTCTAATTCATTTTCTATTTGTGTATCTTCTTCTAATGTTGAATTAGCATTTTCAGGATCAAATAAAAGAGCATCTCGTATATTATTTATAAGTTCTGCTTCTTGAGTATCATTAAAATTACTAGCACATAAATTTACTATTTGTAAAAGAGTATTTTCTACAGTTTGTAATAAATTATCTAAAGTTCGAACATATTCAACTATAATACCTGAGGTTGTAGATAAGGATTTTGATCCTGTTTCTAACCCATCTGTAAGTTTTTTTAAAACATCTATAGCTTTACTTATTCCTAAAATTACACTTACAGGTAATCCAGGGGGGATAGGTGCAGGTAAAAACTCTAAAACCAAAGTAGCAGTATTGATTGCAGGTAAAGGTTTTTCTATTTTAGTAGTTATATTATTAATGGTTCCTGCTAATTTATCTATATTAGAAAGTACACCTCTTAAAGTATTTAATTTAGGTAATATTCTTTCTATTTCAGGTATAATAACAGGACATACTACTGTAGGACCTTTTTCATTAATTTGATTTATACCATCTTCTTGTAATTTAACTAAATA
>Ga0070751_1000781_pt1 | contig 19406 bp, 16 predicted proteins | sample VirMetDEL_Aug_28_FD_78514 | JGI IMG/M metagenome (GOLD analysis project Ga0070751, IMG submission 78514) | Aqueous microbial communities from the Delaware River and Bay under freshwater to marine salinity gradient to study organic matter... | ecosystem: Environmental > Aquatic > Marine > Coastal...
AACTTAGTAAGGTCAAACCCTGCTTTAATTTCAGCGGAGACCGCTGCCGATAGGGAAGTACTCCTCTTAGCTTTTGCCATATTTTATAAGTAATTAGAAGGGCAAATCGTCGTCTTCTTCAAACAAAGAATCGAACTTGTCCAATTTAGATTGTTTAACTGCTTGAGCTGAGGTGTTTAATGAGTAGTTGGTTTGAGGTGTTTCATCCTCTTTTTCATCGTCAATAATATCACCTTCACCTGCTACATCTTCAGGAGTCAACCATGATTGAAGAGCTTCTTTCATTTCTTCGAATGAAACACGCTTGAATACCTCAATTGGGTTAACTTGGTCTTCCAACCACTTGTTAACATCATCACCTTCACCAGCAGGAGTATTTTTCATAGATGGAGAAGCTGTAGTGCGGTTGTAAGGTGTGCCTGTAACTTCAGGACCTTCAGTGTTCAATTTGATATCACGACCTGAAACGATGTCTGTGTAATCACCTACTTCCTCGTCCATTGCCATTTGCAAGAATGCAGAGTACAATTCTTTACCGAACTGCCACAATTTAACACCTTGATCTTCTTGACCGCGAACAACTACAGGAGCAAAGTAACGAACTTTTGGTTCGATTTTTTTAGCTAACTTCCAGTTTTCAGGGTTGTCGGTCTTACGGAGTTGCTTAGCAAACTCTACAATTGGGTCTTTATCACCCCAGTTGATAGGAGAAATCATTACGGGCTTACTAATGCCGTAGTGAAAATATAATTCGCTAAATGGGGTTGATTTGTTAAACTTCGAGGGAACAATACGAATAGTTTGTTTACCAACCGAAGGTTTCCAGAACAATGATTTTTCATTGTTGTTTGATTTGGAAGCTGGTTTTGACAGGGCTTCCAGGCGCTGTTTGATTACGTCTAAATCCATAATATAACTAATTTTTGTTTAAAACTAAATGTACGAAACTAATTTTGGGTAAGCAAGTTAAAGTTCAATGATTGTATGAATCTTGGTCTTTAATTGTTTAAGTTCATTTTGCTGAGTGAGCAAAATTGTGTTTTTATAATGTTGCCAATCAATGCGATAACGTGGATCTACTACACCACCATTAAGTGATTTGATCAATTCGTTAAGTGCATTGATTGTATAGAGTGTATTTGTATCCTTTTTACGATGAACCAAAATTGTATTATCTGGGATGCTAGAGATGTTGGCTTGTTCAACATTATAGGTAACAACATACTCGTCATTGCTCTTGACGTGCAATACAAACATTTTGTTGTACATAATTTCGTATCGTCTAGTAAGTGAATTTACTAAATCGTCAAGATCCTCCAACGTAGTGAAGGTACAAAATAACTTGTTGTTCAAATCAGTATAGTTTATGGTATTTTCGTAATCGTATTCTATACCATAAATATAAGAGGGGCTATCTAAAGTCGTAACTGCTTCCATTTTTAATTTTTATATATAACTTTAATTCTTTAAAAACATTTTGTATTTGCCCCATCACATCTTCTTCACCCTTAGCAAAATCGAATAAGAATGAATCGTATGTGTACAGAACTAATTTTGTTTGCTTATTTTTTAATAATTTCAATATACGATAAAGAATTTTAATATTCACGCTTGTTTCCATGTTTTGCAACACATAGTTAAAGAGCTTTTGGGGATTCATATTCTCTAATTCGTCGTGTCTAAATTCGTGATTAGAGATAGGGCATATTAGTTTTCCCTTTGTTTCATAAGTTTCCCAGTTCGTACGTATATACTCACTTGTAGCTTTAAAAAATGGTAAGTCTTTATAATTTTCAAAGACACCTCCATAAAGCTGTTTAAATGTTAACTCTTTAGCTTTTTGATAATCCACGCCATACATTTTAGCAAAACTCTCATGGATATCGCTATCGCCAAAATCAAAGTTAACAAGACGAGCAGCAAGGGTAGGGTGATAAGCAGAAATATCATACTCAATAAATTCATCATTACGAGGAATAAATGATTGTCGGGAACCATCTTCTTTGTTAATAGCAGCGAAATTGACTCCTCCAAAGCGGTTAGACGGTCTTGTAGTGAGCGTTTTAAAGTTGTAAGACGTGTAAACAATTTCTGATTCTGTTTCGTGGAAGTGCTTTTCATATAACTCTTTATTGATTTTTATTCCATTACGTTCAATTGCATTAAATACTAACGTTGCTATGTCATTATAGAACGGATTTACCACGGAATTAACGCGGTGCTCTAAATCATCATATATTTGCTCACAAACCTCATAATGCTTGGTAATTGGCACGAGTTGATTTACGGTCAACATATTTGGGAAACGGCCATACAAAATAGTATGTGCTGTTGTTTGTGGAGGTATATACGGAGGAAGGGCGAGGGTTATGTCTACAAGCTGTTTTAAAATTGTGTAGTGTAGGAATTCTTTCTTGTCTCGAACGTATATCGTCTCTAAACCCTTTAAATACACATACACCTCATCCTCAAACAAACTACCACACTCACTATGAGTAAATGGTAGAATGTATCCCTTGCGATCACCTATGGGACGAACATAGAATGCGCAAATCGAGTTTTCAATAGGGTGTTGGAATGGATTGTTTGGGATTATCTCAACAAACGCTTCTCTAAAACCTTTACTACAAAACTCTCTAAATTGTTCTTTATTTTCTATTAACCAAAACATTTAGTTGAATATACATAACCTATTTTGATAAATCAACCTTGATGAAACTCAAGATAATTATCATTTAAAAACTTTCCTAATCCTGTAATTTTATATTTTCGTTCTGTAAACAAGATTTGTTTTTGGTTAGTATCAAAAACATAATTTCGAGTACCTCTAATTGTCCAATTTAAAGGAATTGAAATATATAAAGGACTAGAAATAGAAAAATTATAAAGTGCTTTATTTATTTCAGTATAAATATTTTCATTTGCTTTTTTACAAAAATAACGAATAAAGTAACCATCATTTATATTTGTCTTGTTTAAGACTGGGTAATATGGGATAGGAAAGAATGGGATGTTGTTTCTTGATTGATTAGTTAAAATACTATAATTATAATTTTCATCAAAAAATCTGTAATCAACTGGGAGCTGTAGTGGGGATGGGTTTATGGAGGGTTCATTACTTCCTCCATCAACTTCAGGTGGTGGGAGAGTTAATGGGTTATTTGGCCCATCATTTGGTTCTTTACCTGTAAAGTATTGTCCATCAGATGTTTTAAAGTAAAAACCAGTATAGAACTGAGTAGTATTAGCAAATACTAGATCAGCTCTACTATAAAGATTGGTTTCTATTTGGTTTTTAGGATAATACATTTTTTAGAAATTTAAGCTAAATGAAACAGCATCAAAACCATCACCAGTTTCTAATTTAAAAGTAACTATAGGTGCAGAAATACCTCGTAACATACCTACTTCAATAGCAGCAATAGTTGCGTTCATAGCATTTTTATCTCTAATAGTAAGTTTATCGTATTCAGCTTTAACTTCAGCATTAGTTGAGAACCAAGTTTTGAATGCTGCTAATGCTCCTTCTTCATCATCACCAGTCCAACTTTTAAATGGATCGAATAAAGGAGTTCTTTCGGTGCCTACAAGCGGACCATATGTATCGTCTAAATTAAAAATGTCTTTTATTTTATTTGCTATATTATAGAATGCAGCTGTTGATGTAGGGGTAGTGCTTGATGTAGGGGCAGAATTACCACCTGAGTTACCACCTGAGTTTCCACCTGAATTACCTGATGCACCTGTTCCTGATAGTAATTGGGCATTTGGGGGTGGTGGATTATCATTAATCCAATCTACTACAGAATATCTATTGCAACCAATTCCTAAACTATCGATTTTGATTTCATAATGGAGGTGGGGGCCAGTTGAGTTACCCGTATTTCCAGAAAGAGCTACTACTTCACCTGCTTTAACAGGTCCATTATTTTTTACGTTACTGCTTAAATGGCCAAAGAAATGATAAAAAATCCTTCCATCGCTTTGTTCTTGTTTTATAGATCCTGCTAATCCTGCACCTGTTACATCACCATGATATGTATATACCCCATCACAAGGAGCTAATACTTGAGTTCCTTCAGGACATCCAAAATCAACTCCATAGTGAGGTTTTGGTGTATTATATACATCTACTGATCTATTAGATTGGGGTAAAGAAGTTAAAGAAATTCGTTTTAAAAGAGCAGTATTACTATCAATTAGAGGAGCCCAAGCACATGTTGTAGGTTGAGTAAATCCCTCAAATTTTTCTAAGAATTCATTTTTAGCATTTATCTCTGCTTCTGATTGGGGGTTAATATGACGTCTACCATATACTCCTGAACCTCCACCAGTTTGGCCTGTTCCTCCTCCACCACTTCTTCCAGCACCTACTACTATATAATCTTCTTTGGATTTAGGAGCTATATCATTAAATGGTAGATTAATATATGTTTTATCTTTAATTTTACTAGATTTAGTAGAGCTATTATCTCCATCTAAATCTGGGAGTTTTGGTACAGCAATAGTTTCTAATTTAGTTAGCCATTTATTATCTACAATACTATGACTTACACCTTTAATAATCCAATATAAAGTTTGTGGGTAATAATTTGGAATAAATCTAGTATCAACTGGTAATTGATCATAGATTCGAATACCAGATAAACCATCCATTTCAACAGAAATATTAATAGGAAGCATTCCTTGTTGATTAGAATTATAATCACTATTAATATGAAGCAAAGCAAATAAATCTTTTTGTAATTTTACAAATTCTTTATAACGCTTTGTAGGAAAATGTTTAAAAAAATATCCTTTTTCTTCAATAATATTAGCATCATCTAAATCAAATGAATCTACCTGATCCTGAGCTTCATTAGCATCTAAGCCTGATTGAAGTTGAATATATTTTTGAAAATCTGAAATTTGATCTTCTGTTAATTCTGGTCTTTTAATGTTTGTGTACTTTTGACCTTCAGAGTAGGCGCACCACATTAACATTAATTGATTTCTTACGTTAATAATATTTTCGTAAGTAGATGGAGCTTTAGTTTTAGTAAATTCAGAGCTACTTAGTTTTTGGGGAACTATTCTATCTATCAAACCATAATTCCAATTAGATAAAGCTAAAGCATCTGTTGTATCTTTTGAACCTTGAGCTTGAGCTCCAATGGTAACTTGAGTAGCAAATTCATTAGTTAGTTCAGTTTGAATGTTAAAATTTCTAACAAAACTTCCAGTATTGGGTTTTACCCCATATAAATTAAATATAGATTTTTTAGGGGCTGCTACTTGAGTTCCGTATATAGGATTTTGATCATAAATTTCTAAACGATTATCGTCTACAATTCTAGTGGTTAACTTATTAATTCCCCCTAAACATTCATTAGCAGTTTTTAATATTTCATTTAAAAAATTTAATAAACTTACATTACCTGTTTCTTTATCACGATTTGATTGTACAGTATTTAATAAATATCTATATTCAAAATATATATTCATTATTTTCCCAGCATAAGGAATCTTTTTACCATTAAAAGTACTATCTGTAGATTTAAATGGTTCTATTTTATTAGTTCCTCCGTCTTCATAATCACTATTAAAAACTCCTTCAGCTTTAATATTATAACTCCAATTTCTTTCTCCTTCTGTATTAAAAGTTGAAGCCCATCCTCTAAGATAATCTAGAGGAGGTAAAACTGATCTTACTACTACCTTAGAAGGGTCAGCTGAAAGGTTATATTTTGTAGCGTAACATAAATTAGTGTCGGTATCTGTATTTATATCAATAATAGGTTTGTTTTCACAAGCTGGGTTGTATATAAGGAGTTTGGTTTTAATAAAATCTAAAATATCTCCTAATCGAACATAGTGATAAACTTCAGGGCCCATAATAGATCTTGCAGAAATTATTTTACCAACTGAGTTAGTTTTTGCTCTATCATAATTTAATTCAGCTGAATATTCTCCCCCTACGGTTTGAGTTACTAATTCAAACCCACTTCCAATTCCAGCCTCATTATATGTAGAATCAGCTACTAATTTATTTTTAGTTATATTTAAATTATATTCTATACCAGTATCTGCTATCAAATTTAAATCTACAGAGGTATTACCAATTGGGGTAGCAGCTACTGCTAAGAAAGATTCTAAAGCAGAGTTAGCTGAAGGTTGTGCAACAACTGGTGGTAAATTGGTTCCAATATTAACATCTGAAACTGATTCATCTATTTTTAAACTTTCAATTATGTCACCAATACTAATAAGTTTTAAAGTAATAGTATAATATCCTTCAGCACTAAATTCCCAACTAAAATTAGCAACTCTACCTAAAAAAGCATCATAGTTGCCACCAGATTTTTCACGGTTAGTTTCAATTTGTTTTAGTAAACCAGTGTTAGTATCAAAACAAGCATTTTTACCTGGGTTTAAGAATGTAGGGATAAGGCTTTGTACTCCCCCTTGTATAGGGTTACTAATGTATTGGTTAGAATTATTGATAAATAAACTATTACCCCATTCTAAAAACATTGTGTAACCAATACGACAATAAAGTATATCAATTAAAGAAAATTGTTTTTCACTATTAGCTCTAATTGTAACTGTAGCTTCTCTAAGAGAGCCCATATTTTTAGATTTAATATCTACTCCCATTAAACCGGGCATAGCTACTAAACCCCAATCTTGGTCTCCTCCAAATCCATAAGCATAGTCATTAAATACAGATAAATTATTTGCTACACCTGATTTATAAGTTCTAGTGCCATTATCTTCTACTTTAGTAGTTCCATTAGTTAGTACTAAATTTTTAGCTATTCCATTTCCTAAATAAGCAGTTGATAAATTTAAACTTTGAAGCCTTTTAGTTCCTTCATTAGTTTCTCCAATTAATACTTCTTCAACCTTAACTTCGGCTTCAGTAGGAGTAGATCTTGCAGGGGCAGGATATAAATTAGTAGCTATTTGTAAACCAGTTTGTACACTTTGAGGAGTTTGTTTAGCAATTTGATCTGCTACAGCAAATCTAGCAGATTCATTTAATGCTGCTTGAGCAGCATTTACGTTAGGACGAGAACCTGAATTAGTAGTAATATATGCTGATGTTTTTTGGTATGGAGAGTTAAATGTTTTTAGTTGCCCATCTATATTAAGTTTAAATTCAATTGGAGTAGTATCAGCTTCTACTTCAGTAGATGGGAATAATTCATTTTCTGCATCATCTCCTACGTTAATAATTAAAAATCCATCTTTATCTGTAAAAGTTTTTACCCCATCATCTTCTAAGGCTGCAATTAAATCTCCATTAAATTTATTTGGAAAATATTTTTTATAAGCTTTTTTAACTTGTTCAAATCTACCAACAGTTACAATACCATCTACTAATGAATATATTAAATCGTCCCAAGTTGGATTGAGTGGAGCAAAGGTTTCCAATGCATAATCAAATAAACGAGCAAAGCTTTCAGCGCTTAACCCCTTCATATCTTTACCTAATAAATCACTATCTGTTCTAAAATTATTATACATTTGATTAGTCCAATCAGAATAAGTACCACTCCCTCCTCTTTTTTCGGAGGTGGGAGTATCTTCTACTAATTGGGGTAAAAAACGAATTTCTAGATTAGCCTCTAATTGAGCAGTCCAACGAACAGGATCAGTAATTAAACGATCTTGATTATTTAAAACTTCATTTGTACCCCCAGCTTCATCAACAGCATCACTTAAGTTAACTACATTTGAGTCAACAGGAGCACTAACTCCTGGGGAAGAGATTGTTACACTAACTTTAGTTTCATAAAGGGGGGTATTTTTAACATCTACAGAAGATGCTAATGCTATATAAGCAGTTTTACTATTAGCCCAACTTATAGTACTATTATCTAATTGACGTAGATCTAAACGAGATTGGCGAATATCAATTTGGTCAGCTACATATTGTTTAAAATTCGCTCCTAAAAGGTTACTCATAACTATTACTCGTTTAAAGCATTATATTCTGTAATTATATCTTGGATAGGAAAAGGAATTCTAATTTGTAATCCACCACCAGGAATTAAAGAAGCATTAGTTGTTTGGGGGTTAGCTAGAGAAATTACCCACCATAAAGTAGCATCTTTATAGTATTGATAAGCTAGTATATCATATCTATCATCATCTGTAGTAAAAACATATAAATCTTGATTACTACGAGGAATACTAGGGTAAACAACACGTCTATAGTATTGTCTACCTGATTCATTTCTTACGATTGGTATTCTAGTATAACGTCCCATATTATCCGCGGCCTAAAAGAATTAATCTTTCTATTTCTGCATCCTGTGCATCTAGGTCTTCTTGACTAAAAGTGTTTGATGGTATAAGTGGAAAAGAATCACCGTATTCCTCGTAATTTGGATCTATTTCAACAAAATCATTTGGTAAAGAATCTATATCTATTTTACTATTTAAATTTTCACTATCAGCACTTCCTCTAGCATATAAGTTTTGATTTTCTCCTGTCCCATTTGCTAAAGATATAAATCTTTGTTTAATATTCCCACCTGAATTTATAAGGTTTGGTTTCATTGTTTCAGGAAGGAAGTTATGAATTGGTTTAAATGTAACGTTTACTTCAACTCTATGAGCTAATTCTTTAACACTAGGATCATTACCTCCATCAATACCAATACCAATTTCCCAAGTACTATCTTCGGGTAAAGTATAATTTAAACTAGTTATAATACCTGGGACTTCGTATAAGTAACCTCCAATAGTAAGTTGTACTATATTACCTCTCATATAACCAGCATCACTATAATTAGGAGCCATTGTTGATTGAAGATAATTCAGTTTTTTATACATTACTGAAAGTTCTTCTTTAGATTGAGCAGGAACTTTAAATCCAAATCCTATTTCTCTACTAAATCCTCCATAATGAAAAAATTCTTCACCCCTACCTTGATATCTGTAAGAATCCCAATTAGCACTCATATTATCAGTAATAGCACCATCAAAAAAAGATCTAAAATGAATAAAAGTTTTGTTTGATGGAGAATCTGGGTCTATAACAGCAAATCTAAATTTTACTAAGTCATTAGTTATTCCACTATTATTTACGTTTTCTTGATAATATAAATAAAGACCATTAATAGCATCTACTATGCCCGAACCTGCTCTATAATTACTTCTTTTACGTACTTTACTTCCGGGGTCAAAATAGTTTATTCTACTACCATCAATGCCTTTAGTTTTATAATCAGGAGCTTCAGTTAACATTCCATTTATTTTAGCAATAGCTTTGTTAACTGTAACTTGTTTTCTAAAATCGCTTATTTGACCTCCTTGAGAAATTGGGATTTTCTCAATTAGTTGTTTTTGAGTAAATGTAGCTGCATTCTGAGGGAATGCAGTTTCATTAAACATGTCAGGGAATGTATTGCCCTGAGTGTAAACATTATTTTGAAGTAAATATTGACCTTCTTCGTTAAATGGATTTACTAATTTAGATCTAGTTAATCTTAAATATTTACCAGAAGCTCCTGGGTTTTCAGGTGTACCTACTAATTTAAGATATTTTCCTGGGGTGTATTTAGGTTTATAAGTACCATAAAATTGAGTTGGAGATGTAATACGTAATGGATTAGCAAGTCCTGTTCTGTTGCCTGAAGAGAATTTTATTCTAGTAGTACCTATCCCACCTGGAGCACCTGGACCAGGTCCACCATCATATTTAAATAAAGTACCAGTAGTATTATCAAATGATGTATTAGCTAAATAAACTAATCTATTAAATTCAGGTTCAATTGCTGGGTGTTTTGGGTTGCTTAGATAATCAAATAAATAAGTAGGTCGACCTAATGAAGGACCACCTCCAAGTTGCAATATTCTACCTAGTCCTGTAAGGAAATTATTATCACCATCAAAAGGTGTAAGACCTTGCTTATTTCCATGAGCACCAAAAGCATTTACTCCTACTTGAGCTAATGTGTTAGTAGGTAAATAAATTCCTTCTCCTTGAACTGGAGTCCCATCAGGACCACCTGCTCCAAAAGTTTGACCTTGAGCAGATAATGAAATTTGTTTAGCCGTAAAGATAATTGAATTAAGACTATTATCTGTTCCCCATTTTAACAAACGAGAAACATCCTGCTCGGATCTAGTAAGAGTTAAAGCACCACCTCTAAGTACCCAATCTTTACCACCTGAGGTTCCAATTTCTTCGGTTGGAATATCAAATGAATTTTGTGGATCTACTTGAATAAATGGTTCAGGACTACTACCACCGCCAGGTCTGTCTTTACCATAACGTAAAGACTTAAGATTAGTTTTTAAGTCAACTAAGGGCATTTAAATTTTATTAAGGTTTTCCACCACCATATGGCTTTGTATCACCATATCTGTTTTTTCCACCATTAGTACCACTACCTGTGTTTCCTTGACCTTGACCACCACGTGGATCTAATCTTGAACCTCCATTGTTGTATCGGCTTCCTAAATCTGGGTTATTATTATCTGGCATAATTTTAAGTTTTATGTTAAACGTTTATTATAAATATTGAAAGTTAAGCTTTGCTATAACCCATAGCCATAGCAGTACCTACTTTTTGTGAGTCCATGTATACATTAGAATCTTTGTTAGCAATTTTTTCTAGTAATGCTACCATTCTACTATCATCTCTTCCTTTAGTAACATTTGGGGAAACTGCAAGTGAATCACCTTTAGCTGTGATAGCAGTTGCTCCGTAAGCATCTGTAATTGAGAATGGGCCTCTTGAAGCATCTGCAATACCATCTTGTACTCTTTGGGCATCGTCTGCTGCTGAGTTCATAGCTGCTACAATACCTGCAATTGCAGCTAGAATTGCAACAGTTCCTATACCAATAGTAAGTGCGGATGCAAGGGTAATACCAGAAACGGCTGATGTGGCTAGTGTAGCGGACATTGTTGCCATACTCATAATAGTTTTTGCTAAAGATAAACCAGCTATAAGAGTCATAGCTGTATAAGCTACCCAAGTGTGTTCAGCTATTAATGCTACCATATCTAAAATAGGAGCAAACGTTAATGCCATATCAGCAATAATAGTTTGAATTTTAGTCATGGTGTCTGCAAATTTTTCTTGAGCAGATTGAGCCATTAATTGTTGGTGTGCTTGTTCTCCGTATTTTTCTATAAATCTATCTTGACCCATACTCATGAGTTCTTGCTGGTATACCATACCTGCTAATTCGTCACGAGACATACCAAGAGCATCAGCTAAAGCTTGTTGTTGAATTCTATTACCACTAGCAAAAGATTCAGTAAGAGCAGTATTATCTTTAATTTCTTCTGCAAGACCTGCTAAATCATTGTCTAAAGCTAATTGTCTTGCTTTTTCAAGATTAATTTGTTTACCTGTTAGTAGTTCAGCTGATAGTTCGGCTTCAATAGATTGTTCAAAATCTAATAATGAACTAGCAATAGCATCAACTCCTGCTAAATCTGTTCCTAATGCTCTAGCTTGAGTAGCAGCTTCAGCTAAAAGTTCAGGAGACATTCCTAATGATACTACAATTGCTTTAGATGCAGATGAAATATCACCATAAATTTGTTTAAGGCTAATTGCTGTTTTATTTTGTTTATTAACAGCATTAACAGTAGCATCAACATTATCTAAAACAGATTCAGTATCACTACTTTGCATACTGGCTAATAGACTTAATTGGGCACCTGCTTCAGCGCTAAGACCCATTTGTTTAGTTAAACCAGTCATAGTGACTAGTGTATCCCCACTATAATCTAATAAGAGACCTGTTGATTCTGTTAAAGCAGCAAAACTTTTATTTAATTCTACAGAATTTACATAAGCTTTACTAGTATTAATAGCTATTACAGCAAATGAAGCCTGTAATTTTAAGGCGCTAGAGTAACTAACGCCTGTAGCTTTTTGGACAGCATTAATATTATTACTAGCTTCCATAGCACCTTTAGCTAAAGCTATTATAGCTGCTTCACCCGCTACCATTAATTTAGACATTCCGCTAACTTCATCATTAAGAAGAGCGGCAGCTATTCCTGATTTATCTAGTTCGGTTACATAGTCCTTAATGTTTTTTAATATAGCATCAGTTAAACCTCCTTGGAGGATCATTTCATCATTTAGGGCTTGAATAGCATCTAAAGATTTTAATTGAGCTTCATATTCTTGTACAGCAGCATCAAGATTTTCGTCTTGTTGCATACCATATCGTTCAGCCATAACTTTTTGCTGCATAAGCAGTTTGGCTTTTTCTTCCTCAATGTGTTTTCTTTTTCTTTCAATTTCGCTGCGTTTTAAAGCTCCTTTTGATGCTTGAGCTTCCATACCAGCTAAATCTTTAGCATTTTTTACAGCATTTTTTAAATCAGCTACTAACCCTCTTTGGAATGTTTTAGACATAGTTTCAGCTGCTGAAGTTGCACCTGCAATTTCTTCAGCGGCTTCTTCAAAACCTTCTACTAATTTATCAACAATAGAAGTTACGGCGTCATATATTGCCGCTAATTCGTCTTTTAAGTTGTCTACGGCTTTTGACGTATCGTTTATTGCCTTTTTTGGATCTTTATCTGCCATGAGGGATGCTATATGTAATAAATATTATTTATAGCTAGTTTTTTTAAGGAATTCTGGGGATTTTACTAGTCCATCTTTTCCTATAACTTCTTTCATTTTTGAATTTTTCCCTTTAGCTTTTTCCATTTCTTTATTTTGGTTATCGTAGTGCTCTTTAATTTTATGGTAAGTAAATCTCCTTAACCATAAAGGCATTTCATAAACTACGGGCCAAGAATATCCACCTTGACCATAAAAACAAATTTCGTGAATTTGAGTTAAAAATTTAGCTCTATATTCTTTAGCTGAATTTGGCGTCAGGCCAAAAAAAGCTAATCCCAATTGGGAGATTGGCTGGTTCTGTTCTAGTTGAGGGAAAAAAAGTCAGATCTACATCTGGTTGGATTTTGTTGAGATACTCTCTAAATGCTCGAGCATCTCGCGCTAAAAACGCGGTATCAACAAATTCCCTAATAGTTTTAACATCTCTATCGCCGTTAATAGATGTAATTAAATATTTCAAACGAGTAGTAAGTTCAGGAGAAGCATCTTTATTAATTTTTTTTAAACCTTTTACTTCTTGGTCGATTTTTCTTTCGTCACCATGAGTTAACAATTTAAAAGTAATATTATTTCCTGAAGCTGGGAGGGTAAATTCAAATTCTGTTTTACCTCTTTGATAGATAGATTCATCTAATGGTTTATTTTCTAAAGTAGAAAGATCAATTACTTCTTCTTTACCATTGTATGTAAATTTATATTCAGATCCATATCCTAAAATACGTGCGGCAATCATAATAGCGTTTTTATCACCAATTAAGATATCATCAAAATTTACTTTAGTAACTATAATAGATTTAATAAGTCTATCTAATACTGTTCCATCACTAATATAATTGGTATTTGTAAGGATATCTTCTTCCTTAGCTGTCATGTATTTGATTTCAATAGTACCGTTAGATAAGGGGTGTCCTTCAGGATAAACTAAACCTTTTGAAGGTAAATCGATTGTTTCAGTTGGTAAGGTAAAACTCATATATTTTATTTATAACGTTTGTCTAGTATAAATATGAATATAAAAAAGAGCTTGAACGAATCCAAGCTCTCTTTACAAAAATATTTGTTTTTTTTATTAGAAGTTCAAGATACAGTAATCAGGTTGAACTTCCATTGTAATATTAACAGCAGTATCTGCAGTATCCCAATCATAATCACCAAAGTTTGCTGAAGTGATTAAAGCTCCTTTAATAATCCATTCTGAAACGATATCACCTACTGGACCTAATACGTTAAATGTTAAGTCTTTTTTATAGAAATCGCTATAACCATCACGACCAGTTACTGATTCGTGGTGTAAACGTACCCATTCCATTACTGCCTGAGCACCTGAAGGTGTGATAGGATCAAATAATGTAAATGAAATTGGTCCCCAAGTTGTTTTGCCTTTTACAAAACGTTGAACGTTAATGTGATTAAGAGCTACAGTGCCTTGGGATAAGTTCACACCTCCAACACCTTTAACTGTGTAGGCTGGGAATCCATCAATATACATGATAAATCTATTAGCCTGTTTTGGTTCGAAGGCTGTGAAAAATATTTCGTTTGGATCTAATACTGCCATTGTTATTTAATTTATTCTATTATAAATATTCATTCTTTCAGTTTCTATTAACCTGGGAATGTTGCTCCTGTTGGTAATACGTTGAAGTCAAGGATGATGAATTCAGCAGTTTTAGTTGGTTGTAAATAAATAGCACCTACCATCTGGTTTCTATCAATTACATCAGGAGTATTATTTGAACTATCCATTACTACTTTAAACGCATATAAACCTTGTCTCTGTTGTACAGACTCTAAGTATGGGTTTACTGCTGCTAAGAAATTGTTTCTTGTAGCTGCTGTGTTTTGTTCAAATACTAATGTTTGAGCAACTTGGCCAATATAAGACTTAAGAGCAATTAATAATCTACGAACATTTACTCTATCAAGAGCAGATGCTTGTTTTTGTAATGTCTTTTGACCATATACTACAGTACCAACACCTGGGAATGAAGCAATTGGGTTAACATTAGACTCATATAATGTGTCTCTGTTAGATTGAGATAATTTTCTTTCTGGGCGGATTACGTTAGTTAAACCTCCTCTGTTGATACCCGCTGGGGCAAACCATGGCTCGCTTACACTGTCGTTATATGCGTAAACTCCCCCAATCATTGTTGACGCTGGCACCCAAATGTTTTGACCTGAATCCGGGTCAACTGTTTGTAACCAAGGCCAGTACATAGCTGCGTATGAGGTGTTTCTCGAGTTTGATTCTTGAGTAGCATCTATTATTCCTGAACCGTATGCTACTGGGTCTAATACATAGATGCTATCGCCTCTACCTTGAGTATTATTAATTGCTGTAGTTGTTTGTGAAGCATGAGTAGCATTTGTAATACCTGGGGTTAATAGTACATTAAATCTATAGTCATCTTGGTTAGATAAAAGATTTAACATATTATTGTAATCAGCTCCTAATAAACCTTGTGAATCTGTAGCATTAATGTTTTGGTATAAATTCATTACTCTACCACTTGGAATAATACTACCAGCACCTCCAGCAAATGAACCATTAGCTGAACCTGATCCAGGAGCTGGGATTGATCCTGTAAACTCTGATTTAGCTACACCAGCATTATTAAAGTAATTAGGAGTAGGAGTATTTACATTACTAACTCTTACGTATCTAGATCTATTAGGGAATGAACCTGAAATTTCTAAGTAGTTTTCAGTTGAATTATAATTGAAGTAAGTATCACCAATTACTCTAGCTATATAGTTATCTTGGTTTGGATCTAATGATAAATTGTTATAGCTTTCTAAAACAATTGGATTTGTATTACTATCATCACCTCTTCTAATTACTAATGAGAATGTTCCTGATGATGTATTGCTAGTGACAACTTGCCATCTAACGTTATCAATAGTACCATTATCTAATGATCCTGAGGTTACTGTTCCTGCGTTATTCCAAATAACACCTTTGTCAATTGCTTCTAAAGTAAATGAATTAGTTCCTACAGTTAAAGAAGGTACTGCTGAAGTTGCAAAATCCCAATTAGTTAATGATCCAGAAACAACTCTTGTTACTAATAATGATTGACCACCATTATTAAAGTAGTTATAAGCTGCTACTGAGGTCATAAAAGTGTAAGTTTGGCTACCACTTTCAAAAGTAGTACCAAAACGATTCTGGTAATCAGAATAAGATGTTACGATTGCTGGGGTTTCAACTGGACCCTTTACTGTAGGGCCTACGATTGCTGCACCTACTACTACAGGTTGTTGTGTGATAAATGACTGGTCATTCTCTCTTGTTAATACACCAGGTGATACTAATGTTTCTGCCATTGTAATGGGGTTATTATTTTATTATAAATATTCAAGAGAGACTCAAAAATCAACTAGATTTTGTAAATTCTCCTGAGGATACATCAATAGTTCCTTCTCCATATTTGTCTTGTAGTTGCTTTCCTACAGCACCACTTTCTTTTTGAAGAGTAGAAATTTGTTGTTTAAAGTTATCCTTTTGCAACATAAGAGTTTGTATTTGATATTCTAATTGTCCTAATTGGTTAATTAAATTAACTTCTTGTGACTGTAAAGTTTTTAATTTTTCAACCTCTTCTTTTGTTAAAAACACTTTTTCCATAGTAATAAATATTAAATTATTTTTTATTAGTTAATAATTGTTTTACTTTTGTAAATACTTGCATTGGAGTAATTGATTTTTGGCAAATAAATTGTTTATCTGTTCCTTTCCAAATAGGACACCAATTAAAATCACCAGCATCAAATACAAAATTAGGATTAGTCCAACATGGTGAACAAGAACTTTCATTCATTATACGAGTAACTTGACTTTGAAATTCATGGTTTTTTTCTACAAATCCATTAATCATAACTGTATGTTTTTTTAATGCCCAGTTAAACCAAGATAAACCTGATCCTAAACCTATAAATAATTCAGCATGTAGTAAATAATTAGCTATTTCATCAAAAGGTTGATTCCAAGAATTTATAGCATTAGGTAATTCTGATTTATCTTTAGTTAAAACTACTACTTTATATCCTAATTGATTTATTAATTTAATTAAAGTAATCCAATGTCCTACGGGCCATTCTTTACAGCCTGATGTTGCTTGGGGTCCTATAACTATATATTTTTCTTTAATAGGACGTTTTTTCTTTTTAAAATTAATCCCATGGTTTACTTCTTTATATTCTAATCCTAATATATCACTAGCAGTTTGTTGTAAAGGTACAGTATTAATTTGATTAGGGTATCTATCAAATGATTTCCATCCACCATTTTCATCACGATGCCATCCTATACGATATACAGATGTACATGGGGTGTTTTGACCGGGTTCCATCCATTCTATATCTTTATATGCTTCTAAATTTTTAAACCAATCATTATAAAAGGTGCACATAATAACTTTACAATTATGTTTCTTAGCAAATTCTACAGCGTATGGAGTCCAAGCTATAGTATCACCTATAGATTTAGAATCTAATGTAATTAAAACCCGTTTATTTGTTAAATCTAATTTACTAATAGTTTGACCATTAACTTTAATAATCCATTCAGTATAATATTTTCTGCTACATTGAGTCCACATATTATTATTAATAGTAGAAGAATGAACTATTTCTCCATTTTTATTATCAATAAATTCTACTAAATATTCTTGTGGGTTATCTCCTACAGCTTCAACTTTAGGACCTTCTAAATGGTCAAAAAATACATTATTAACCCTTTTATAGTTAGCTAAAAAATCTTCTAAAGTATTTTTTCCAATTTTGGCTACTTTATCCCAATTAAAATCTTTATGAATTAGTTTAGCTTCTTCAAGTGCACGTTTTTTATGATCTGTATAGTTTTCAAATGCATTACGCATTACACGAGCTAAATCTTCAAAATCGGGTTCGTAATAATTACCCACATCATTAGGATTTTTTACTTCTCCTTTTATTTGAACTGGTAGACCTTTACCTTGAGCAAATTCTAATTGGCCTGAACAATTCGAGTAGATAGAAGGGGTACCACAAGACATTGCTTCAATTAATGGTAAATTCCATCCTTCACTACGAGCACATGATACAAATACGTGTCCATTTTTAATATAAGTAATATAATCTTCCCTAGAGAGAAAATGTTTTACTTTAATTCGTTCATCATTAAATCCAAAATAATTTAATCTTTCTTCTGTACTATTAAAACCATCATTAGCAAATTTATTATCAGCTACTAATATTAAATCAACAGGTTCTTTTAAAGTAAATTCTTTTAAAAAAGTTTCAATAATTTCTTTAGTAGCTTTTCTATATTCCCAACGACCAAATAAAATAAACTTAAATCTACCATCTACATAATCAAGTACTGTTTGGGGGTCTTCAGGATAAAAAGTACTAACATCTACACCTTCAGGTACAACTTTTACTTTATTAGCAGGCATCCCTTGTGCAATAATACATTCAGCTTGCCATTTTGAAGGTACCCAAACTTGATCAAATTCTTTTAATCTATTAAAAAAATTATGGGGTTGTTCTGTAGACTCCCAAACGTTATATGCAATTTTAGGGCCATTATATGAATCGTAATAATAATGATGGTTGGTTTCTTGTAAAACTATATGAACATTAGGATCAAAATTATCAAAAGAACTATAGATTGGAAAATCGTTTCTTTCAGTACATTCTTCATTAGTCCATAAAGTTTGATATGATAAAATTTGTTTATCAATATTATTTAAATAAGGTTCTTCATCATGTGGAGAAGCATTTAAACCTTTCCAATTATCCCCAATAGTAAAATTTCTAATTTTTACATCAACGTATTTAGATAAATGTCTAAAAAAATCACGTGTATGGTTAGAATAACCAGTATTACCTATATAGGCTCCGTGCCCAACAACTTTTATTTTCATTCTTTAATTGCTATAATATCGTACCTTAAAATATCTACAAAGTAATTATTTTTACTTAATAAATCAACGAATAATGAAGGATTTAAATGTTCATGTTCTGCTCTAATAACTTTAATATCAAATTTATTAAAATCAATACTACTTAATATATCATAATCTAAACCCTCAGCATCTATTTTAAGATAATCTATTGTATTAATATTTAATTGATCCATTAAAAATTCAAAAGTAATACACGCTACTTCAACATTTTCTAATACTTCAGGTATAAGGCCATGTACAGCTGATTCTGGGTCTAAGCTAGCCATTCCTAGATAATCTTTATCAAAATTATTATCGTTCCAATATTTATCTTTTATTTTAGTTAAAGTACGAATACTAAAATCTTTATCAATAGCTCCATATACTTTAATTAAATTATCATGTTCTGGGACTTGATCAAGGGCAATTTCAATGGGATCAATCATTACTCCTTTCCATCCTTGATCACATAAATGTCTTAAAGTATCAAAACCTGAACTTCCTATTTCTACAAATGTTTTCATGTTATCTTATTACTATAGCATCAGAATCTTCTTCAAGTCCTGGGTGGATTCTATTAATAGGTACATGGTAAGAATTTAGATGATGAAGTAAAATGGTTTCATTAACAAATTTATCTAAGTTAGTTAACCATTCATCGTATATAGGATCTATAAAATGATAATATATTTCATCTATAAATAAGTTATGATATATTTTCATTACATCGTATCCCCCTACAGCAAATAAATCATTTACATTTAAAACTCTATGGCTATCATGGGTATAATCAAATAAATTAACTTGATTAGGATCTAAATTTAATATATCAGTTATTAAAGAACAATCTTCGTTTATATGATCTGTAAATTCTAAA
>Ga0070751_1000786_pt1 | contig 19301 bp, 14 predicted proteins | sample VirMetDEL_Aug_28_FD_78514 | JGI IMG/M metagenome (GOLD analysis project Ga0070751, IMG submission 78514) | Aqueous microbial communities from the Delaware River and Bay under freshwater to marine salinity gradient to study organic matter... | ecosystem: Environmental > Aquatic > Marine > Coastal...
ATATTAGCTGGGAATGTAAGATACATTGTTTGTCCCCCGGCCGTTGTAACATCGGGTTCAACTTCTATTTCTGTATCACTATTAATTGCCACAACTCTAGTAATATTAGAGTCAATTGTAATATAATCACCTACATTAAGATCTGTAATAAATGCAGTAGTAGTACCAGCAATTACATTGCCATTACCATCACCCGTACCTGTAATACCAGCTGTTGCAACAACATTTGATACAGGAATAACAATAAGATCTTGTTGTTCTGTAGTACTCAATGAACCAGCATAAGGCCAAACCGTTGATGCGGCATTTGTAACTTCTACAGTACCGCCTGCTGCAATAACAGATGTGTTACTGATTGTCTTATATGTATAGCTAAGATTTGATGCTGTTTGAATTGCTTTAATCTTATCAGAACCAAAGATCAAACCATCCTTTTCAGGTTCTTTAATAACAGCGACATTTGAATTCGTTGTGCCATCAAGTTCAAGAATACAATCAGCTACGGCATCAGTACTACCATTATCAAAATAGAATGATTTTACATCTCTAAAGTTTTTACCGGCATCCATAAGAACATCGAAGATATATAAGCGATAAACCGCGGCAACATCACCCGGTTCACCCGACTCATATACAACTGATCTAATTCTTGCTTTACCAATTTCATTACCAGCACCTGCAGAAATAGTAGCACCTGGGTTAGTGTCATAATAATCAGAAGCCGTATCACGTAATGATACTTGTTCACCCTTTGTGAAATCCCATGATCCAGATAGACCGCTAACTTTAACATAATTACCATATGATAAATCAATATTAGTAGCAGTAACAGTTCTAGTATTTTTAGCCTTATCAACAGATGTTGTATAGTTACGTTGTGTTTCAACTCTATAACCATTGATATAAGCATGACCTGGGTCTACAATAACATCAAATGCTGTATTTGAATCTTCAAATGTATTAGAAGATCTTGTTGCCACTAGGAATGGATCTAAGACATAGTTACCAGATTCTTCTGATGTACGTCTAGCCATTTCATCATTAAGTTTATTATATTGAGTAAATCTATTCTGACGATATGGTTTACCTTCACTAAATTCAACCAATGGGAAGAATTCTTCATCGGCATCTGCTTCAGCCGTTGTTTTGGTTGTAAGTGTAGGTACAAGCTTAAGCCGATTAGCACCGGGTGCATTTTGGTTTAATGTATCACTTGAGTTATCCAGGAGAGAACTATCGGAATTACTATTAACAATAGTTTCAACTGTAGAGAAACCAATTACTGTATCACTCACAGTATTAGAATATTTAGATACAATTTCAAATTGTGGTTCTACTCGTTCAAAATAACCTTTTTGATAGATTACACCGCTAGTAATATGCATACCATAACCAACACCTACGGCATTAGTAGTAGAAGAAACTGTTACCTTTGTAAGATAATTTCTTGCATCCAAATCAAGAATATCAAGTTCGCCTGTTGTTGCAGTTGTACTTGAAATTGTAGCAGTAGGCGGTACATAATAACCTGAGCCTTGCTCAATAACTGTAATAGAGCCAATTCGATCATCACCACCTGTAGTTGTTATTGTGGCACTAGCACCGGAACCAACAAGATTAACAACATTAGCTACGGCGGTTGATGTTCCACCTGTAATTTCATTACCTTCACCAAAAGCCCACCCTGATGTATTTTGAGTAGCCAAATCGGCTGATTCTGGTTTAATTTGAAGAACAACTGCTGATGTATTAGCTGTTGTATTAGATGAAACAACAACACCTTGAGCGCCCGTAGTTGTCTGTGTTACAATTTCACCTACTTGGAAAGTGGCTCCAAAATCAGTACCCCCCGTACTATTTTGTAGAGCAACAGAAGACAAAATAACTACATTGTCTGTATTGGAAAACCCAGAAGAAGCATTAACTGTACTAATAGAATACAGATTATAATCTTCGTTATATACAGTTAGAGTATCACCTGCACTATATGTAGCTGTGGCATTATCATCGGATGAATTCTTATATTTAAGGTAAAGTGTTTTTAAATCTGGATCTCTTGCTTCAAAGCCGTCTTCTGAATGAAGCACATATGACTTATGCTGTGTATTTTCTTTATTAAGACTCAAGCCAACATAAGAAGAAACATTAGCAACAGTAGAATCAGACGTCACATCTAATAATTTAACGTAATGGATTGCACTTTCAAAATCAAATGTACAACCATCAACAATTGTACCACGCTTATAGATATTATCACCAAAGCGCTCAATTTGCTTTTGGAGTAAAGTCTGTAACTGATTTAATTCTCGTACTTGTACCGCAACACCTGGGCGGAACAGGATTTTATAATAATCCTTGCTTGCATCAAAATCATCATTATATGGTGAAGCCGATGTATCGGTTTGAATTGGCATTACTTATAGCTCCAAAATTACTTTAATTGTCTCTGTCTGCGTGTTGGCTCTAGAAATTGGTACATCATTCTGTAAATATACAATATCACCAGAATTAGGTTGTAATTCTCCATTATATTTATCTGAAATAGTTAAGGTAGCACCTGATGTATTACCAGTAATTACACCCCCAACTGTAAATACACCTTCTGTTTCTGTTAGAGAAACTGTAGTATCACCAGCCGTAACCGCAGAATGTAAATAACCAGTAGCAACATTAGCAGTACCATTTGATTGATATACAAATTCATCTTCAGTAAATGTTCCTACAACACTACCCACATATTGTTTCATTTGAGTAAATGTAGCAAATGTTGCGGTATTACTGTAAGTATTATTAAGTTCAATATCAGACACAGTACCAATAGCTTTAGATGTAGCACCGATTATTAATCTATCAGTGTTAATCATAGCTGATACATTATCTGCTCTTATACCCCCAGATTCAACTGTATTCACTGTACCATTAGCCGTCAATGTGGCAATATAAACTGAAACATTACCTGAACTAAATGTCACAGATTCATCAAGCGTAATAGTATTAGCATCTAATGAATTTACTTGAGAGATAAAATGATCATTATTAGCAGTATCAGTTATATATACATAATCACCTATATTTATAAATTCATCATATACAGTATCAGATTCATTTGCTTCAATTGTATTAGCCGATGCTATTGTTGTTCCCTGTGAATAAAGCTTTATTTTCTTAAATTGATACCAAGTTTCATCTTCAACAAATGTACCATCTGAACCAACTAACAGATCATTTGATACCTTATTAGTATAAATGACTACATTAGAAAACTTAGGATCTTGTATGATGCCAAATTGACGATAGTCATTATCGGTTGAAATATAACCGCCTTCATTATTAGCAAATTCAGTTACAAATGAAATCGAAGTAGCACCTAATTCTTCAAATGGATCAGCACCGTGACCACCAATCGGGCTAATAATAGGCGCTACATTGGCTGCTGTAATGACTGTATTACCAGTAGAACCAGTAAGAATCTCAGCTGTTGCGAAGACATACTTTTCACCTCGTTCAATAATTTCTACTTGGTGAACACTATTAGATGAAGTACTATTAATAACAGCCCGAGCAACACAATTAATTGTTTCAGTACCATCGCCTGTTACTTTTACTTCAGGTGATAATTCATATGTAGAGCCGGCTGTAGGTTCGGTTGTAAATGCAGATTCAAGTTTCACTGCAACAGCACCAGCTGTTATATATGAATTTGCTACTCTCTTATATTCACCGGCACCATCTCCACCGGTAATATGTAAAATAGTATTACCATAAAAGCCTTCAGTTGTATTAGCAGAAGATGAAATATGATATAAAGTACTATCACCACCTACTTTTAGTTGACTTTCATCAAATTCACCGCTGTCATAATTATTATAATTAGCACCAGAACTATCCACTTTAATTACATCAATGGCACCATCTGTTGCCGCACTTTCCACACTTGTATTAGCCACAACTGGCATCCAGTTTGTAGTGGCAAACTTTTCAAATGTCACATCATCAACACTATACATATATCGCCATTGATAACCATCTGAAGTTTCATAGTATTGATCGTTATTAGCATATAAAGCAGCTTCTGCTACGGATTCATTAAAAGATGGTTCTTCACTAGACACAGCACCATTAGCATTATACAAGCATTTATATACATGATATTGTGATCCGGCATCAACTGATACATAAAAATCTTTTGAAAACAAAGATGTATCTCTGTGATCATACATATCATAAACTGTGTTGGCGGTCCAATTAACTCTTGGAACCATCAATTTTACATTACTATTTTCTAGCTTTTTACCAAATAACATAGATCTATATGGATCTAATTTTGTTTCTTTAGGGCTATTACCTATTGCTGGTGGTACAGAATCACCGGCTGTATATGGAGTATGCTTTGATGCAAACCCATAGAAAACAGTATTGGCTGGTTCTGTAATAGATTCTTGAATTTGTCTAATAGCAAATGTCTTAAATCTGTTTGTTACTAATGTTTCTACCATTTATACGATCTCTGTACTAGTCTCTGCAAATGTAAACTCTGTATCTACTTCTGTGGTAGATACAAACCCCCCAAATTGTTTTGTTCCTGCTACATGTAGGACTTTTTTCAAAGTATCACGATATGTTTCAAAAGGTAACCCAGTTAAAACTTGATAAGAATATTCTTGATAAAAGTCATTATCATGTAAATATTTATCTTCACTTAGAAAACCCTTACGATTTTTATAATAGCCTTCACCAATACCTTGTTGACCAAGACTTAATGTGGCTGAACCTGTTTTTGTATCATCTGTGACGCCTTCAAATGTAACAGACTCACCGTCTACATAACCATACCCAGATGATACAACATCTAGGGTTTTAATTTTACCTTCAACCGATAATGATGAAGCAGCAATTACAGCATTATTACCGGCTTCCGGATCAGAAAAGTTTCTCGATACGGCATCAATAGTAGCAGTTGTTCCTGTACTATCACCTGCAATTTCTTCTGTTGGTACAAATGATTCTGCAATGGATAATCTTCGAACCTTTAGTGTTTTAGCATTCTGATTAATTTCTAAAATCTGACCAATTGCTGCTGTATTACCACCTATGATTTTTTCATTTAAACCAAAGTTACCATTTACGTCTGTATATGTTAGAGTATAATCTCTTTGTTCATATTGTGATACTTCTGGTTGATATATTAGAATAATTGGATCTAACACATAATCCGTACCTGGATTAGAAACATTAATTTCTGATATAGTACCTATGCTCATGCTAGTTGTATTAATAGCGGCGCCAATTGTATTTGATGTAAGATTAGCATTAGGATCACCCGGCAAACCATATGCAACAGAATCAATAACTATAGCAGAAAAGTCAGATATAACTGTGGTTGAATATTCAAATGTATAATCATTCGTAATATCAGCTACAGTAAATGAAGCACCTGAACCAGTATCAACGGTGAGCAATGATGTTTGAGCACCACTAGTATCACCTATAACTAGGCCATTTCTAACAAATGTATTTTCAACATTGATCATACCAAAGTAGTTAGTAGAATTACTAGCAATCACGTTACCTGTAGCACTCACATCTGTAACAAGTGTAACATTAGCAAATGTAGTGTTGCCCTCAATAGTAATAGCATCATTCGCATCAAATGCTATTACATTAGATGTTTCTTCAAAGTTAACAATAAGATCACCAGACTCAGAACCATTTACTTGGTTAACAGAAAGCACAGTACCTTCAAGTATCAATACACCATTAGCATCATACCCATCAATAATATCACCTACCGCAAAGTTATTGTTTGCTGAGTCAAATTCTACATTAGCCAAATATTGGGTAACAGTTTCAAATTGATCAAAATTAATTGTATCATCACCCTGAACAACTGTATCAGAGATTAAAATAGTAGGTGATACACTATAACCAAAGCCACCGTCTGAGATAGCAAATGACACACTACCTTCGCTTGATTCAATTTCTGAAACTCTAGCCTTACCTAATCTACCAGAGCCGCTTGTAAGATAAACATCTTCACCAACTTCAAAGTCGGAACCACCATCAACAACATCCAATGTAGTAGCAGATCCTAGGATCTTTGGAAAATGTACAACACCGGAAGATGAAATACTCTCCCCGGTACTAAAATTACCTTCTAAATTAGACAAATATAAAACATCAACAAAATATGTATTCACCTTTTTTCTAATAAGTTTTTCTGCATATGCCGTAGCACCAGAGCTAGCACCGGTTACGGTCTTACCTACAAACTGTACATTATTAACTGAATGAGATAATTCCAGGTAAGTTATAGTTCTATAGTCATTATCAGACAAACGGAATAGATCATCACCGGGGTAATATACATCTGCTTGAATACCATGAATTAACTTAAAGAATAATTCAACTGCTCTTGGTGTACCCTTGCTTCGATAGAAATCTAAAGAGTTCTTAATGAATAGCTCTTTGTTAGATGCAGTCGTAAATTGGATGTCATTCAAGTATTTTGTTTTAAAGAAAACTATGAAGTCATCTAGAGTTTGATCAATATCTCTATATTCTGGGAGCCTTCTGGCTTCGTATAAAGCCTGATCATTTGTTTCTAACCATTCATAATAGGCTTGAACGAATGCTATAAAGTTAGGCCCTTCTTCCTTATAGAAAGCAGGGAATAGATCACCCGTAAACTGACTGATATATTTTTCTAGTGTTTTCATTAGATCCTAACTTGTGTTGCATTAACAGAAATATCACGTTCATCAATTGAAAGTACAACGTTTCGGCTTGAAGCTACATCTTTATCTTTAGGTATCGCATAGAGATTAATATACGAACCAAGATATGATTCTGGGCCAAAGGACACTAAATTAACTAATCCTGTATCATAATCAACTGTGCCTACATCTGAGATTAAAGTACCATCGGTAGATGATACAATTTGCATCACACCGGCATTGTCTTCCAATCTAACATCTAGACCTGAGTATTTGAAAAGACCAGAATTAACTATAGTATCATTAGATTGTGTTTGTAATGCTGTACCAAAATCAATTGTATAATTAGTGGGCTTACTTAATACAGGTGTAAGCCGTTTAATTAATCTGATGTCCGTACTATTACTAATAATTGAAGAATCGGCGTTATCAATTTGAGTAGTAAGTTTACTCTCACGTAATGTTTTTCTAAACCCATCCAAGTTTGTATTATTGTAATCCAAAATAGAGCTAAGCACTAGAGTTTCAATATCACTTTCATTCTTTGATGTAACATTAATATTATATCTAACATCTGAGATAACTTCCAAATATGTATAAATTGGTTCCTTAAAGACTGGATCAATAGCTAGGGGTGATCTAGGTTTAATGAAGTTATAATATTGGTCTTTCTTAGAGTCCGGTAATTTATCAGCATCAGTTAAATCAACTGAAATAATAACACGCCCATATTGTGGTGGATTAGCTTCTTCACCACCATATGCTACGACTTCATTAATTTCTGGGAATTCATTAAGCAATAGAGTTTCATAATCATCTGCTGTTACGGCACGTTCTTGTGTTGTAAATGCTCGAGGTGCATTAAATTTAATGGAAGAAATAGATTCTTCAACTGCACCATCTCTGGCTTGTTCATTAACTGTTATAACAACACCATCTTCGCCATCAATAGGACCATCGGCTGTAAATGCATTAGCACCATTTGGTAGTTCACCATTACAGTTTCTATATTCAATTGAAATAATTGATCGGTCTTTGGGCTTACGACCAATTACACCATCACCAAAGATAATTTCATATGACCCAGATTTAGGTTGAACAAAAAAGACTTGTGAAGTAGAATCTAAATCAAAAAGAGAAGTAGCTCGACTATATGATAATGTGGTTGCGCCGTTATCTTCAATCACATCAACTGTGAGACTTGTAATATCACCGGTAAAGTTAGTAAGTAAATATGTTTCCGGGCTTGAATCATTTACGACATAACTATCTACAACATAATCACCTTCATAAATGAGTACATTACTTTCGGTGAAAGTAGGATTATCTCCCCCAATCACAATATTTTGATCAGTTGTAAATGTATAAGTTCTAGATCCAATTCTTGATGTGAATGATGTACCCTTAGGCATTGTGATAGAAGTTTTTTCAGGGTCAGTTGCTGTTACCGTAATATTAACATTTGCATAAGCGGATCTATAAGATCTTGGTGTATAATTCAATTCCTTGGCATGAGAAACAACTGAATCGCGCAATTGAGCTGAATCCAAGAACATTTCAGATCCAATCATATTTAGATAGAATGCATTATTATATGTATTATATGCAAGTACATCCAATAGTACAGACATATTAGAACCATCAAAGTCATAGTCCTTGAAGATATCTTGACTTGATAAGTATGTTTTTAGATTTGACTTAATTGTGTCAAAGTCTAATGTCGTTAAATCGTTACTGCTGTTTGCCATTCTAGCGTACTCTATATAGGGTTAAGTCTAATCTAATTGGTTCTGCCACATTCTTAATACTATAGATAATGCTCACTTCATATGAATTCTCATCCGGGGAAGCATTTACAATAACATCTTCAATCATAGCTCTAGGCTCATATTTACTAATTAGCAATTCAATTTCTGTTCGCATTGAGTTGGCTGTAATTGCATCAGCCGGTTCAAATAAAAATGCCCTTATATTACTACCAATCTTAGGATTATAAGGGCGTTCATATTTATTAGTTAAAATCAAATTCTTGATTGATCTACTCACAGCATTAACATTCTTCAATAGTACAATACTATTCGTATTAGGATGAGGTGTTAAGTCATTCATAAAATCCGAATATAGATCTTTTGTTAGATCACTCTGTGTATATGTATCTGCTCGTGCCATTTGTTTTCTTTTTATTTATATTTATACTAGGTTTCTTTGATGTCAGGTGATCTTATTTTGCCAGATACATTAAGATCACCATTTATTTGTACATCACTATCAATCGTTATATCTGATGCCTTAATGTTAATAGAACCTGAAACATCAATTGTTGAGTCACCATTAATAGTAATAGTTGTATCCCCTGCTTCAATGGTTAAATTGCCCTTGACTAATAGATTCTTGCCTTCTTTGACAAGCTCATAATCTTCACCTACAATTTTCTGTACACGTCTACCATCTTTGTTTATCTCAGTATATGTACCTGCCTTGTGATAAATGTGGATTCGTTCATCCCCGGGTGTATCATCAATTTCAATAGCATGGCCAGATTTAGTTGTAAATGTTTTGTTGTGTGGATATTTAGCATTATATGCAGATGCAGGTTCAGAAATTGTACTACCGGATATTGGTTCTTTCTTTAAAGACTGTAGTTCTCTAGCTAAAAATGATATATCATGATCTGATGCCTTATAAGCTTCATCTATATTTTCTCTTGTAGCACTAGGTATTTTATGATATGTACCTAGAACAAACGGCATATTCTTTTCTTCGCCGTCTAGATAAAATCCAATTGCATATGACCCTACTTGAATACCAGTGGGTGAAATACCAACACCATTTAGGCTAGCAGAGTTAATACTAGATAAAGGTGTTGCCCATAACAATTCATCGGTTTCCACCTGACTTGAAGTATCATCACCTATCGTTCTAATTTTGACTCTCCCGAGCATCAGCGGATCGGCTAAGTCTTCGACAATACCAATAAAGTTTATGAATGATTTACCCATGTTATAATAAGACATATATCTATCCTGCTAATTTAAGATCATCACTATCGGCAAAGCTACCCTTAACAAGGGAACAACTCATTTCATGTGAGAATTGATCTGATTTCTTAAAGATTTTTCGTTTCAAGTCTGTAATGAGATAATTGCCAGTTGACTTTGTTTTCACACCCATATTTTGTTCTTCTAATGTTAGAGAAGAAAAGACTGGAACATTAATTTCAATAACATCACCTGGTAAGATTTCAGTATCACCTGCTATTTTGATTAAAGAATTAAATTGTGTAAGTTTAGAACCATATGCGATTTTATGTCCAATTGATATATCATGGTAATTCTCTGGGCGTGAAATATCTTTTAATACAAAAAATGATTTACCCGAGTTCACTTCAAATTCTTCCAGATATTCTGATGAATTGAAATTTTCATATGAATCATCAATCTTAACGAAGTCATCTGAATTGACAGAATCCTGATATGTACTCACTTCAACTTTACCCGTAATAAGATCTAATGCTTCTGTTTTACTCTTTAATGCCCCAGACATCAATTTATTGATATTATCACCTGTGTTCATAATAGTCATAGCAATAATGTTTCGCATATTCTTATTTTTGATATTGGCAGCTGTGTTAGTATCAAAGAAGAATTGCTTATCACCGATGTATTCTTTTCTAATTGCAATTAGGTTCTCAATTGTGGTAAAATTATAACCCTTGATATCCTCATAGAAAACAAATAGAGATGATTTATGGTTAAGTGATACTGATCTTTCTGTAATAAGGTCAATGATTTGCAACGGTCGTTTATCATATACCATATAATCAAATGTGCCCTTAGTAGGTTCACTGATAATCAATTCTTTGTCAGACTTAAGCTTATCGGTTAAAATAGATTCAATAACTTTACCTGGTTGATCTGAATATTTACGAGTGTACTGTGATACTTTATTAGTCAAAAACTCTTTAGTACAACATCTAATGACATATGATCTACTAGACCCATCATCAGCCATAGTCATACCCAGGATTTTATTCACATATAATTCATATCGAATTGGTTCTGAATCATCACCGCCGGGTGTTGCAATTTCTAGAATGATCTTTTCTTCGCCCGTGATAGGTAGTGCTGAATAGATATCTAAACCATCATTAATAGCTATATCAACTGTGATTGTATGGCTATTAATAGATTCATAGATCTCAATAGTTTGCATCTGACCAGTAAGGTCTTCGAATTTCTTACCAGTCCGATAAGACTCGATTGATAGCTCATTAACATCAATATATGTAGGATCAGATTGAACTTCTGGCATTAATTAAGAACTTCCTTTAGATCAGATTGAAGTTTGTTTGCATATGATTTTTGTAATACATCAATATTCTTCTTGGCTTCATTCTTTTCAAATTCATCTTGATATGCAGTAACCTGTGTATAGTATGTCAATTCATCTGTAGGGATAACTGTTTTAAGTACAGAATGACTATCACCATTAGCTGTTACCGTAATACCTGATGTTTGGCCCGTGGCAGTATAAGTTGAATTACTAGAGAAATCACCTGTGACGTGTTTGATATTAAATGCCGATGTATTTGCCCAAGAAACAAAAGCAATACTTGAAAAATCATCATCTCTGATAATTCGTTCACCTACTGTTAATGCGGTAGACACTGCACTCACCAAAGAAACGGATTCGATTTTATTAGTGGAAGAGGATACATCAACCGTCTTTCGTTCATATCCTACAACTGCATTTTGATCCGATACAATTGCATCCCAATATTTTTTCTGGCCATCTGATAGTGCAGCATATCCAGCCACAGTAAGTGTACTAAAATCTGAAGGCCAATTGGTTCTATATTCAAGTACTTCTTGTTGTGCCGCTGCTATTGATCCATACTTTTTAGTAATAAAAGAAATCATTTGATTGTATGTTTTATATTTGTCATAATATGGATCAATTACACCATTAGTTAAATTCAGAATCCAATCTAACTTGGAATCATCATAATAGTTATAAGCTATGTCTTGGAGAGATTCTTCATTCTTTGTTTCATACACATAAAATGCTGACCTATAATCCTTCAACTTATCATCAATAGCAGGTCTAGCTAAAATATTTTTAACTAAATTATTGGCGTATTGAATTAATGGAAAATTCTTGAAATAAGACATTAATTAATCCTCTGATATGAAATATTCAATTTCTTGTAAATCAAGTGTAAGCTGGTATGTTGTAGGTGATAAATCAACATTAAAAGCAGGCATACCATCTGGTGTGTGGAAGATACCCATTTTATTTGCAAAGCACCATTTGAATTCATATGCATATGGTGCTTCGCCACTGCCTGAGCAAATGCTAGGCTTAATAATGTTAGGATAATCTAGTATGTTTATATTTTTTCCTGTTTTAGGTAAAATGGAATTTCTTATTCGCTTAAACATCTCTTGTAAGTCTTTACTTTCACCTGCATTTTCGGCCGATAGTCGGAAAATTAAGTTATGATCTCTTAGATTCACACCATTGAAGAAAACAGTTTTATGGGGATTAGGTATTTTACCGATCGTTTGAGCTATAATATCACCTGTATTTTCAAGCCCTGCCACTCTACCTAGATTATCTGCTATCCCAAGACCTGCTCTATAGCCCGCTGATCCTACGCCTTTTACAATATCACCCACGGCGCCTGAATAATCCGAGTCACCTATATTATCAGTAACGTCTTTAATTGTTTTTAAAACATCGCCCGCAAGACCCATATCAGCTTCATTAATGCTCAAGAAATAATTTTCAAACAATTGATCTGGTAATGGCAAGTAGACATAAAAGTCCGGCTCTGGGTCTATTTTATTAAAAGCGGATGGTTGTGCATATTCAGCAAATGCTAATTTGAGATAAAGAGGGGCATCCCCAATATTTTGGGGGAATTTATAGATTTTACCACCAGGCTTTTTGGCTTGTGAAACTGTTTCAGGTTCCTCATTAACATTAATTCTAGGTGAACCATCATCACGTTCAGATAATTTAGCGGCTTCTTGTTTTCTTCGCTTATTAGCAGGGCGTGATTGAATAATGCCATTCGGGTTTTGTGGCAATTCTTGTTTTGTTGTTAATCCAACCGAGTTATAAATCTTCTCCATAGGAGTCAATTTACCGCTATTAGCGTATGTAGATGGGGTTGGTCTTTTCTTCCGAGGCATATAAATATTCCTATGGCTAAAACTTACAAAGGGTATTTTAAACCCAATAATCCTTCTAAATATAATGGCGACCCATCTAATATAATTTACAGGTCTAGATGGGAGGCTGTGTTTATGTCCTACTTAGATAAGAATTCAAATGTCATTAAATGGTCATCTGAAGAACTTATCATACCATATAGATCAAAAATTGATGGTCGTATTCACCGTTATTTTCCTGATTTTTGGGTCAAAAAACTCAATAAAGAAGGTAAGCAAGATGTAGTTGTGATAGAGATTAAACCTTATGCACAGACACTGCCACCCAAAAAACAAGATAGAATTACCAAAAAGTATTTATATGAAGTTAAAACATACGGTGTAAATAAATCTAAGTGGGAAGCGGCAGAGGAATATTGTAAAGATCGTGGTTGGGATTTCGCCATTGTGACGGAAAAAGAACTCAAACTTAAATTTTGATATAAATATAATGAAAGGAAAGCATTGATGGCAGCATACATTTTTCAGAAATTGGCAAAAGAAGGAGAGCGAGCAAATGTTCGCCCTAATACTCGTCAGTCTGTAAAATGGTTTCGTGATCAGACAGGTAAAGTTGGTAAGGTTGATAATAGAGATTTGTTAAAAGATACTGCTAATATGCAGAGTAATATGAGCAAGTATTCAATTGGATCTATGTATCACTTTTTATATAATCCAAAACACCGAAAAACTTTACCATATTATGACCGCTTCCCTCTTATCTTCGTTGTAGATATATATACCGATGGGTTCTTAGGTATTAATTTACACTATTTACCACCTATGCTTAGAGCTGTTCTAATGAACGGCTTATATGATATTACTATGAAAGGTAATAACGATAATAAAAAATTAGCCCTTTCTTATAATATGCTAAAAAGGGCTAGTAAGTTCAAATATTTTGAGCCGTGTGTTAAACGATATCTTAATGGTCATGTGACGAGTAGGTTCTTAAAGATACCCTCTGATCATTGGGATATAGCAGTGTTTATGCCAACCGAGCGATTTGTTAAGGCTTCTAAAAAGACTGTATGGTCTGAATCAAGGAAAATGGTTTCATGAGTATTTCAAATTGGTCAAATAAATTTAAAGCTCAAAACACGGCAACCGCTGGTACGGCTCAAGCAATTGGTCAATTGTTTGGTACCGATGTTTTGGGTGAGTTAGGCCTTCAGGATAAACTAAGAAATAGTGAACTTGCCAGTAATCCAAATGGCGGCTTTAATGTCCAGAACTTTATGTCTCAGATTAATGAGACGGGTTTTGTTCGCCCCACTCTATTCTTGGCTATTATCACTTTACCTAGAATTATCACTGGTTATGATCAAAAGCAACTTACTCTTTTGACACACTCTGTAAGCTTACCTGGTGTGTCATTCATTACAAGTGATAATATTAGACGTTATGGTATGGGTCAGATTGAATCTAGACCATATGCCGTATCACAAACTGATATTGATTTTACATTTTATGTAGACGGCTATGCTACAATTAACAAATTCTTTTATGAATGGATGAATAATATTGTTCCATCCAATGTCGATTCTAATTTAACTGTACCAAGAGGATCTGACGGATCTCGTTTCTATCTCTCTAATTACAAAGAAGATTATGTCACTACAATTGAATTTTTAGTCTTCAATGAATTTTCCAATAAAGTTATGTCGGCTAAATTAAGAGAAGCATACCCTTTGGCTCTTAATCCTTTAACTATGGACTGGGATGCTAGAGATCAGATTGCTCAATTGAATGTATCATTCAAATTTACTGACTGGACTAATACATTTTATGATGTAGAACCAAATCAAGGTGAAGATAATGATTCGGGCCTTTCATTCTTACAGAAGTTACAAAAGGGTAATTCTGTTATTCAAACACTATCAACCATCACCAAACCAAATAGCATTAACGACATAGCTAATGTAGTAAATAATGTAAGTATAGCAAAATCTGGTTTAACTGATTTATTTTAAGGAGTTATTATGTTACCAAAATTAAACCAACCAACATTTGAATTGACTTTACCATCAAATAACCAAACGATTGAATATCGACCATTTTTGGTTAAAGAAGAAAAGATCTTATTGACAGCCAAAGAAGCCGGAACCCATGAAGATATTCTTAGGGCAATCCGAACTATCATTAACAATTGTGTGATCACACCTGGATTTGATGTAGATAAGTTACCAACATTTGATTTTGAATATATCTTTATCAACCTAAGAGCTAAATCAATTAGTAATATGATTGATGTTATTGTAACGGATTCAACTGATGAATCGGATTATACTGTTTCAATCAATTTAGAACACATTGAAGTCAAACATACAGACGGCCATGATACTAAATTCCAATTGACGGATGATGTAGGTATTATTATGAAATATCCTACACCAGTTTTATCTGAAACTCTTAGACGTGAAGAAACAATTGTTGATTTAACATACAAATTAGTTGAAGCTTGTATTGATAAAGTATACACAGATGAAGAAGTATATAATTGGGCAGATGAATCTGAAGATGAACGAGAAGAATTCCTTGGTTCTATTTCAGTTGAAACATACGAGAAACTCAAGGATTTCTTTTTGACTATGCCCAAACTGTATTATGAAGCAACATATACAAATACTAAGGGAGATGAAAAGACGGTTAAATTCCAGTCACTTGACGATTTTTTTATCTGGGACTGAGCCATAGTAATTTAGCAGCATACTACAAACTGCTATTTGATTTAACTCAGTCTAAATGGAATTTTAGTCTTACTGAACTTGAAAATATGATTAGATATGAATTAGATTTATACATAGAACTAATGAAGATTAAAGCAAAAGAAGAGCAGTAATGGCAGTAGGACTTTTAGGCAGTTTATTTAAAGTAGGCGGTAAAGCCGCCGGTAAAGCCATGGCCAAGGGCGGTGCCAAGGGATTTAAAGCTATAGCTAAGAAGAGTGTTGGCAAGGTCGCCAAGGTTGGTACTGGCATGGGAGTTATTGACGCTGGCTTGTCTGCTCTTACGGGGGGTGATGATGGTGATGCTAACTTTAATGGTGGTGTAGCACCTAAAGTACCCGCTCTAACCGCACCAGGTGAAAGTGCTGCCGAGAAAAAAGCTGAAAAATCCGCTGCTAGATCTAAAAAATTATTGGTTGCTTTAGAAAAGCGTGTATCTAATCTTGAAGGTGCTGAATCAAAAGTACCTGCTATACAAAAACCTAATTTAAACTTAGCAACATCTGATAATGAAGTATTAGGTGATTTAACACTTTATCTAAATGAAACCAACCAAGAAATTGTTAAAAACAATTTAGTTTTAGCAGAAAAAAATAAGAATGCTAAAAAGCTTCAACTTGACTTTGCAGAATTAGTTAAAGATATTGATCTAGATGAACAAAAAGAACAAGATGAAGAAGATGTTAAAGGCAAGGGTGATACATCTAAGCCTACATTCTTAGCGGGTATTAAATCTTTTGCTGATACTGATACTGGTCAAGCACTGTTGGGAACTTTATTACCAGGCATCGCTGGGGGTATAACACTATTAAGTGGTGCAGTCGCCGATGCCTTCCAAGGCCTAGAAAATATGGTGACCGGTGAGGATGAAGAAACAAGTGGCAGCGATATTGCTACAGTAGCCGGAGTTGGTGCTGCTGGTGTAGCTACAGCAGTGGGTGCTAGCAAATTAAAGAAGAAAATAGGTCAAAAGGCTGGTCAAGAAGTAGGTCAAAAAGCAGGCCAAGAAGTAGGTGAAAAGGTCACTAAAGCTTCATTAACTGCTGCAATGCAAAATACCAAAAAAGAAGTATCAGAAAAGGTAAGCAAAAAGATTGGTAAAGAAGCCATTACTAGTGCTATTGAAAAGGTAGCACCTAAGGCTCTCACCAAATTGGCTGGTAAATCTATCCCTGGTCTTAGTTGGATTGTAGGCGGCGGTTTAGCACTCTATGAATTAATGCGTGGTGATTATCACGGTGCTGCTATTGAAGCCGCTAGTTCTGTAGGTGGCATTGTAACTGCTTTACCTGGTACAGTTATTCAAATTGCCCGAGGTGTTTATGAAAGTGTATATGGAGTTATGCACCAAAATGATCCCGAAGAAGAAACGAGGTGGCCTGAACTAAAAGAACAAGTAGATCAATGGGTGAGTAATTGGTTAGAAGAAGAAGGTGAAACACCTGTTAATGAAGAAGCACTCAAATCAGCTATTGATAAAGGTATCTATGATAAAGACTGGTTGGGTGATTCTGAAGTAGACTTAGCACGAGTAAACGAATTAACTGAAGATGAAATAGATGCAATTTTAGCAGATGATGATATAGATAAAGAAACACATAATATACTTGTGACTGCCAAGGGCAAAAAAAGTGCCCAGGATTTTATAGATGATGTAAATAAGAATAGAAGAGGTGTTACACATTCATATACACCTGAAAATGCGGATTCAAAAGCTTCGCCTGATACTTCATCTACTACCAGCGGTGTTACTCAAGATTCAATGGAAGCTGCACCAGGTGCGCCTGGTATTTCAACTACAACAGAAGGTGTTACTCAAGATTCAATGGAAGCTGCACCGGGTATGACTATCCCCGATAGAGCTACGGCTCCAGAAGTATCAGCTGCTCCCCCTACACCTATTGTAATTAATCAAAGTGGTGCTGCAGCTATAGCAGATGATGATATAGATAAAGAAACACATAATATGCTTGTGATGGCCAAGAGCAAAAAAAGTGTCCAGGATTTTATAGATGATGTAAATAATAATAGAAGAGGTGTTACACATTCATATACACCTGAAACTGCACCGGGTGTAACTATCCCTGATAGAGCCGTTGCACCAAACGTTCCTACAGCACCCCCTACACCTATTGTAATTAATCAAGGTGGCGCTGATACTGAGCTTAGAGCAGCCCTGCAAAATCAAACTGCAACTGCACCTAAAAAAGAATTGCCGGAGAACACTCGTCCCCCGGCAATGACTGCTGATACATTTCTTTCGGCTTAGGCGGCTTCCGCCATTTCAAGGGCAAGGCCCAAAGCCTGGATATTCTTGTCCTTGTTAGAACCGAACCAAGTTGACTGCAAACGGCTGTCAGAGCTGTGACCAACGACGTGGTTTGTCATATAAGTCACAGTGTTGTAGGCCTGCCAGAAGGTCCCTTCACCATATTCGGCGCCAGGTTGTGTTTCCACATAGTCCATAGCCAACCGAGCATTACGAGAGCCAACCTTTTCAGCATTAGACTTCCATTCCTTCAACATGTCTTCAAATGAAGTCTTGTTAGAAGTCTTGGGGAATACACGGTTGAAATATTCAAACAGTGTTTCCTGTGTGTAACGCTTGGAAGCAAGGAATTGTGACATTTCACCATAATCTTCCATCTTTGCGTGAGCTTCCTTCAATGCATCATGTACACGATTAGCATCAAATTCTGACCGATGGTTAAGTGAAATACCGGTAGCAGCTTTGCCATCCAATGACAGAGTCAATGTGTTGTTACAAACAACCCGGATAGGAGTAAAGCGGATATCAACACCGCGACCAAACTGGTGGGGATTAGAGAGCAAAAGATATGACTCAACTTCATCAGCACCATCAAACAAAGAAAACGATTCATTTACCTTGGCAAGAGCCCAGATAATTTGACCATCCTTGAGTGAACCAGCGGTTTCCATTGTCATACCACCTTCCTTGACATAATCATCAAAGAAGTTCAGAGCATCGGCATTCTGAACAGGTACCCAATCAGCACCTACAATATCCAGAAATTTGTCATCATGTGACCGTACCAATGCATTCTTTTTTGGTGCAGTTGTCACTTCACCATTTGACTTGGTGAACATCACTTCACGCTTTTCAACAGTCCAATCAAGTCCTGCAACCTTAAGGATTTCTTCCGGTGTAATATCCGGGTCAACCTTAACACCCAAGCCGTGCCAGGGGACTTCATTTACATAGGCCATTTGGGCTTTGCCGTCTACAATTTCAAGTTCATGAGCCATGATATAGTTCCTTTCAATTAAGCATCATATATATTATAATAAACATTTTTAGTTAAAAGTAAACCAAAAAGTGCATTATTTTTTAATTATTTTTTTAATTGACTTAGTTTATATTCATCTTTTCAAAGCCGAAAGACATGCAAACATAGAAGTCTTCATCCATCTTGATGATATCACCAACCGACATGGACATAACTTCATCAGCAATCATCTTAACCCGATTAGGATCAGACCACATATTCATCAGATGAAATGCTTCTTCCAAGTCATCGGAATCAACATCTGCAACATGTTTATAATGTTTGAAATTGTCTTCAAAGAAGACAACATCGTTTTCAAAACTCCGGCTTGAGTATACCCAAGACTTTTCGGATGCC
>Ga0070751_1000788_pt1 | contig 19269 bp, 12 predicted proteins | sample VirMetDEL_Aug_28_FD_78514 | JGI IMG/M metagenome (GOLD analysis project Ga0070751, IMG submission 78514) | Aqueous microbial communities from the Delaware River and Bay under freshwater to marine salinity gradient to study organic matter... | ecosystem: Environmental > Aquatic > Marine > Coastal...
AGGGCTGACGTAGGTCGCCAAGCCAAACTGGCCCTTGGTCTCTGGCCGACCGTAGTGGTCGACGACGTTGCCCCGGCGGCCGGGGACGTACAGTGCCGCTGGCGTGCCATCCGGCATCAGGTTGAACGCCCCGCGCGTGAACTTCTGGATGCCAGCTCGCAGGCGCTGCGTGCCGTGGGTCAGAGCTTCGGTAAAGGCGTCGGCTGCGACTTGTGGAGCCGTCACGCCGCCAATGCCGTTGGTCGAGGTGACACGGCGGTGGTTGTTGGCGAACATATCGCCGTAGATGGTCAGGCCGGGGTACTTCTTGCGGAGGCTCTCGCTGCCAATCAGGCCGTTCACCAGATAGCCGGTGCGGTCCATGTAGTTGCGGGCGGCTTGAAGTAGTGCTGCCCGGTTCGGGCTGGATGGGAAAACTTGGTCAAAGGTGGCGCGGTTGGCGAGCAGCTCCGTGACGACCTTTGTCATGAACTCATCAGCAGGCTCACCGTTGATGGTGTCTACCGGCAGATCGTTGCTGGTGCGGATGGCCATCTTGATCAAGTCGGGGATGGTATCCTCGCCGCCAGTCAGGCCTTGCGCTGCTGCACGCAGCTTCGTGCGTAGGCTGCGGAAGACTTCGCTGTCTGCCGAGAGGGCGCGGGACATACCCTGCGCCTGCTGACCGAAGATGGGGGCCAAGTCCCCCTCGCGGATCAGCTCGCCCTCGGTGGCGCCCAGCATGTTCATCAGTCGGTAGAAGAGCTGACGGCTGTTTGCCTGCCCTTCGTTGTTGCGGCTGTTCATCAGCTCTTGGAGGCGACGGATCTGAGCGCGGGCGTTAAGGGCCACGCCATCAAGCGTGAGCACGCCGTCCTTGGCTTCGCGGGCGATGAGGTTGTCGACCATCGCGTCCTGTGGGGCAATCTTGTCGGTGCCACCAGCTCGGCTGTAGGCGGCTGCGATTTGGGTGGCCTCGTTCAGGTCGTTACGTTCGGCGGCATCGACCAGCATTTTAAACAGTGCGGGCTTCTGCTGGCCATCGTACTTGTTGCGGCCTTGAGTGACAGGCTGCGCGTCGACCATGCGCTTGAGGCGTTGGGCCACAACTTTGTTGTCGTCAAACTCGGCGCGGGAGTAGTCGATGGCCGCAATCACTTCTTCCATCGAAGCGTCAGGCGAGAGGCCAACACGCTCGAGGTCTTGGGCGAGCTGCTCGTCAGTGGCAGCGGCGCGGGTCTTGTTGAACGCACTGAGCTGTAGCTGCTGCGCGCGCTGCTTGCGGCTCTTTGCTTTGTTGGTCGGGGCGGGCGCTTCCTCTGGCAGCGGCTTTGCTTCGTTCCGCTTGCGGTTCAGAACGCGCTGACCCTGCGCCTGACCCAAGGCGTAGGTTTGAAAGCGGTCGTCGAGCTGTGCGGCCATGTCCTCAAACAGAGGCACGACCTCGTCGTTGTAAATCTTGGTGACAGCACGCCGAGATACATCGTCAAACTCAACGAGGCCGCTGACACTGTAGGCACCCGGCTCAACGCCAGCAGCAATCTCAGCAGCTCGCATTGCCTCCAGTTCGACTGGGTCGATTGCCGTGTCTTGGACGGAACGCAGCGATTTGATGGTGCCCCGGATACGATCCATCATGCTGTTGAGTGGGTCGAATGGGCCAGTGTTGTTGCCCGTTGCGCCAGCGCCGGTGGCAGCACCCAGTCGCGCGTTCTCGGCTTTGGTGTTGGACAGGCTATGCAGGAAGCTCAGCGTCCGCTCGGTGGTCGCTTCAAGGTTGCCGTCTTCGCTGATGGTCTCACGCCAAACGGCTCGCAGCTCGTCCAGCTCCAGTGCTCGCCGCTGAATGGCCCGAGCGGTGGGGTCTGCTGGCTGGTTGTTGATGTCAGATATGAAGTAACGACGTGCATCGACGTCGCTCATGATAGGCGCAAAGATCGGATCGAAGGCTTCCGGTACGTTGCCCATGAAGAAGTTCTTCACGGCAGCGATCACCTTGCGGATCTTGTCGAAGAAGACGTTGCCCTTGCTCTCCAGCGCCGAGCGGAACCGCTTGTTGCTGGCGTACATGGTGAACATGTTCGCGAAGACTTCTTTACTGTTGGAGCCAACGTCCATGCCCGCCGGAGCGTCGGCAAGGCCAAGGGCCTTCAGGTCCAGCTTGCCGTCTGGGGTGATGTAGTTGGTCAGCTCAGCGAAGAACTCGAGCTTCATGCGTGGCGTCATCACAAAGGACATCGACCAGTGGGCCAGCTCATGGAGCAACAGGTGCGCTGGGTGGATCTGGCTGTCTGGGTCGATGTCGATGGCACCAGCGGCAACAGCGACTTCCTCGCCAAGCTTGGTGGTGCGCGTTTCTACGTCAGACCCCTTGAAGCGGGCCGACTGAGCCAGTGGGTTTGTAAAGCGTCCGTTTACATCGCCGGGGAGAGACTGGAAGCGAAGGATCGGAGCGCCGCCTGCTGCGCCGTCGATCATGCGCGAGAGAAGCTCCATGGTCTCTAGGCTGTACTTGTCGCCCATCGCGAAGATGGCGCGCTGTGCGGCCTCACGGGTGCCGGTCATGTACTTCACGCCCATCGGCAGAACGCGGTCCATGTAGCCCAGCAGGGTGGACATGTCGTTGATGTAGGCGCGGACGTCAGAGTAGTTGCTGAACGCAGCGTCGAGCAGCTCGTTCTCGCGGGTGAGCAGGTTCTGGTAAGTGTCCATCGCCAGCCCTTGCTCACGGTAGCGCTGGAACAGCGCCTGCTCGGCTTCGGTCTCTGGCGCTGGCAGCAGCTCGTCTGCGATCTCAGTGAATGGCGGCGGGCCAGCCACAGGGTCAGCCGTGTCTACTGCTGGCTTCAAGAACGCGCTGTACGGTATCGGCTCCAAGGAAGGCAGGACTTCTGCAATCTCTTTCGCTGTGCCTTCGGGGGCGTAGTAAATCGTCCAGTTTTCGCGGTTCTTGTTTGGAGAGCGAGCGGCGTCGGCTGCGGTGTACGAGCCAATCAGGTCGGAGATGCCTTTGCCCGCCTCACGCTGTTTTTTGCTGAGCTGGCGGATGGCCTCCCCTTTGACGGGGATGTCGTCACGGTTCCAGACCAGCGTCAGGATGCCTTCGCCTCGGGTTGCTGGCACGTTGGCGGTGCCTTGGGCCTCTTGGTTCTTAGCCGTGGCGCCGAAGTCGATGTAGTTGACCTTGCCTTCGCTTTCGGCACGGGCCACCACAGCCTCTCTGTTTTCAGCAATCGCGCGCTTGGTCTCGATGCCCACTTCGTCGTTGCGGTAGCGTACCTCAACAGCAGCCTGTGCGTCGGACAGGGTGCCGCCGCCATAAAAGCCCTCAGACACTGGGTCGTAGATGATCGCGCTGCCACGGGGCAGCATCTCGATGCGGCCAGACTTGGTCATGGCGCGCTGGCCAGCCTTGGCAACGAAGGCTGTCAGAGCGCCAGTCTTTTCCGCCTCGAGCTTGGCGGTGTTCCGGGCGATGCTGCCTTTGGTCGGCAGGATCGTGCCCTTAAAGACCGCTTGAAGGCCACCGGGCTGGCGGGTGGTGCGCATGGTCTCTGGGTCGACGACGTCGGTCAACGAGCGGCCAGCGTTTTCTTGGGTGCGGAAGGCGTCTGCTGCTGTTTCGGTGCGGGTCATCCGCTTTGGCGTCGTGCCAGTGGAGCCGCGACCGCGCTCGATCTCTTCGAGGGCTTGCAGCTTGGCTTCGCCTTCGGACAGGCCCTGCTCTTTAACAAGCTTCTTGACCCGGCGGGTCACCTTGCCCTTCTCGGTTCTGGTAAGGGTGGCCTCGAGAGCTTTCGCCGCATCAGCGCGAGCGGTCAGCTCTGGCGTGATCTCTGCGATCCGCGCAGCCATCAGTTCATCAAGTGCTGCACGCACCTCGTCGGGTGACATGTTTCCTTCAGCGGCGACTTTTTTGACGTTCTCGTCGATGTCGGTCTTGGTGACTTCGACGCCAGCCGCCTCGGTAACGCTCATGTCCCGATACAGGTTCGCGGCGGCAACCTGCGCTGGGTTCGTTTCGCTGACGTTTTGGGTCACCAGCTCTTTGATGAGCGTGACGTTCACGCTGTTATGCACGGGCATGTCGTTGCGCTTGGCGCGCTCCTGCACCATGGCCTCGAGCTGCGGGTTGTTGTAGGCGCCGGTGCGCTCATCGATGCTGACGTCGATGCCGTTTTCTTCCGCCAACGCGCGTGCGTTGACACTCAGGCCACCAGTTCGGACGACAGCAGGCGCGTCAGGGTCTGGCGCAGTCTCTTCGGCCTGTGACGGTGGAGTTTCTTCAGCAGCAGGTGTGGTGTCTGCGGGTGGTGTTTCTTCGGTGGGTGGTGTGGTGTCAGCGGGTGGCGTTTCGTCGGCAGCCGTCGTGGTTGGCGCAGCCGCTGCCGCCTTTTCTGCTGCCTTGCGGCGGCCAATGAGGTCGTCGAAGTGGTCCAGTCGCTCCATCAAACTGTCTTGCAGCTTGTAGTCGCCTTCAGCTTCGGCGTCGGCGATTGCGTCGACGATGACTTGGCGCTGGGTGGCGTTGTCGAGCTGGCCCGCAAAGCGGCCCTTGAAGATGGCGCCAGCGGTGCCGCCAATGGCAGCGCCAAGGCCAGCGGAGAAGGCAGCCTCGCCCGCAACGTCTGCTACCAGACGGCCCATGCTGAACTCGTCTTGCAGGCCCAGCTTGATGTCGACGTTCTGCTGGCCAACAGAGTAGGCGCCACCAAAGCCTGCGCCGAATGCGCCTTCGTAAAGAGCGGTGCGGGTTGCAGCGGTGCGGGCAGCCGCGACAGCGGGGCTTTTGCCCGTCATGCGGGCGACCTGTACGGACTTGGCAACCGCCTTGCCGCCTACGCCGACAAAACCACCGACGGCGTTGATAGGGTCAAGGACGATGGCCTTGAGATAGGATGGGATTGCGGTTGCTGCGCCTACGCCGCCCGATTGGAAGAAGGCGGGGAGCTTGCCGTGTGCGTCACGCAGGCGGGCTTGGCGGGCGCGGCTGTCTGGGGTCGCCGCTTGGGCGCGCTGATAGGCATTGTATGGGCCAATCGTGGCGTTAAGCTTGGAGAAGGTTTGGTCGTCGTAGAACTTCCGCATCAACTCATCGTCGTCGGCGATGTAGATGCCTCTGTCTTCGAACTCAGCCCGGACGTCCGCGATCACGCGCGGGTCGGTCATTATGTCCTCGCCGCGAATGTCGGCGTAGGTAGTTTGGGGGGCAGAAGAAAGGGTCGACGAACCCAACAGCGCGGACTTGCGGAACATAGAAGATCTCCATTTGCTCCGCGCAGTATCTGCCCGCGCTTTTTAGTTGTCGTCCGCGTTAGAAATTGATGACCGGCGTGCCAGTCTCGTCGATGGCTTGTACGCCTGCCATTGGGTTGGAAAGGCTGAAGTCGCGGACGCCCTGACCGATTGAGGCAGCGTTGAGTAACCCGCTGAAGTTTTCGGTTAGCGTGTTGATCTCGTCCTGACTAAGCCCCGGCACCAAACTCAAGCTGACAGCAAACTGAGCCTTAGCTTCGCGCAACGCCTGATTGTACTGGGGGAACGGGGCCAAGGATTGCTGGATGTCGCGAGTGACGACCGTGTTGAGGAAGTCCATAACAACAGCGCCAACACCCTCACGGTTCGGACGAAGCGTTGCGCCGCCCGATACAGGAAGGGTCCGGTAGCTGTTAAACGTGTCGAACGACGCAGCAATCGCGCGGGCGACACCTTCTCTCTGCTCCCTGTTGTCAGACTGGAGCATATCCATTAGCGGGCCAACCTTCCCGCCGCCGCTGGTCACCTGCAAGTTGCCAGCTTGATCCGTGCCTAAAGAGAGTGGCGCAGCCGCCCGAGGGTCAAGGGCATTGAAGACTGCCTGCACGTCATCATCATTTATTGGCTTGGCTGCAAATTCCGTCGCCTTGTCCAGCCTGCTGGCCTCCGCCTCATCTTCCGGCGTCAAGACAGTTGAGGGCGATTGCAGTCCCTGTACCGCTTTCTGCAAGTCAGCGATTTGCTCGTTGTAAATCGCCACCACTTGCTGCGGGTTGTAGTCGCCATGCAGCGTTACTGGCAGGAGGTCGAAGGCGTGGACGCCGCCGTTTGCGTAGATGTCCGCAGTACGGTTGCGCATGATCAGGTCACGCTCCGCAGCGAAGGCTTCAATGGCGGCTTGCCCGCTGGCAATCGCTTCGTCGGTGCCCATTTGGCCCATCGCCGTAACGACCTCGCTCACCCTGTCGTTCAACGTGGACCGCTGGTCGTTCATGTAGCTTTCAATGCTGTCGTGCTGGCTTTCTTCAGCGAGCCGTTCCGCCCTGACGTTTGCCAAGGCAGACGTGCGGTAGATGCCAGCTTCGGCGAGGCTTTGCTCAAGGCCACTAAGTTCCGCTTGGCCAACACCCGGCTTCACCGTAGCGCCGGTCTCTGGGTCAAACTCAAAGAATGGAGCGATCAACTGCTCAAACGCATCAAGCCGGTCTGGCGGAATATGCAGGTCCGACATCAGGCCTTGGTTGTTCAGCGAGCTAGTGATGACTTCTGCCAGCGGGATGGTCGTTTTATTTTTATCGCCAACGGTGATCGCAAGATCGGGGGCAGGGCGACCAGCGGTAATGCTCCGCTGGAACCAGTTGTTATCGTAAGTTTCGGCGTATTGGCGATAGGCATTGGTCTGCTGAAGCGCGGCAATGATGTCTTCCTCAGAACGATTGGCGCCTTGGGCCGCCACAAGGCCTACAACGTCCTGCTCAAGAGCTGCTAGGCCGTTCGGGCCAAAGTATTTATCACCGCTTTCTGCGACCAACTTGCCGATGAAAGGCTCAAGGGCGCCTCGCAGCCCCTGCAAGTTAGGAGAGCTGCTGGCCGCAGGCTGGGCGGCAGCGATTGGCGCGGAGCTGGCAGCGGATGCCGTTGAGGCGGCCATGGCCGGGGCGGCAGACGCGGGCCGTGAGGACATGGGCAGCCCGTATATGGCGGCAAGTTCGCGAGTTCTCTGCTCAACCTGTGCGGGGTCAGCGAAGTTACCGCCAAGCTCTTGACGAGCCTGATTGCGAAGGCTGGTGAGGGTGCTTGCCATGTTCAGGGCATTCTGCCGATCTCGATCTGCACGGGTCTGCGCCTCGCGAGCCTTTGCCGCCTCGGCCATCGCGACATAGGATGCGTCTACAGGTGCGCCAATAGTCATGAGGGCGGACTGGATGTCGGCGTCGGGCTTGCCAGCGAAGAAGTTTTCAAGCGCTTTGGCTTCAGCCGTCTGCAAATTCAGCGCGTTTACACGTCTCAACCGTTCCTTCTCGGCTTCTTCCTCCTGTTTGCGCAGGGCGTTTTCTTGGGCCATCCGCTGGATCGCCATGCCGTCGGGTAGGGCTACGGAGCCACCGGGCGTGCTGGAGCCAAGCTGCTTCACCTTTGCGTGGAAGTCGGCGGCAGTGGCGTAGGGGTTGTTCTGCCGCCAACGCTCGAACTCCTCACGGATTTGTGCGCGTTCGTTGCGGATCTCCTTGCGGCGCCGCCGCATCCCGGCGCCAAGTCCTGCGATTGCGTAAACCATTAGTTATTGTACCTCTGCAACGCATACGATCCGGTTGGGCGACCGTTGTTTAGGTTCACAACTTGGAAGCCCGTGCTCTGGCCAGTGGGCGAGCCGCCTGATTGCTGCCCCTCAAACATCGCGCCCAAGTCGGTGAGAGCGTCGCCAACGCCGCTAAACGCGCTGTAGCTGTCTTCGCTGTAGCCGCCTGCTGCCTCGAGGGCGTTTTTTGCGCGATTGCCGTATGAAGTGGCCATGTTCTGATAGCCCGTCAGCAAGTTGCCTAAGAGCTGCGAAGACAGGTTGGTGGAGGACGATGGGTTTACGGTCGCCGATGGCGGATTGAAGCCACCCTGCACAGCGGACGGCAGGTTGAGTTGGGTGCCGATGGCGCTTGGGAGCTGGCCAGAGAACTGTGACGAGCCGATTGGCACAGGCGCGTTGACGTTTGCAGTGCCAAAGCGCTGCTGGAGGACGCTGGAGCCAATAGGCACTGGCGCCGCCACGTTGGCGCTCGGCAGCGCGTTCATCAGGCCACGGCGCTGGTCGAAGCCAGCAAGGCCGACGTTAGCAGTCTCACCAAGGATTGCGTTGCGCGTAGCGATGTCCTGCTGGATGTCGTCGAACAGGAGGCCGCGCTCGCCGGAGATGTAGGCCAGCGCTTGCTGCTCGGCCTGCATCTGAGTGGCGGCCAGATCGTCTGCAAGGCGCTGGGCCATCCGGCTGCGGGTGTCACCCGGATCGGTGGCTGCGATGCCACGGCGCCGAAGGTCAGCTTCGTTCATGCTGGCCATCTGCTCGATGACCTCGCTGTAGCTGTCTCGGGCGGTGTCACGGTAGCGACCGACTTGTGCGTCGATCTGCTCTTGGGTCAGCGGATCAAGACGGCGAATGTCGCCCAGACCTTCCTGTACGCGGCGCAGCTCGTCTTGGAAGCTAGTAAGCTGACCCTCAAGGCTGTCTCGGATGCGCTCTTCTTGTGAACGCTCATCGGCTGCGATGCCTTGCGCACGCTCAAACTGGTCAATGGCGTACTGGCGCTCGGCTTCTGCGCGGAACTGGTTGTCGTAGAAAATGCGCAGCTCTTCGTCGCGCTCACCCTGTGCAATCTGTTGGGCGCGGGCCAGCTCTTGTAGGGCGAAGTCACGCTCTTCTGCGGCGATCATCTGGTTCTGCAACATGTAGCCAAGCTGCTCGGCGCGCTCTTGAGCGGCCTGCTTGTCCAAGAACTCTTGGCGTTGCATGAAGTAGTCGCGCTCCTCTTGGAGGCGCGCGTTGTTTTGGAAGTAGATCTCGAAGGCTTGCTGGCGCTCTCGATCAGCAATCTGCCGGTTTAGCGCGTCTTGCTGGCGCAGGTAGGCACGTTGCTCTTCGAGGTTGTTCAGCTCGCGGCCAAGCAAGTCTCGCTGAAACGCGAGGTTGTCGCTTTGCTGACCAAGCACAGTGCCCTGCATGTTGGCAGCCTGCTCCGCCGCAAGACGCTGGTTTTCTGCGGCTTCGGCAGCACGAATGCCGCCATACAGCTCGGCTCCGGCCCCAGCCACGGCGCCGATCTTATCCAGATTGCCGACGATGAAGCTGCCGATTGTGCCTAAAATGCCCGCTGCCATGGTGCCTCCTAAGCCAGCCCCAACGCTCTACTGAAGCCCGTGCCTACGTTTTGGTAGTACGGATCTTCTCGGCCCATCTCCAAGGCTCGGAGGTAGGCGCTGTAGTCGTCAGGCGAAATGTACGAATTGTTAAAGCCAGCCGCGCCTTGCGTCTGGAGGGCGCGACGGCGCTCTAGTTCTTGGCGAGCAATCCGTGCAGCTTCGTCGCGCTCAAGGTCAGAGCGGCGAGAGGCGATCTGATCGGTCAGGCGCTGAAGCTCGTCGGCGGCGACGGCAGCGTCGAAGAGGTCGCGTTGGCCAGAGAGGTCGCGCAGGGCTTGCTCGAAGTCGCGGATGTCGTCTGGCCGGGTGAGGCGGGCTTCGGACAGGGCATCGAGCTGGGCTTGTGCATCGCTCTCAATTTGGCCTTGGCGGTCACGGAGCTGGTCGGCGAGCTGGGCGTAGGTCTCGTCTTGGCCAAAGATCTGCTGACGCAGCTCGTTCGAGCGCTCACCCGTACCTAAGCGGTCGAGGCTGTCGAGTGCGCCACCAAGACGGTCGCGTACATCATAGATTTCGCTGGCGCTTTGGATGTCGCGGAGCTGACCTTCCTCGCCTTGGAAGCCGCTGAGCGTGTTGCCGATGCCGCCGATGTCTTCGCCCAGCGCGTTGAGGTCGCGCATCCGGCGGTCGCGGAGGTTTTGTACCACGTCTCGATAGGGATCGGTCTGCTCGGCCAAGTCGCTGAAGTCGTAGTTCAGATCGACGTTGAGGTCTGGGCTGGTGATGTCGTCGAGCTGGCGGGTCAGGTTGTCGAGTGCCTGCATGTTGCGGTAGTCGACGTCGGTGTAGCTGCGGCCAAAGTTGGTCAGGTTCTGCTCGGCTTCGCGGCGGGCAGCGTCAACGATGCCTTGCTGGCGGTCGCGGTCCATGCCGAGACGATTGATGTCGTCGAGTGCGAACTGGATCTGGGACTGTGGGCTGCGGAGGTCTACATCGAGGTCGGTGCGGTAGTTTTGCGCTTGCAGCATCAGCTCGCGCAGGGCGCGCTCTGCGGCGTCGAGGTCTTCGTTGACGGTGTAGTCGCCGTAACCAGCAAGGCTGGTGTTGATGCCCCGGCCAAATTCATCGAAGCGCGCTTGCTCTGCACGGCGCTGGCCGAGCAGGTCTTGGAGCTGCGAGCGGTACTGGTCAGCGCCACTAAGGTTTATGCCGCTGGTGGTGTCGCTGCTGTAGTTTGCGGCTTGGTTACCAAGCATGTCGAGCTGGCCAAGGGCAGCGTTGATGGCTGACTGGTCGTTGATGGTGTAGCCGCCAAGGCGCCCGCCAAGCGTGTCGAGCTGGCTCTGGAGGTTGCGCTGGTAGTCTTGGTCGCGCTGCTCGCTGAAGCGGCGGGCGTCTTCTTCGCGCTGCTGGCGCTGCTGCTCCATCCGCTCCCGCTCCATGTCCATCATGGCCGTGTAGTAGTCGGGCTGGGTGGAGCCAGCGCCGGGGGCAGGGGCAGGGGTGTTAGGCGTTGCACTGGTGGCTTGCTGGCTTTGCTGGGTCTGCTGGGGCGGCTTCAGGCCAGCTTGGCTTGCAAAGTTGCCGTTGAAGACTTGCGGACTTTGCATCCACGGCGCGTCGAACATCCGTTGGCCAGACTGATCCGTGTAGATCGACGTGCCAGACGTGGGGTTATACTGCCGGTTGCCTTGCTGCTGAAAGCCAAGCTGCTTCAGGAAACTGCTCATTAGCTTGCATCCACGTAGTCAGCTTCGATCACAACCTCGAGGCCCGCTGGGGTATTTTGTAGCCCAGTGGCTTTAACCGAAATGTTGATGGGGCCAGTGCGCGCGTCGACGAAAATGTCGCTGCTTGGGACAAAGGCGGTGGTCGAGCTGCTGGTTACTGCGAAAGCTTGGCCCTGCGAGACACCGCCCACTTCAATGTCGAGGGTCAGCGAGCCGCTGTTTGTCGTGGCGTAAACCTTATTGATCTTAACGCGAGCGCCGCTAATCCGCTTCATCCGCTCTTCTTGTGCGTCGACTGGTGTCGCGATCAACTTGTCCATTATCAGCAGCGGGTACTGCTGGAGGATGCTGAAGCTCGGGATGCGGGCCACGTTGATGAGCAGGTTGCTGTCCAGCGAGGGAACGCCGTTGGCAGCATCTTTCTGGCTGGTGGTGATGTAGCCAGAGAGGACGTCGGTTAGTGCAGACAGCTCGTAGGCGCCCGCTGCCGAGACGCGGATGAACTTGCCGCTGTTCGCAGAGCTGGGCGAGGGGATGTCCACTGCGGGGTTAATATCGACGTTCTGGGTCTCACTTACCTTAAAGCGCAGGCGAGGAGAGCCTGAGACGTCTTCTAGGTAGAAGGTGTTCGTGGGGCCAGAACTGAGCGCGGTGCCGCCTGCGGTGACGTCACTAAGGCCAGCCTTGCCAGCGAGGTTGGTGGTCAGGCTGGCGACCTTGGCTTCGGGGATGGCGCCGTCTGCGATCTCAAGCTTGTCGAACAGGATCTTGCCAGTCTGGGTGTTGGTGAACACCTGTTCGAGCATGAGGCCAGCGACTACTTGGTCAGCCGTGTTCTCAACCGTGATGATCGAAACGATGTCTGGGTTCGCTGTGGTGCCCGTCGCCGCCGTGTTGAGGGTCACCGTGTTGTTGTTGTTGTCGCGGACGTAGTCGTTCGTCTGGCCGCCGCTGTTTTCGCGGAGCAGCAGGCCGTTCTGATAGACTTGGATCTCGGTCGTGTCGTCCATCGAGAACGGGAAGACTGACTGAGTGGACGTGACTTCGAAGTCGGTACGCAGGAAGGACGTGATGGCCGTCGCGCGGATCTTGTAGACGGTGACAACCTCTGCGTCGCTACTGTTGCCACTGATGGTTAGCGGGTCGCCAGTCGGGAATGTGACCGTACCGTCCAGTCCGCCCGTGGCACTGGTGGTGTAGTCATTGCCGACACCCTCAGTTTTCAGCAGGCCATTTCGGAAGACCACCAGCGTGTCGTCTGCCGTGTGGCTGTACTGAAGAACGGTCGTGCCGTGCGGGTAAGCTGCACCAGTCGAAGGGTCGACGGTCGTGCCGATAATGTAGTCTTGGCGACCGTTGAAGATCGGCGCGCCAATGTCGCCCACGTTCTGGCCAGCTTCGCCGCGCAGTGCGGAGAGAGCAGCGATGGTGGTGAAGTCGCCCGTCTCGCCAACGCGATACTGAAGGCCAGCAGAGCTGTCGAGCCGGAACTCGACGTTGCTGTTCAGGTTGCCGTTGTCGTCGGTGAGGTTGTCGACGATCTCGCCAAGCGTCTTGCCGCCGACTTCAGCCTGCTGAAGATAGCGGACGACGTTTTCAAACTCAGTCTGTACTTTGTCCGAGCTGGCGTATTCAAATGCTGCGGTCTGGCGTATGCCTGCCATGGTTTTAGCTCCTTAACTCGACGGCCACGCCGATGATCCTGAAAAGGCCCTTGCCTGAGTAGTTGAAGGTCAGTTGCAGGCCACGGTAGCGATGCTCAAAGGGCCGCAGGTATTGCGCGGAGAGTGGCACAGAGCGACGACCACTGTCGTCCGCCTCTGTGAGCTGGACGGTGATGGCCCCAAGATCGCGCCCGTTCTCGTCTTGAGCCTCGACTTGCAGCTCGCCGTCGCCGAACGCTTGGATCAGGATCGACTTGCTTTGCTTGCGGCTGTCAAAGGGGCCAGTCCACAGCACGGGCGTCTTCGCCGTGAGGGTGGGGGTGTCGGTGTCTTCGTCTTCGATCTTGCCAACGGTGTAGATGCCAAAAGGCGTGCCGACGACAAAGTTGCCGAAGAGGAAGGCGCCGCAGGTGGCGTTGAGGAAGTCGCTGCTTGACCAACGGGTCTGGAGGCCACCCTCGCCAGATACAAAAGTCATAGTCAGGCGCGTGGTCTCACCACCGCCGCCAAGTGGGAAGTAGACGTGATACTGCTGCTCATCTCGGTCGTAGACGGCGGTGATGGTTTCTGGGTCTTCGACCTGCTGGAACAGGCGGCGGTATTCGAGGTCGATGCGCTCGCTGAGCTTGACGACACCGACTTGCAGGCCGTTCTCACTAACGCGGCGCAGGGCGAAGACGCCGGAGCGCGAGCAGTAGAGTAGGTCCGTGCCTGCCTGCTGGATGGTGTTGTGGCTGGCACAGCCGATGCCGACGTTGGTTTCGGTGTCCAGCTCAATGCGGCTGATGTCCGGGTCCATCTGGAAGACGAACACGCGGTCACTGGCGAAGATGACGAGCTTGTCCTGCTCGAAGGAACTGAGGCCAGTGATCTCGTCTGCCGTGCCGAGTAGGTTACGGATGTCGAGCGTGCCAGCGCGCAAGGCGCTTTCGCTGTTGGGGTCCGTGTCGTCGGCGTGCTTGTCGAGGTTGCCGTCTTCGGAAATCAGGATCTTCGTGCTGCTGGACTTGAGGCCAGCGAAGCAGGCGCGGTCGCGGACTGTGGTGCAGTAGGCAGGCAGCTCAGTGGTGAGGTGCGTGCTGGTGGTCGTGCGCCAGCGGTTGCCTGTGTAAATCAGCGGCGGGAGGCCACGGACTGCGAAGACCAGCTCGCGGTTGAAGACCGTTGTGGTGGCAATGACGTTCGCTGGGTAGACCGTCTCGCTCTCGATCCCGGTTTCCGAGATGAAGTGCGTGCCGTCGCCGTGGACTTCGGTGTAGGCGATCTGGTCCTTCGAGAAGAAGGCGATGTGTTTGACGCGACTATTGGCTGTCCGGCGGGTGACACCGGCATCGCGAACGATCTGACCACGCTGGTCGCAGAAGCCATTGTTCAGGTCGACTAGCGCTTGGCCCGTGCCTGTGTCCATGTTCACGACATCGCGGCTGGTGTCGAGGCCCGTGAACTGTTCGTAGGCCACAAAGCGCGATTTGTCTGGGCTGTTGGCGCGGGTCGTCGTCATGTAGTTTTATCAAGGCCAGTGTTTTGGTCGGTGGTGGCGGAGTTGCGGGTCTTGTTGGTGCCGCCGTCCCATGGCCGCATCTGGATCTTCGTGTTGCCTGCCGTCTGGCGCCAGAGTTCTTGGTTCATCGTGCGCGCGAACTTGGGGCCATAGGCGCCGACGCGCTCGGAGCCTTGTTGCTCGGCGTAGTAGAACAGAAGGCCAGCCATCATAATGTTGTCGGGGATGGCAGAGCGGTCGGCGAGGCTGGTGTAGTAGGCCGTAGATTGCAGCGAGGTGCTGGCGTAAGGGTGCATGCGCACGTCGTCGACGACCATGTTGGCAAGTTCGACCATCATCGAAAGCGCTTCGGCCTCAACCGTGCTGGCGCTGAAGTCGCCGTAACGGCGGAAGACCATGCGAGACAAGTCTTCAAGACGGCTGGTGGCGCCGTCTTGCAGGTGTGGGGTCAGGCTATCACTCGTCGACACGGACCACGATCCCACCTTGGAATTCGCGACCGGCTTCAAAGTCTGCCACGCTTGCTTGTGGCACCTTGTAGTAACAAGGACCGGGGATTTGCGGCATGGTCGGGCGCAAGCCCATAATCATCAGACGATTGTCGTAATCCTTCGGGGTCATGTAGCGAACAAAAGCTGGCTTGGGCGCTGGCTTTGGCGCTTCCTTTGCAGGCTTAACGTCACGAAGTACCGTCTCTTTGCTTGCCGCTTTGGCTGTCTTGAGGGCCATTCTCTGTCTCCAAAAAGAAAGGGGGCAGTAAGTTGCCCCCTTTTATGAACTGTCGTTACGGAGTTGGCGTCCGCCTTGTTAGGACGCTGCGCGGCTCGACCAGCCTTCGATCACGGCGTGTACCTTATCTTGGGTCAGTTCAAGACCTGCCTCAGTAAGATATTCCGAGATCCGGGTGTCGGCGCCGGGGGACTGACGATCTTCCAGAAGCTGGGTATCGCGACCCTCAAGGTAGCGGTACACAAGGTACGGGAAGTCGACGACGACCATGGCCGTGTCCATGCCGGGGATTTGGCGGAACTGCGGGTGCAGATGAACCATGAGATCCCCCGCAAAAGTAGAATAACGGGTCAAGTTTACGCCGTATGCGCCTTCTACTTGCGTTGGCTGCCAACGATCCTTGCCGATCTGCTGGAGGTGGTTTGCGACCTTAGCGCCGACGAACGCGATCTTGCTGTTGGAGCCAAACTTGAAGATCGTCTCGGTCAGCAGAAGATCGAATTCTTCCTCAGTCATCTTGGTAGCGTTAGCGTTCACGCCAGCGTTAGCCTGAGAAATGTCGTACTTGTTGGTCAGGGAGTTCATCAGACCGCCGGTGGTGCGCAGTGGCTGAGCAGCAGTGGAGGTGTCTTCGGTCTTGATGCCGAAGAACATCGCACGCTCGATGTCAGACATGTGCATTTTCAGCGCTTTGACGCGGCTCTCATCTTCTTTGTCCCCGGTCCTCAAGTAGGTCGACTGCATGGTGCCAGTGACCGAGAACGAGGTACGGAAGATTTGCAGGAAGTTCGAGACCATGACGGCATCGAAGCTAACGCTGGTTGCGACGTCCGCACCTTCCTGAGCCGCAAAGCCTGCGATGAACAGGTCGTCGTCGTCCAGAATGGTGTGGGTGGTGGAGCCGATGTTACGAGTAACAGTCAGGCCAGTGCCGGTGGTGTCGGCGGTTGCCCGCATTACTTCGCCGGTGCGGCTGTTGACGATGATCGAGCCTGCGATTGCAAACTTGTTTTCGTCGTCAGCATCCACGGTCAGAGAGGTTACGTTGGCGGCAATAGCGCCGCCGGAAGTGTCCATGTTGATCTTCATCCGGCGTTCTGGGAGTTCATCACGGAACAGACGGATTTCGGGGTCGTTGGAACTCTCGGAAGAACCCATAGCAAGCAGCGCATTGAGGGGTGCATTTCCGTTAGGTTCAAGGAGAGAAAACAACTCACGGTAGTTACGTGGACGGAAAGTTTCGTTAAACTGACCGGTGCCGCGCAACCCTTGGATTGGGGTAGACATAGCAAAAAATCCTCAGAAGGGAGGTTATGTAGGAAGGGTGTCAGCTCGCGGAATTACCGTCGCGAGGTAGTACGCATCTGGGGCCGAAGCGCCGCGTATGGGGGTGTTATAAGGTGTACACCCCCATACTGTCAAATTTTAACCAAAACGGCGGGTCATTGCGGCATCCGTCAGCTTGTCCAACGTGGTGGCTGGGGCTGTGTCCGCTGCTTCGGCGGCACCGCTACCGGCGGTGTTGCCCATCGTGCCATTGAAGTTAAAGGCCTGACGGCGCTGGGCCGCTTGGCGCAGGCGCTCCATCTCTGGCTGGTTGCGCATGTTCGCGAAGTCGGACATGGCGCGGTCGGCGAGGGCGGGGTCCACGAAATCGTCGGTCGTGTAGCCGCGCTCGTAGATGTAGGCCAAGAAGTCATTGGCCATCTCAGGGCTTTGGCTGCCCAAGTGCCGCTGAGCTGCCGTGTCGATGTTCTGACCAATGCGCTGCTGCATGAGCTGGGCACGGTCGACGGCTTGCGCTTGGCCAGCCTGACGGGCAGCGTTTGCTACGCCTTGGCTCTGGGCTAAGAGCTGCTGCATCATCTGCTGCATTTGGGCAAGCTGCTGGCTGGTGGCGTCTTTGTTGGCCACAAGTTCGCGATAGCCCGGTGGGAGTTGTACGGCGTTTTGCTCCTCGTACTGGCTGAGCATGTCGCCGCTGACGATCTCGTTTGGCGCTTCGCGCGTATCACCCTGTTGGGTGGCGTTCGGCTCGTTTGATTGTTGGCCCATGGTCGGGTTGTGTTGCTTGGCCTTGAGAGCGGCGATGATTTCGTTGTTCATAGCGTCGGCGTCGATGCCCGTGCGCTCCATCAGTTGGCTGACGGTGTCGATGACCGGCTTCATTTGGCTGTGCTTGAAGTTGAGGTCACGGTAACGCTCGAAGGTGCCAGCGATCTGCTTGTCAGTTAGCTCGCGCTCGCTGTCGCCGATCTTGATCTTGTAGAGGGCAGACAGCTCTTCGTTGCTAACCGGCTCTGCTGCTGGCTCGGTGATCTTGTCACCTTCGGTTTCTGGCGCTGCTGCCTTTTCGGTGGCTTCGCGCTTGTCGGTGGGGGTTTCTTGCTTAGGAGCGAGGCCTTGGGCTTCGTTCACGCGGTCGATTAAGGTGTCAGCCATGGTTTATTCTCCAGCCTTGGCGGGGTTCGCATGCGCTTCCATTGGAAGTTCGTTGGTCAGTTGCGCAATGCGACGTTGGGGGAGGTCGATGACCATCGCGGCGGCATCTACGCGGCCACGTCTCCAATGGAGTTCTTCGTTGCTGATGTCCGGGGTTTGACCCAGATTAACGACAGCGGTGTACATCTCTCGCTTCATCACCGTGACGAGGTCTAGCCAGCCGGGGTGCTTGGCCAGATCTTCGAGAGCCTTGAGTTTGTTTCGGATGTCGCGTTCGCTCACATCGCACCTTTCTTGTCTAGGCCAAGCAGGCTCCGGTAGTCGTAAACCGGGCAGTCGCGCAGGGCGACCTCACTGTGGCCATGGAACGTGATGTTGCCTTCGTAGGCTTGGTTGATCTCATCACAGAAGCGCTTGAGGGCACGGAGCTGGATCTTGCCGAAGTCGTCCTTGCCGTGACCGCCGCCGTGCAGGGCGATAGCGATGCTGCCCTTGTTGTGGCCCTTCTGGGCTGCGGGAATGCGCTCGATGTCTCGGCCAACGCTGATGCTGCCGTCTCGATGTATCATGTAGTGATACCCCACGTCGGACCAGCCACGGCCCTCGACATGCCACTTGCGCACGACCTCGATGTCATCGTGATGGGGGTAGGAGCTGGCGGTGCAGTGCAAGAAGACGCGGCTGACGTAGCGGGTCGGCTTGACGAACACGCTAGGTGATGGCGAGGCCGCCTGCGAGAGCGAAGCCAATGAACTGAGCAATGACTGCACCAATGACCACCATGATAACTTTATTGGCATTTGCGTTCAGGCGCTCCTGCGCGGTTTTGATGTAGCCGAGGTCTTGCTTCATCACGGCCAGCTCGATTGTAACGGTGCGGATGTCGTCGTGGTCGGAGCGCAGCTCGTCTACGTCCTTGCGTAGCTCGGCTACTGTGATCTCGATGCTCGTCAGCCGACTTTCGACGTCCATGGGGTAGGCTCCGTTAAGGGGTATGCCGGATTGTAGGGGCGCGGTTTTTAAGTGTCGTCCGGGTTAGGCGATTGTGATGACAATGGCGCCGCCGTTGCCAGCGTAACCGCCGCCGCTGTAGGCTAGACCCACCGCAGAAGAGGGTCTGAGGGCGTGGCCGCTTTCAGCAGGCGTCGTATTGTCGTTGTTCTGGCCAACGAGCTGCCCCGCAGTCGTGTAAGTTGTGCTGCGATAGCCAGAACCGCCGCCACCACCGCCTGCGCTTGATCCATCGTTTCCGCCCCCGCCGCCGTAGTAGCCTCCGCCGCCGCCGCCTCCAGAGCCGTAGGCGGTACTTAGTGACTGGCCATCACCGCCGCCCCCTCGACCGCTGGCGCCGTTGCCCGCGCCACTGATACCTGAACCGCCAGTGCTCTGGGTTCCGCCACCCCCTAAATTACTAAGGCCATTGCTTCCGGGGTAGCCTGCGCTGCCCCCGCCTGTGCCGCCGTCTTCGTAGCTCGCGCTAATGCCGCTGCCGCCTCCGCCACCGCCTGCAATTAAGATGGGGGTGCTTGTTCCAGTTCCGAGGAACAGACCGCTACAGCCGCCACCCCCACCGCCTTGACGGGTCGGGAAACTGCCGTCTCTGGTTCCAGAGCCGCCGTATCCATACGAACTGCCGTTGTTGCCGGGGCTGGTGTGTCCCCCAGCTCCGCCACCGCCGTAGCCCCCATCCATGGTGTTGTTTGCGCCGAAGGTGTTGCTATGACCACAGCCCCCGCCAGCAACCAGTAGCCGGTATTGGGTGCCAGCCTGCAAGGTCAGTCTGCCCCGCGCAAAACCTGCCCCGCCGCCGCCACCAACGCCACCGGCACCGGCGCCGCCCCACATGTAGACCCAAACGTCGATGGCGCCGGGGGCTGTGAGCGTAATCAGGCTGCCCGTGCGGGCACCTTGTCGGTCGGTGCCATTGCCAACGACGTAGTTGGAACTGGTCAGGTAGTGGTTGACGCCGTTAACAACGATGATCTCGTCGTCACTCAAGTCGTTTGTCACAGTGACAGCAAGGTCGAGATCGGACTGACCCGCTGGGTTCGTGGCGCGAATGGTCACGTCATAGATGTTGTTCGTGCCGCTGTCCGTGGGCGCTTCGTAGTCGGGAGCG
>Ga0070751_1000789_pt1 | contig 19258 bp, 22 predicted proteins | sample VirMetDEL_Aug_28_FD_78514 | JGI IMG/M metagenome (GOLD analysis project Ga0070751, IMG submission 78514) | Aqueous microbial communities from the Delaware River and Bay under freshwater to marine salinity gradient to study organic matter... | ecosystem: Environmental > Aquatic > Marine > Coastal...
AACACCACCTTATTCTCCTACCCCAACACCAACGGTAACTCCTAGCATTACCGCTACTTTAACACCTGGAATAACAACAACTCCAACACCGACTGTGACTCCCACAATAACGGTTACTAGTACAGTTAGTAATACGCCAACACCAACCGGTAGCAATACTCCTACTCCAACGCCAACACAAACTGTTCCTATTCCTTTTTAAAATCCTCTTGTTTGATTTTGCATACCCATGCTGCTTTTTGGGCTATGTCTTGATAATAAGGGTGTAGGTTATAATCTTTTACAGAATTTTCAATATCAGAGTCTTGTATTTCCAACCAATCCCATATTTTATTTTTTATATGTTCTTCGAAATATTTAGGATTAGGGGCATAATCGTGTGCCATAATAATATCTCCAATTTTTATTAATGGAGCTATTAGTTTAAATTCACACCGCTTACATCCCCCATCACATAAAACAAGAGTTCTTCCAGTATTTTGAACGAATTTTTTGATTTCATTTTTACTGCTAGAATTAGCAAAATCCGAATAGTCTTCGTTAAATAAGTTTTTTGTTACAACTTCTACTAGTCTATTTTTCACTAGAGGTTTTAGAAATTCCTGGTTGTTGATATCGTAGGTTTTAATAATACTATTTTCAAGATGTATAGAATCCAGAATGTCTCTTAACATAAGAGTTAGTCCACCATGAAAGGTTCCTATTTCTAGTATTCTGTTTGGTCTTATAGTTTTTAATAGAGTTTCAAAAACTTCTTTAGCATACTTATTTTGAGATACAAACAAGTGTCCGTAAGCATATCCCCCGTCAACCATTTAATAGCTCCATATCAATTTTTGACAGAACGTAATTAACATTATTGGTCATAGTACAATTTTTTAAATACCATTGTCTAGCATTATTACCAATAAAATTTAGATAATCTATATCATCTTTTACTCTATTCCAAGTTGCTTCTAAGCTTAATGCAAAATCTTTATATGATATATATGTTGGATACCCATCAAAGTATTTACAACTATCGTAGCAGCTTATATAATGATAATTTGGAATTAATGGATTTTCATATTGTATATTTAATACCGGTCTTATAACCGGCGCACCTACGCTAAAACATTCTATATCACGATTGCAAATTTCTGTACCACCCGGTAGACTCAATAAACATCTATAATGTATTAATGTATTTAAATAGTCATCATACTCAAAATGAATACTGTCTTTATTTGCAATATATATGGTTTGATCTGATATATGTTTTGTCATTTCTAATCTAAAGTCCCATATTTTACCACAAAAATACAGTTGTTTTATAGCAATTTGTGCGTTTCTTGCAGCATAAAGCTGTGATAAATAATCTTCATCACATTCTCCATAAGTAGGATAATAAAAGCTTTGGTATACTTCATGAATATTTTTTGGACAAAAAACATCATCATTACCCATCTGACTATTTCTGAAACAAAAGTATTCAAAATAGTTGAACCCTGCTGGATAAAAAAATTGTACCATTTTATTAGGATCCCACCCCATATGCTTCATGAAATGGTATCGCCAGTTATCAAAAAAAGATATTAATATATACTTATTATTTTCTGGATTAATAATAGAAAAATTTAAAGCACTATATGTTGAACCCATTCCTTTTTGTTCGAACTGTGGCTCTGTTATGATTTCGAAGTCATATTTGTTATATTTAGACTTTAACTTATCATACAAATTATGAAAAAATAAAGTTGGAAAATAATTGCCTAAATCACTGAAAACGTGTCTAATTATAATTTTTTTCATATTATTTATTCAGATCTTTGTTGTCTTTATTTAAAATATCTAATAATAGATTTAATCTAGATTCCGGAGCTGAATATTTTCTATAGTATTCGTTAGCATTTTTGCTTATAAAATCTAATAATTCATAATCATCTTTCACTTCAAAAAAACGATCTTTGTATGCTTTTATATAAGCCTCTCCTCCAATACGATCAGCGGCTATATTGTCTGGTAGATTATATTTTTTTCTATCTATAGATATATAATGATGATTAGGTATTAGTTTTGGAAAATATGAACCAAGCATCTCGACTCTCATCATTGGTAATCCTATTGCCATGTAATCGAAATCTCTATGACATATTTCATAAACGTTAGTACTAATAGATAATCCAATTTTGTAATTTATAGCCATATTAAGATATTGATCGAACGGAATTGGCTTAAATGCTTCGTTCGTTATTCCAGAACTAAGCAGTTCTTTTTCGTCTCCTCTACCAGTTGTTGTTCTAAAAAAAATTTTATCCGTTATATCATTATGATATTTTTTTAATTGTCTTAGGTTATAGTAATAATTATAGTTTATTTTCGGACTGAATGGATAAAATGTAGTATTATAAACTTTAAATTTACGATTATTGATTTTATTGACAGAATTCGACCAGCTCAGGCCATGTACAATAATCAATCTGTCTGTTTCTTTATTTCTTTTCTTTAGCACATTTATCATTTCTGATGGTCGTTCAGCGAAGGATATGATTTTTAACATATCATTGTGAGTATTATAAATTAATGATTCACAATCCATTATTTTGCAATCAAATTCTGGTATATATACTCTTTCTTTTACTCTAGTAATAATTTCGGCATCATAACAATTATGGTAAAAAATAGCTAATTCATTTAACAAATCATGCACAGTCCAAGGACCATATCCTGTTGTAGTATAATATATCTTATACATTTTTATACTTTATATATTTCCAGTAATTGGGTCCGACCAGCCCTTAGATATGCTATGAGGCCAAACTATCCAACTATGAGGCTTTTCTTTAGTATCAAAACTTCGCCAAACTTTACAATAACCGTCCGGATCCTTTTTCATTCTCTTTATTTCTTCTGCATCAGCATCTTGTCTATACATATCTAGTCCGGATTTATCTTTAAAAGCCACAGCCCAGAAATCATAATCATTTTCTGGAACTTGATCATACGCTATATCTATACAATGCTTAAATAAATGCAGCAGACTGTTATTAAATTCTTCATCGCTCATATCCATATTTTTAAAACTAGGCAATTTATGATCAACAACATCCTGAGTAATAGCACGTTCGCTAAATTTCATTCCAGCATATTTTTCATAATCAGATAACGACCGAACAGAACCAAAACCATACGGGCCGAAATCAATATCGTTAATTTCTCCATCCATTCCAAAAAGTTTTCTGTTACGAGCATGACTATTTACATTTTTCTTAACCCACGATTTGTCATCGTCCCATTGTTTCGATCTACCTTTGCGTGTATATTCATGCCAGCAAACAACTTTGTGTGGATAAAAAATATCATACCCATGAGTAAAAGCCCTTACAGAAATACTAATTTCTTCGCCATGAAAATAATAGTTAGGATCATGTCTTACTTCTTTAGCGAATTCTCCAACAGAAAATGCAAAATGCGCACTATAATACCTACCCAACATTGGTTTTGTTAAATCGTCTTTTTGTTTATCAAACGCTGCTGGCAAAAAGAATACAGCGCCTTCTGGTATATATCTATCAAAAGTTAATTTCCAGGGTTCCATAGCCCGTTTTTCTGGATCGTTATCGGGGTCAAAACTAGGTATGTAAGCTGTTATTAAAGGTTTTGAGTAACCCTCTTTTTGAAGGTCGGCTAGCATATCTATCAAAGTTTCATCCCAATTTTCTGCAAATCTATGATGGCTATCTAATTGAAGAGTATATTTTTCATTAGAATATAGTCCTTGAACCAAATTTCTAGCCCAGCACACGCCTTGACTATCTTTGTATGGAATATCTATAATTTTAAAACGAGAATCATTCTTATATTCTTCTAAATTATCCCAGGTATCATCTTTTGAATGTTGCCAAGCAATACCAAATCTAAGATTTTCTGGATACTTAGCCTTATTTATACAATCTTTAATGGTTGGAATAAGTTGTGGATCACGATAGCTGGCGATTTGTACAAAAATTGTGTTCATCAGTATATTTTCCTATTTAAAATATTTACAAATATAATTATATATTATATAATCTGAAGAAAAAATCTTAGTCATTTCTTTTATATGACAATCTTTAATATTTTGTTTATAGTGGTTACCTCGTATAAGAACGTTACATTTTTCATCCCATTCCTTACAAGGTAAGTCAAGTCTAGTGCATGCGTCAATAAAGGATTGTGTAAAATTATCCGTAAAAACAAAAGCCATATTGTCACTTTCTGTATTGATATTAGTTATAGCCTGATTAATTTTTTGTTCAACAGAATCAAACTTTATCAATTTTTTATTATTATCAAAAATAGTACTAAAAGCATCGCAATACATATTAGTAATTTGTTTCTTTAATTTGTTATTTTTTGCAGCAAAAACTATCTGGTCCCAAAAAATTTTTGGTACATAATTTTTGTAATTTGTATTTGTTTTTTTAGCTATTTCATGAAGAGGCTTTGTTAAGTTTGTTACTGGATTACTAAGCTCTTGTATGCATAAGGAAAAAAATCTATCAACAGGATCTCTAATTGAGATAATATATTTATATTTTGTTTTATGTATTAACTGATGTAAATTTAAAAATCCATCATGTATATGTACAAATTCTCCGACCCGCGGAATCGGATTTATTATAGCTCGTACACCGCTAATCATTCCGCACTTGGCTTCTCCTATATGTTTTCTTAAATATTGTCTAATAGAAGAACCGCCGGTTTTTGGAATATGCAATTGATATAAAATAAAATCAATTTTCTCTTCGTTCTTCTTTTCCATAATGATGAATCCTGTTATGAGTTATAGGACTTGCTAATAATATTCCTGATTTTATTTTTTGTTGTTGAGTTAATGTATAAATATGACTCATCCAAGTTTGTTCATAAGGATGAGCCCATTTGGTATTTATAAAACATTTAACATTTCCTTCACGACTTATTATATGTGGCCAGTTTGAATAGTAAACTTCTCCATCTGCATACGGTATACCATTAATACTTTTGATATTATTGAATTTCGTGCTTGGTCTAGCAGCAATATTTCCAAAGTATTCTGTTTTTAATGGTTCTGGAACATTATGCCAACTCCATTGTTCTCCATTGTGACCAAAAAATTCTGTAAAACTCAACTTTAAGAAATCATACTTTTCTTTTTTCATAATCTTAAGCATAGTCTTATATAGATCGGGCGTTTCTTTACTTAGTCCAAACGCACATTTTGATTTAAAATCTAAGAGCATATCATCTTCAAAAAATAACATAAAGTCAGAATCAGAATCATTAAAGTGGTCAGCAGCAAGCTGCCTACCTCCGCATATTCCAATATTGCCATGACGTAATTCTGTTATATTGTATTTTTTAGAAATAGCATCATATTCTTTAAATAGTTCGTTATTGGTGGAATTATTTATAAGTATAATATTGCTTTCCAGAAACTTTGGTTCATAATCTTCAAAAGATTTTAGAACCATATTTAATTGTTCTGGAGAGTTGAATGTGTTAATATAAAGATTAACTTTATCACTATTTATTGGCACAATATTTTTTTCTTTCAAATCTTCAAAAAACTTATATATCAATCCATTATCTTCTATCATTCTAAATCTATACTTATCAGGATCCAAATATGTCATTATAGTGAAGATACTCTCTTCTGTACCCATATATCCTTCGGATAACGAACCGGTCAATAAAGAATAATATAAGTTGTTGGCTTCTGATATAGAGTCTTTATGTCCTCCAAAAAAGCCACCACGAGCAACTCTATTTACTGTTTCTGATTTAGCATATTTTCTCATACCAGCGATATCGAAGCCGTGAATTTCCGACTGTGTTTCGTATGGAAAACATATAAATAATAATTCTGATGATAATCTAATAATATTCTCTATAACAGTAGGATTATTGAAATAACCCAAACTAAGAGTATTAGATATCCCTCCATCTATCCAATAAAAATATTCACTATTGAAAGGATTGAATAACTTAGCATTATGCAACAAAAACATTTTGCTCATAACCATAGGGTTGTAATATTCTAACGACCCCTGAGTACTATCTTTCAACCACCCCGCTTGATTGTACCACTTTGGATCATTACGAATTTGTTGCACCCTGTCAAAGAACGGGAAGAAATTTTCCTTAAACTGATCCTTCTTATGGTGATACACCCTAGTATTATGCTTCTCTCTGTGTTGCCACACGAAATCCTCTAAACTAGGATCAACAAAAATCACCAAATTAAAATCTTTTAGTTCTGTTAGCAGATTTTTAAAATGGTTAGTATAATGGTCGAAAGATCTATTCCACCCAGGTTGGGCAGAATCTCTTTTGAGATCCCATATTCCTGTTACTAGAGTTATTTTAGAATTCATTGAGTATCAATATCTTCTAGTTCATCTAAAATTTTTGATCAAATGATAACTCATTGCTGATTCTCTTTACTCCACTTATGCCATCCGCGATTTTTAAGATAATTGCCTTGATCATCTTTTCGTTTGGGAAATAGTGTTCCACCCTTTTTATGTTGGCCGAAAGCTAATATAGCACCACAATCAGCGCACCTTAGTTCGTAATAATCATTACCTTCTACTGTTCTTACAACAAATCTAAGATTGCTGCTGTCACATAATCCGCATTTGTCTTCAGCGAATATTTCTTGAATTAAAGCTAATTCTTTGAATATTTCTTTTTGACCAGAACCTTCTAATTCGAATTCTAATTTGTCTCCAACTTTATACTTCACTTTCATGGCCTATTCTCCTACTTCCACGTTGAATCATACCCCAATATATCTTCGGATACATTGTTTTGCTGTTGATATTGTGTTAATTGAGTTACAACATTAACAGCATCTGTATATGATATATTATAGAGATTATCCACCGGCAATGCAAGTTTTTCCAATAATTTGGTCATATTAATATCTAATCTCTTAGCCAAAACATCCATAAAATTTAGTTGATTATTAGTAATTTTAGTTACAGTATCATGATCTGGATGGTCTTCAATATCTTTTGCTAGTTCTTCCGCAGCAACAACTTTCCTTAGTTTGAGTCCTCTACGCAAAGCCCTTCCTTCGGCCCTGGTTTCCGCAACTGCTACAGGATGATTACGATAGATTTTGTCACAATTGCCCCAGTAAACGTCTGCTGCTCCACTGACGACCCTATATTTAATTGGCGATTCCTCGTCGCCATCATTTAAAAAGAAGGTTAGAGAATGAACCACAGTTGCTCTTTTTTCATTATTGATGTCAGGAGTCTGCACCACATCAGAAGTAGATTCTGTTATTGTACAGTTTAGCGCAACTTCAAAAATACGCCTTAAACCATCTGTTGTAGGATTATCACTAATTTTCTCATCATCAGACAAAAGACTTAATACATAATCTGTCCACTCGATATCGTTTGGGGTTGGTATTTTTTTGTTATCAATTTCTGTTTCAACTGGTGTTGTTTCTTTTTTTGGACGCGCCATATCAATCTCCTATGCTTATAACTTTTGATGTTTCGGTTTTATTATCTGTAATACTTGTAATAGCGATTATTAAATCCTTGAAAATTAACTCTGCTCTAGATTTAGAAAAGTCTTTAGTTTGTTTAATCCTTATTAGATATAATCCTTTTCCTAAAATTAAGCCTGTTTTTTTATCGTCGTACTTTTTATTTCTTTTTAAAGCATCGTCTCCCCACACTGGTTCGAAATGAGATGGCCCATCAACTTCTATAGCTATATTATCCTTTGGAAGAAAAAGGTCAATCTGTAACTTAGTATTTAGTATGCTTTGTTCTTTGTGAAAGTCCACAGTGTAACCTGATTGTAATAATTTATTTAGCAAAAAGTTCTCTAGTTTGGAACCCACTTTACTAGCAACTCTTACGGCTAAATTAGCTTCTCTTAATAAGAATTCTTTTTCCTCTTGGGTTTTATTTTCCCAATTAACTTTTGCTTTGAGTTTTCTATTTTTAAGTTCATCGGGCGACATATTTTCCCACGATTTTAGAACTGAATGACCAATCTTTGCTTTGGTTTCGTTTGATCTTTTTTTACCCTTTGTAGGATGTTTAGTTTTACCAGTAGTTAAAGCGTTCTTTTGAGCTTCGCTTTTATCTCTAATTTTGATACTTAGTTTTAAAGCATCTCTACGAACTTTATTAGCATATGTTCCATATTCTTCTGCTATTTCTTTAAAGCTTTTTTTATCAAGTTCATACTTTTGTATTAATAGATCTTTTTTTTGAGTGTCTGATAATTTATTATAGTTTTTCATATTTTATAACCTCTATCTTGTTGTTATTTTGTATAGTAATAATATTTAGTCCAGACAGCCTATGTTTCGGTATGTTGTTATTTAAAATCTCTTCTATAGAGGTTGTAATGTATATATTATTAGATAGAATATTGGTTTTTTCCAAATATGATTGAGCAGACAGAAACACAGCGGATCCTTGGAAAAACTTTAGATAAATAGAAGGTATTACCGCATATGAAGTATCTATTTTGTCATTGTTATCAGCGATAATAACAAAATCATCGTAATCTTTGTGAAAAAAATCATATAGTAGATCTATATGCTGTATCGAATCATTACTGTTAATAAAAATTGCGATTGTTTTAGATAACATTTTTTCTTTTTGTTCTAGTAATTTGATGTTTAATATTTACCTGCATATCTATTAATTTATTTATTATTTCAAAGATAAACATATTCTTTATCGCTTGACTTTTACTGTTCAAAAAATTAATCAGTATCATAGCGTCTTGCTTGCAAAGTAAATATATTTCTTCGATTCTGTTATCCAAGTCGTAGAATATATTCTCTATTTTTAGTTGATTTACAACACAACCCAATTTATTGTTTGACTGGTTATTTATTATAATCTGAGATGTCTTTTGTTTCAAATCAAATTTCACAAATAGACTTTTATCAATTATAGCATCCCCAAACATTATTATAACGTCGTCATTCAGATATTCTCTCACAAGATGTAAGCTTGCTCCATAATTGTATAAATCATAGTCTGGATTATATACAAGCTCAATATCTTGTTTAATTTCTGGATATTCATCTAACGCAATTAATAGTTTCTTGTGTTCGAAACCATACACATATATAATTTTTGCTTTTGGAAATATTTTCTTAAGCATTTTATATTGTTTTATTATTAGATAATCATTACCAGATTTAAAAAGACCAACACAGCCTTTTGATTTCATTCTTTTTTGAAATTTATCACCCAGAATAATTATATTCATACTACTGTATAAAGTTCAGTGTCATTAAGAATATCTTTACCAGTTTCAAATGCATAGCGATAAACGGTAGAACTATAGAAAACTATTTTCTTTGAAGAGTTACCACAAGCACAAAAATTATCTAATTCCTCATATACTCGTTTATTTGTATCACAAACCAATTTATCTAGGATATCACTATCCTCCGCAATACTTAATAAAAATCTACAACTTTTATTATTCTTAATAATGTCATACAAAATATATTCGTATGGAAGTTCTTCATCCAACATAGTTTGGATTCGCCACGGATAATCTATGTCCATAGCATTAAAAATATTTTCTATATCTTTGTAATGGAATCCTTTGTTTTCATCTAGATGTCTAATTAGCACAATTTTTTGTGGTTTAATTTGGCAAGCTTTGATGTTATGACAGATCTTTTCCAATTGTTTTAGATCTAAATCTTTTAGATTTATTACAGCTACATAATGAGCATAATTTGATGCTTTATAGTTTGCAATTTTGTCTTGGATAGAGACATCTCCTAAATTTCTTTTCTCAAACCACCTATTTTCCCTATACCCTATGCATTTTTTACCATCTATAATGAAAAATTCTTTCTCCTCATCATATGCTTCAAATATTTTTACGTCATTTTTTATATACTTATTAATATAATCAAGATGACAATCTGTTTGAGTTTTATCTGTATATTCAGCAAAAACACATTTTTTACAAGGCGTATGTACAGCAGATATTTTTTGTTCGTTCATTTTATGAAATCCTCTTTTGTTATCGCTGAAGGTTGTGTTCTCATTTTTTCACAACTAATTTTGTTATTAAGATATCCTTCCAAGACTTGTATTGCTTGGTTTCTGTCTATTGGCATTATGCTGCCTTCTTTTACTATAATTCCATTTGTTAAATCTCTAATTAAACACTGAACTATTGCGGTATTTAATATGTCTGGCTCATTAATAATATTATGACATATAAATTCAACAAATTCTGTGTTTGTTAAATTCTTGGGAACTTTATTATTTTTGTGACTAATATGCTCTGTTGGTGCTGTTAACCAGGATTGTTTGGAATTAACATCAATATTGTTAAAGCATTCTTCCCACACAGCATAAACATTGTCCCAGGTATAATATGAGATACATTTTTCTCTAGTATTTTTGCTCTTTTCTAATTTTGTATCGTCTGAAGTATTCACAAAAAAATCATAAAATAATTTTGTAGTAAAATCATTATCTGGATATACTCTATTGGCATTAGTTTCTAGTTCTCTAAAAACTCTGTTTACTGGAATTTTATATCCATCTAACTTCTCTACCACTTCGGTCATAGCACTATAGTCAACAGAAGCTATAGGAATTCCACAAGCAGCAGCCTCCACTTGAGGCATACCGAAACCTTCACAGATTGCATATTGTACAAAAATATCAAAAAAGTTATATATCTTATTTAATTGCTCTGTATTTACGCCAACAGAAGGATTGGATATAGTAGCGACCCCCTTTTGACAATATGGACATTCCTTAATTGGGGTTTGAAATTTTGATGGGAAAAAATCTTTACACTGTCTACAAATATATGTAAAATATGTTTTGTCTAATAAACCATATTCCAATAATAGACTAGGAAGATCCCACCCAGCATCTTCTGGATACGATGTGTGTAAATATAAATAGCTCTTATTATACAGTTCTGGGTTCGATGTTTGAATTTTATCTAAATATTTTTTATATGCCAACATCATATCTGGAAATAGTTTGCGTTTTTGATTACGCATTACTGTTCCAACGATACTAACATCTTTGCCAAAAAACTTAACCTTGTGTGAAGTTTTATCATCTACTGGATAAAACTCATCTGGATTTATACCAGCATTAGCAATTTTAGGAAATAGATTTATATTTTTACCGCCATAGGTTGACAAAACGCTTTTAGCCCAATCTGTATATGGAATAACCACGTCCGCATTGCTGTATGTATAAAGCCATTCATTTTTCGGCGGGGCCGAATCTGTTGCCGGCATAACAACCCAGTTGAAGTATTTTTTATATGGGCTATTCTCTTGGTATGCGAACATCCAATAGTCTCTGATATCAAAAACTATGTGCGGTTTAAAATCCGCTAAACATCTATTGAATCTCCATTGGCCGAACTTGTTCAGATTACTACTCTTATATTCCGCTAATCTAGAATCAGAACCTGAGACCCCGTTAGGATAGAATTTCCACGGAATATTCTTTATTTGATCATTAGAAATATCACAATAACAACCAAGTTCCGCGACTTCAAAATTTGGATTGTTATGAAATCTTTTTAGGATTTCTCTACCATAAATAGAGTATCCGGTATTAAGAAAGCTTGCGTCATTAACTAAAAAAATTCTTTTTTTCATTGTATCTAATAGATTGAAATAACAATAGTCTCTAGCATCATATGACACTAGAGACTACCATTATTCTTTTTGTCAGAAAGCAACGGCTGGTTCTTCAGCGTTCTTTTCAGTCCTCTTATTCTTAGCAATCTTAGCAAAATTATTAACACGAACCTTTAACGTATTATGCTTTACGCCATCCTTTTCCCAGCTGTCATTTCTCAAAGAACCCTCAACCATTACTAGGTCGCCCTTCTTTAAGGTTGATGCAATTGTTTCGGCTCCGCTATCCCATGCTTCGCACTGAATAAATGATGTTACCTTATCCTGTGTGCCATTTGCCTTCGTAAACTCACGAGATGTAGCAACAGTAAAATTAACAACCGAAACCTGCTTTTCGCCCACTGTCCTTAGTTCTGGATCGCGAGCTAGATTGCCTCTCAAAATTACAAGATTCATAAAGTTCTCCTTTGTTAAAAATAAACCAAATCAACCAATAATGTATTATAACACAGACGTGGCCATAGTCAAGTTTTTGGAATATACGCTTTTTCTACTATAAGACCATCTCTGTTTTTTGTTTTTTTGCCTTTTACTATTATTACATTGCCAGAAAAAAGGATATTCTTGTATTCTTTATATCTTTCTGGAAAGAATACCACAGAATCAGTCACTCCTGTTCCGTCGGATAGTGTTACAAAAGCCATTTCTTGGCCTGGATTTTGTCCTGTCTTTGTTTTCGTCACACTTAAGTAATCTATCTCTCCACCCAAAATAAGATTTTCTGTAATAATAGTGTTTTTCAAATCTTTACAAGTTATGTTTGTCATGCTAATGTCATACATATCTACTTTAGAACACGTAATAGAACACCCTAAATTCATGTCTTCTATATCCGCTATCCATTCAGGACTATCTTCTAGTGAATACGGAGGATTGTTAATAAGATTAATAAGATCTCCGATAATCTTTTGTCTATTTTTATTCAATTTGTGTTTGTTTAATAATTCTACAAGATATGTTTTTAAACAATTTTCATCGGATTGCAAATGTTGTGTTAAAAATTCTAGTTCTTTTTTAGTGAGTTGAGACACAATATTTAATTCGAATAACATTGTGTTTCTAGTCTTCTTGATAAACGAAAACGCACCACTTTCAATTAACGATTTAGCTGCTGTAGAATTTATATTAGGTAAAATCTTGGTTAAGATTTCTATCCAAGACATGGTATCTATATTAACGCATAATTTCTCTAGCTTTTTAAATACAGATTCACCAACCCCCTTAATATCTGTTAAGCCAAAATATATCTGACCATTATGCAGAATAAAGTGTTGATTTAAAAGTCTAATGTCTGGGATTCTGATAACAATATCCATCTCATTAGCATTTTGCACCAATGCCTTAATTTCTTCTTGCGGCTTAATTTTATCTTTTGCAAATCTTAAATACGATGCAAAAAACATTTTTGAAAAGTGGGCTTTTGTATAAGCAGATAGATATGCATTAATAGCATAGCTTACACTATGAGATTTATTAAAAGAATATCTTTGACTCTTTTCGATCCATCCGAATATTTCTTCCGCCTCTTTTTCTGTTACTATTTTTGTTTTGTTAGCACCCTCTAGAAATTTTGTTTTGATTTTTGCCATTTCTTCTGGCTTTTTCTTACCGATAGCTTTTCTTAACATATCTGCTTCTTGCAAATTAAATCCTGCTATATTTTTAGCTATTTCCATAGCTTGCTCTTGATAGATCATTTCTCCATATGTTGTTTTGAGAATTGGCTCTAATGATGGATGAAAGTAATCCAAAGATTCTTGGCCATTCTTTTTGTCTATATAGTGATTAGTAACACTTTTGCCATTTCTGATAGCCTCAAGCGTTCCTGGTCGAAGAATAGCAATCAATGCGGATAGTTGCTCTATATTTTCTGGTTTTAATTTTTTAGCTATAGACTTACCCAATCTAGATTCTAATTGAAAAATTCCCTTTGTGTTACCGTCACTAATTAGTTCCCATGTTTTAGGACACTCTAGATTAAGATTTTCTATAGAGCAATCAAAATCTACTCCAAGCTTTTCTTTGTCAGTGAGAGGAAATGAACAACCGCAACTATATTTAAAATGCTTAGTCATATCTTAAATGAATTTTTAAACTTAACTTTAGATGATAAATTTCTATGTAGCTTCATGAATCTTATCATTATATCAGCCGTATCTTTTACGTCTTTGATAGCATCATGAGCACCAGTTTTATCGATGCCGAAATATTCTCTTAAAGAGTCCATAGTGTAACTTTTTAAGTCTGGATTGCTTTCAAACCAATAGAATACTAAATTCATCACATCGACCACATCTCTTGGATAGAATAGGTTTGATGTTTTTTCTTTATTAACATTCCCATATTTTTGGCTCAGTCTATCTATAATTTTTAGATCGAATCTATTAATATTATAGCCAGCCGCAATAGGTGCGCTAAATTGGCTTTTTTTAGACGAGCGAGAGTGATACTTATCTAAATAATTAACAAACATATTCCATGATTGTTGTTGTTTTGGATAATTACGCCACTCATTTAAGACGTCATCTTTAGAACATCCCTTAACCTTAGAGTGAAAATCTAAAATATCTGTTGTATACTGATATTTATCATCTGATTCTAATACTTCTGGTTTAAAATTAATGTTAAACTCGGAGTTAGGAATAATGTCAAGATTTATAGGATCAACCATAATCGCAGCAATTTGTACTGGACTACATTCTTTTGGGTCAGATCCGTCGGTCTCAAAGTCGAAAACACAAATTTTGTTATAATTAATCATTAACTTCTACTTGCTCGTCTGGTTTCACGAAAATTTTTTGATCAGCATTGGAATTAGATTCTGCATTATACGATTTACAGCAACTAACTTTTATAAGTTTAATCTTTTTGAATTCGTTACCATTAAACTTAAATACTTCTCCATCGTTTAATTCTTTAAATTGCTTATTCATTTTACTTTACTCCGTGTGATAAAAGCATTTTGATTGTCATAATTTTATCTAACATTGCTACCCCAAGAATATCGAACTTAATAATTCCAATACTTTCTAAGTCTTGCATCTCCATGCCGGCAATAAGTTCATTATTTTTTGTATCGTATATCATCGGACATATTTCATTTAAAGGCTCTGAACTAATTGCGATACCAGCAGCGTGTTTTGATTGATTTGATTTTGTTCCTTCTAACCGAATAGCTTGTTCAAATCTTTTTGCCAGCGGTCCTTGTAGTTCGCCATCATTATCAATATAGCACCATTCTCTGAGTTTGTCAACATTATTTTCTAATGCCCATCGTATAATTGAAGATTCGCCAGTTTCTTCTTTCATTTCTTGTAGTTCGTCAGCAATTTTGGCTTCATCTGGTATATTCTTAGTAATTTTGTTCATTTCTTCGAAACCAATGTTACCATATACCCTTAAAACATCTTTTAGAGCGCCTCTACCTTTGATTGTGTTAAATGTAATCATTTGAGAGACCTTATTATGTCCATATTTGTTTTTAATGTAATTGATAATATCTTCTCTTTTATCAATTGGCACATCAACATCAATATCTGGCATACTAATACGATTTCCTGAATTCCTCCCAGCATTATAAAATCTATCAAATAATAGGTTGTATTTTATGGGATCTATACTAGTAATACCAATTAAATAAGACACTAGACAACCAGCAGCAGAACCTCGTCCTGGGCCGGGCAACCAACCATTTTCTCTAACAAAATTAACGATATCCTGCACAATTAAAAAGTAACTAGACAGACCCGCACCCTGTAACACATCTAATTCATACTTGATTCTATCTAGATACTCTTTTTGATTTTCGGTATCAATTTTATTTGCTATTTTTTGTTTCCAACCAACTCTACATAATTCTCTTAAATATTCATCTGGGTTAAGATTATTTGGACAAGCAAATGGTGGTAATTTGGGTTTACTAAGAATATCATAGTCCTCAACCAAATCAGCAACATATTGAGTATTTAGTATTTCTGTTTCGTTATGAAGTTCTTTTATTTCTTCTTGAGATGGAATGTGGTAATTTTCTGATGTAAAAAAACAACCAAGAGGAACATCTTCGTCATTACTAATTTTTCTGCTAATTTCTGGAAATGTTGTTTTCAAATTATTGCAGAGTAGGATTCTTTGGTCATTCGCATCTTCTTTATTACAATAGTGAGCGTCTGGAGTACAAATCACTTTTAAATTTGTTTTAAGAGCAATTTCTCTAATCGCATTGGTTAGAGTTTCTTGTACTGGTAGATTTTCTTTGTCTATTAATTGAGCTTCTAAAAAGATATTTTCACCAAAGATGTCTTTTAAAACATTTACGTGATCGATTCCAATTTCTAACCAATTTTCTCTAAGACTATAATTATCTAATATAGCATTCGAAAGAGTTGATCCTAGATGTCCAGTAATAGCAAGTAGATTGCCGCTATTTAACAGCTTAATATTTTTTAGATCTAATCTTGGTTTGTGGTAATAGTGTTCAGCTTTATTTGCTTCTGATACTATTCTTATAAGATCTTTCCATCCATCGTAATTTTTTGCTAATACAATAAAATGTGATAAGTTTCTGTTTGTCTTTTCTTGAATTTTTGGATCTTGTTCACAAATATATAATTCACATCCCAAAATGGGTTTTATGCCGCTTTGTTTCATAGCAGCATAGAATTTTACAGCACCGGCTATATTTCCATGATCTGTTAATGCACAAGCAGTGGCGCCTATTTCTTTACATCTTTCTGCTATTTGCTCAGGCTTTGATAGACCATCCAATAGAGAAAAATGAGAATGTACATGCAAAGGTATATAGTTCATTCTGTGCTTCCAGGTGCTTTGTATTTGCCAATACTATAGCCTTCTGGCGTGTATTTGTCAATCACGGCTTTTAAGCCATTCAGCTCGATATCGTGTTTAACTTGCTCGCACATTGTCATATAATCACCCTTATTGCAGATCTGACCATCTCTGTATTCTATGATTGGTAAAATTTTATCATGATTTTCAAAAGTATTTTTTCCAAAATGGCATAGTTTTGTACATTTCCAACTCTTGCTAAGTTTTGGTTTTTTGCATTTTTTAATTTCTTCGAATTTTTTTCGTATCAAATCTTCTGTTGATGCCAGATCAGATTTATCAAAACACATGCTAAAAGCGCCACCATCATTGATAAAATTAATAGACATAATAATATGATCATATTCTGGATATAACTTGCTTAAAGCATAATGATATATTTTAAGCTGAGGATCTTTATATAATTTTTCTAGAGTTTTTTCCTGACCAGTAGCCCAATCCAATCTTCTACCAGTTTTCCAGTCGATTACCTCTAGCGTACAATCATTTACTTTCGTAATAAGGTCTACTGTACCTTTGATTGCTAGATTACCTTCTAATATCCCGTCTTTGGTTTCGTATTTATATGCTGCCCAAGGTTTGTCTATAACTATATCAAAATGTTGTTCTGGTTGTACTATATTTCTGGACCGTGGATCAAAGATTCCGTTGTGGTCTGTGAGAGCCTTATTTACCCACAGATGGGCGTCTTTTAGATCTTTTGGCATCCACTCATGGTGTTTAAACTGAGATGTGTAATAGGCGTACACAAGCTCTGTAATATGGTCTATATTATAGTTATTAATATCAATTTTGCCTAAAATGTCATCCTCATAATAGGGACTATTATTTTGTTCAGATAATCTGATACCGGCTAAAATTTCTAATACCTTATGAACAATAGTTCCTTTGTCCGCCTTTTTATTCGAAGGACTACGATACCCTATAACATATTCGAAAAAATATTGCTGTTCGCACATACAGTGAGTCCCATAAGAACTACTGCGTAAATATGTAATTATAATGGTAATATTCCTTTATCTTTTAAGAATTGGAAAACCTTTTGATTTTGTTCTTCTATAGTTAGATTAGCATTGTCAATTATCAAATCGAATTTGTTTTGGTCATACATCAAAGTATCTAGGGCTACTTCGCTTTCGTGGCTAGAATTATATGGATTTCTAGTCAATTTAATTACATATCCACCGGCGTTTTGTACCGCTTCTACTTCGTTAGGAAATCTACAATCGGCAATTATTGCAACATCATATTTTTCCTCAAGAATTTTTTTGATAGTAGCACCAGACCAAACGTCATATTTCATTTTCCTAAAAATATTTGTGCCAACAAATTGCATTACTTGTCTTGCGGTCATAAATCCACTTGCATCATATTCAGGATCCCACGTCCAACTAATATCATAATCGGGCATACTTTTCCAAGCTATTTTAGTCAACGTGTTCTTCTCTTCATCTGTACCATAACACTGTTTTTCTGTTAATCCAAGGATGTTTATACAAATATCTCTTTTGAGAGGGTCTGCGAAACTATATATCTTGCATTTAGTGGTATATTGAAAATCTCGATCAATTAAAGATTCTATAAACCACGAGCAAGATGTTTTACCAGATTGCTTACGTCCAGCAAAAGCGATAATTTTTGTCATATAATCCTCTGAATATATTGTTTAATTTCTTGATCTATTTCTTCTGATGTCATATCACCAACATCGTTTTTTGATATATTTGGTATAAATATCCTATAAGTGTTTTGACACTTCTTTTTTATTTGTTCAGCAGCTTTTTTGCCAGCATCATCAGAATCTGTTAATATTATAAGAGTCATAGCTCCAGACGAGTCTAATAAAATTTTCTGTCTATCGCTTAAAGAAGAACCAAAAATTGCTACGCTATTATGGATACAGTTTTCTTCTAATCTCCATACGTTGCCTGGACTCTCAACTATAACCGCCATGCCAGTTTCATAAATATGGTCTTTAGCAAACCAAAAGTTATATAAATGATTTTGGCTTTTAAACTCGGCACTATGTTTCCATTTCGGATAAAGCCATTTCTTTTCGTCGGCAGGACATCCAATAGATGGATCGTGATAACACCTACATTCTTCGCATTTTTCAAATATGCTTCTTCCTGTACAGCCAACCATATACTTATAGTCGTTATCATATATTGGCACCACAACCCTACTATTCATGGGTTTATTAGGATTGCTACATAATCCTACATCATATTTTATAAGAGTTTCTTTAGCATAATTTCTATTAATATAATAGTTTGCAGGAATTTGAATAGACTTTATTATTTGGGATCTGTTTATTTTATTACTTGATGATTCTGTTTTACTATGTATATAATTGATAATATTTGTAAAGTTTTTCTTTTCTTTTTTTTGGCATTATATTTTTCCTTGTGCTTTTAATTTCTTTATATCACCTTTTGTAAGACCTGTTAAGTCTATCTTTGGTTTTACCGATGTAATATCTGGTGCTACTTTATTTAGATTCCAAGGTCTAAATAGTTTTTTTATCCAATTCCACATTTTATGTCCTTACGTTATTTGGTTTTGGCCCTGCATTACTTGTTGATCTTTTTCGTGCAACAGCAGAGGCCTTTTGTGACTTTGTCATCGCTGTGGCTTTTGCAAGTGGTACGCACTTCGGATACTTCCGACTTGAACCACTGGCAGATTTTCTTCCACACTCTTGATACTTGCCACCTT
>Ga0070751_1000792_pt1 | contig 19223 bp, 3 predicted proteins | sample VirMetDEL_Aug_28_FD_78514 | JGI IMG/M metagenome (GOLD analysis project Ga0070751, IMG submission 78514) | Aqueous microbial communities from the Delaware River and Bay under freshwater to marine salinity gradient to study organic matter... | ecosystem: Environmental > Aquatic > Marine > Coastal ...
CTTACTTTAACATTAAGCTTGACGAATAATGAAAGCTAAACAAGGATATTTAAAAGGTATGGACCAAGATTCTTCTTACAGTAAGAGGGATCCTAATACATACTACTCAATGGATAACTTCAGAGTAGTTACTGCTGAAGGACTTTCCTCAGGGTCCTTGGAAACAGAGAAAGGTACTACGTTAGCCTTTAAAGTTCCAGATCTAGATGAGATGATACTTGATGATGGTACAGTTATACCAGCACAAAGCAATTTACAGATAATAGGAGCCACATCAATGGTAGATACTATTATCATATTTACTACTAATGAAACTAGTACTTCTCCTAATGGCTATGGCCAAATATGGATGATGAAGTATTCTGAAGAAGAAGATGCTATTATAGGACTTACTGGAGCCAATGAATTAGATTTATCCCACCTGGTCTATAATCAGAAACTAGATTTTTCCACAGAACATAGAATAGGAAGAGCAATAGCTCTCTATGAAACTATAACTAAGCAAAGAGTATACTGGACAGACTATTACAACCAGGTAAGAGTATTTAATTTAGTAGAAGCAAATTCTCTAAATGTTCCAGTAGGAACTATAGATTTATTTCCTTCTCCTAACTTAGTACATCCTGTAGTGGAATCTATAGGAACTGGGGGATTACCAGCAGGTACTCAAATTCAATTCTCCTATAAACTACTAAACAATAGTGGAGGAGAAACATTATATGCACCACCAACACCAATGTTCCCTCTTTCTGAGGATCCAACATTACCAGATAATTTTACAACTTTTGATGCAGGTAAGAGTATTAATAATTTGTCAAAGAGCGTAACATACTCTTTAACAGGATTAGATACTTCCTTTGATACTATACAACACGTAGCGATACTCCACAATATAAATGGCATTACTGTGTATGAGTACTCAGAGGAATCAATCCCTTCCACAGGAAACTTAGAGGTACTTTGTTCTAGCGTAGCTGACGCTATTCAGATTCCTTTAGAAGTATATTCTATGTTATCCTCAGGATTTGATAGAGCTAAAGATATAGAAGTACAAGGGAATAGATTAATTGCCGCTAATATCTTTACTGGTACCTTTGAAGCAGACTTTGATGCTAGAGCATATAGATTTAATCATACTAATACAGGTGACGTAGTAGCAAGATTAGAAGACTCTAATGACCCTCTACTCAATTCTATTGAACTTATTGGTGGCGGAGCTACGCCTTTATACGACACTGTACCTGAGGAACATGATGCTATTAATGTTTACAATAGAGAACAAGAATTAGATTGGTACAGCCAAGATAGACAATATAAGTATCAAGCTGATGGAGTTACTTTAGGGGGATCAGGAAAGAATATATCTTACAAGTTTACTTTAGAAGGACTTAGAGGAAACACTAATGCTTCTAATCCTACTTCAAATCCTAATCATATTACAGTATCAGGATATCCAGTAGGAACTTCTCCATTATACTTTGGAGGGTTAGAAGCAGATGGTTCCCCAACTCCAGTCCATATAGCAAATCAAATAACTAACCATGCAAGCCCTTGGGCCCATGCTAACTTAAAAGGATACGCTAGAGGAGAAACTTATCGCTTTGGTATTGTGTTCTATAACAAAAGGGGAAGTACTTCTTTTGTAGAATGGATAGGAGATATTAGATTCCCAGATGTTTGGGAAAATGATTTTGGAGTTTCAGGAGATGGTTTCCCTATGCAACTACAAGATGGGGAGAACACTAATCTCTATAATTTAGGGATAGAGTTTACTATTGATGTGTCTTCTATTGCAGGAGATATTTCAGGATACTCTATAGTGAGATTAGATAGAACTACGCAAGACTCTACTAAATTAGGTACTGGTTTCTTTATGTTTTTTGATAAGCAAGAATCTGGAACAACTAATAGTTTATTTCATAGATTTGCACAAACAGGAGCACCACAAACTTCAGGAACAAACCCTAACGACCCTTTTAATGTAAGTAATGAAGTAAACATTAATGGTTCAGATACTTTTGGTATTCACTTAGCAGATAGACCTGGTTTCACTAATTGGACTTATCCAGATGAGGTAGTGGTATCAGACGGAACCCAGATAGCAAATGCCTTTACACAAAGATATGGTTACTTAATTAGTCCGTTAGGAAAAATGTATATACCTACTTTTAAAGAGGGGGATTATATAGATACCTTAGCTTATTATAAAAGTGATTTAGCTAACTATGTATATAATGATATCACTGCATATCCTGGATATCCTGACCCTTATTCAGAAAATAAATCTGCATTTGGATTTTATTACAAATTACAAGACAGAGTTGCTAATCCTCCCAATAGAAGAGAGAGGTATGAAATAAGAAATACTAAAGTATTTCAAATTGGACATTGGTTAACAAGTGGAGGAGATTTCTTTAGTGGTTTACCTGGTAATGCCCTTCCTTTCCATAATGCTTCTTACTGTAGAGCTAGTGGTTCTCCTAAGAATATTCCATTTGGAATGGGGAATAAAAAACTCGGTTTAAATTTACTTCTAGGTGGCGGAGGCGGAGGAGTTCCTCCTGCAGTGCCAAGTATACCACACTCCACTGTTAACACCAATTTAGGCGGAACTTCTCCCTCTTATGCTGGGGGAGCAGGTTGGGGTATGTACTGGGTAACAGGTATTAGTGATCAAACTAGTTGGATGGGACCAGATGTAACAGGAACTACATTGGATTTTCAAGGAGGACAATTAGCATCAGACCGACCTTACTTTAAATCTGTTGGGTATAGAAGATATCTTCCACAACAATACGGAGGAAACTCTTATGAAGACAGAAGTACTAATCAATATATTTATACAGGTCATTATCAAATAACTCGAGGAGTTCCTGGTAATGCTGCTGATGTGCTAACTACCAGATTATTTGGTGGTGATGTATACGTCAACTACTACGATGAAGAATATATAGAGCAGTACTGGGACAGTGGCCAAAACTATAATGACGCTGCAGATACACAAGGAATAAATAAACTCTCTATTGCTGTAATGGGCCCTGTTGAAACTCCTATTAATACTAATTGGAGACAAGATAGACACTGGGCTAAAGATAGATTAGAGAATGATATGGGCTCTTACCCCAGTAACTCTAATAGTATTGCACAAGCTTACATAGATGAGGATTTATCACAATCTAAATTCTTTGCTAAAGATTTCTTATCAGACTTCGTTGAAGAGCACCCACATTTAATATGGGCCTCTGAGATTAAGACTAATGGAGAATTAGTAGATAGTTGGAGAAACTTCCCCATTGCGAATACTACTGAAGTAGATGGGATCTATGGGCCTATTAATAGGATAATATCTTTCCATGATAAACTAATGTTTTATCAAGATAGAGCCTATGGTTGGGTTTCTTTAGATGAGAGAAGTTTAGTACAAGATCAAAGTGGAGCTGAGTTAGTTCTTGGAGTTGGAGGAGTATTCCCAAGCTATGAATATTACTCTACTACCTCTGGAAGTTTACACCAATTTGGTGTAGTAGCTTCTGATAATGCAGTTTATCACTATGACGCTAGAACTAAGAAGTTCATGGCACACACAGGAGGAGGTACTCCTTTATCAGATATAAAGGGACTTAGCAGCTTCTTTGCCAATGAAGTACTAGGAGCTATTAAAGAAACAGACAAGACAACTAGATTCACTAATCCTACAGGAGTACATGGAGTAAGGGATAATAGACATAATAGAATTCTATTTACTTTCTTAAACCATAAACCCTCTCCTAGTATAGATGAATTTCAAAATGAAGATGGTAGTTGGACTATACCTTCTAATACATTCTTTGACTTAGGAAATGGAGATACATATTTCTCAGTTTCTAATGTGTCAATACCTGCTAGTACAGAGTTCGTAGACTTTGCAAGCTTCAAAGGTTTCCATAAAGCTCCTGCTAGCTTCACAGTAAGCTACAATGAGCTCTCACAAAGCTTTGAGTCTTTCTATGACTATAGACCTACAATGTACTTAGAGTATGGTAGACGATTAATGTCAGTATCACCTTTTGCAAGAAATGAGATGCATACACATAACTCAGGACCTGAAGGTAAGTATTATGATTTAATCAATTCAGTTTCCAGGCTCAATACAGTATTGGCAGGTAACGGAGATGTTACTAAAGTCTTTAATAACTTGGCATATGACGCTGAGCTATATGATTCTACAGGTGCTGATATATATAATGAGACATTTGATAGAGTTAGATTCTATAATAACTATCAAGACACTGGTATGCAGGATCTTACCTTAAATACTAATGTGAAAAGAAGAATGCGTACTTGGAGAATGACTATACCTAGAGATGCTGATTCCAGCCTAGCTAGACTTAGAAATCCATGGATCCATTGTATATTAGAGTATGACAATACAGGAGACAAACGTCACGTATTACATGACCTAATATATTCTTTCACACCTGCAAGATTATAACATTATGGTACATAACACACCGCATTACGCTTAAATATAAATAGTAAAAATAAAAGGGGATTCACTTGGAGAGTTCCCTTTTAATGCTTATTTTTGTAGGTACAAAAAGAGCAGCAACAACACACATTATGGCTAAAAAGAAAAAACAAAAAATTGATCCTTATTTTATTCTCCCATATAATGACGGTACTTCCTTATCTGGAGGAGGTAATGTATGGGCTAATGATTCTATACAACAACTATCTGGAGCTGGTGGAGACTACTCTATGACAGGTTCTGAAGAACTTGGTATGGCAGGTGGTGGAGGTGGAAACGCTTTAGGTATTGTTAATACTGCTCTTGGAGCTGCTAGCTCTTATGGCTCACAGGCTATGGACGCTAATAAGCCAGAAAGCTTTGATAGGCAAGGTGGTATGTGGACTAAGGCTGGAGAAACAGCTTTAAGCGATATGGGTACTGGAGCCTCTATAGGCTCTGTTGCTGGCCCATGGGGAACAGCTATTGGAGCTGTTGCTGGTGGTATAGAAGGTTTTGTCAGAGGAGCTTTTGAAGGTAGAGAAGATGAACGCAAATTCAAAGCTGGTATGGAAGACTATTACTCCGATGATGCTAAGAAAGCAAGAGGAGAACAGATAGCTGCTTATGGTGGAAGACTGCTAGGGAATGGAGGTCCTACTAACCCTTACTATAAACAGCACCTAGATTATTACAATAAGAATAAAGATGTAGATTTCTCTAAGGCTAGTTTTGCAGATGGTAAACTTTTACAGGGCAAAGAGCTTGAACAGTGGTTAAAGCAAGCAAGAGCAGGGCAAAATCCTGGGACCTTTGAGTATGATATGTATGATGTAGACCCTAGTGATTTACAAATTTTTCAGTCTGCGTCAAATCCAAACACTTTCCTAGAGAAAAGACTCAAAGCCCCTTCTCCATATTACCCAATGCCTCAATTACCTACTAGAGGTTTTGAAAATCAAGAAATGGGAGAGTTGGCTCCTCATATACCTAAGACTACAGGACAAGAACAAGCTTTTAGAAATACTACATATATTACTCGTAATCCAGATGGAACTAAATCTACTGAGTATAAACTTGGACATGAGCCTTATTCTATTAAGAATCCAGGAGATGCAAAATTTGAATTAACAGGAGACTCCCCTTCAGTGTACAACTTAAGTGGAGGACCTGAAGGTGGAATTATGGATGACAATGATATCCAAGCTTGGAGAAATAAATTCTCTGCAACAAAAGCTTATGGAGGCCCCACGGATCCTCCTACATTAGCTCCTGGTAATGCCCCTAATGTTGCTTCTGATTATAACTCTCAATTCCCAATCTCTAGAAAAGGAGGAAATGGATCAGTTGATGGTTATAGTATTAGAGGTTTTTTAACGGATAAAGAAATAGAAGATGAATGGAATATACCTTCAAATGTCAGAAAAGAATCAATAGTTAATGGAGAATCTCGTTGGCTACCTACAGGATTTAGTGGTGAATTCCCTTCTCCTTACATAGGGAATACTACCCCAGCTTCATGGACAGAACCTTCTTTAGATAGGGGGTTAAATGATTATAGTCATGCTAAAGGGCCCAGTGCGAGAGAAGAATTTCCCTTACATTATAACGCTAAAGAAAAAGAAAGGCTTAATAATATATCGCTTTCTAACATGAGAGAAGGGATACAACCACATAAAGGACCGTCTCCCCGTGAAGAATTTTCAAATACTTTTGCTTATGGCGGAAAAACAGGTGGACCTTCTATGGATTTAGGGGGAGAAATAGATATGATTAGTGGCCCAAGCCATGAAGGTGGTGGAGTACAAATCACAGAAGGAACTGAAGTAGAAGGTGGAGAAGCTAAGATAGGAAATGAAGTACTATCAGATAGACTCACTAATCCTCTTACAGGTAATACTTTTGCTAAAGATGCAGAGAAAATTAAAAAGAAATACGGTATGAGATCTGAAGATGGTCCTACCAAAAGAGCTCAAGATGCAGAGATGAGAGAATTAATATCTCTTAATGATAAAGCTAGAGAAGAGCAAGAAGCTAAAGAACAAGCTATTGCTGAAGACTTTAATGCTTACGGAGGTGCTATCAAATTAGGTAGTGGCGGTAAGATAGAAATAGACCCAGGTATGCGTAAAAGTATTACTGAGTCTGCTAAAGGATATGGTATGAACACTATGGAGTATGCTACTAAAGTATATATGTGTGGTGGTAAGATACATTCTAAGAAAGGATTAGCTTATGGAGGACCTTATGACTTAGGAAACCCAGAGCTAGGGAATCCTTTTCAACAAAATCAGAACTTTGATCTTCCTATAGGTGAGTTCTCAGGGGCACCTACTTCTGTAGATTTAGCCTCTAGATTAGGATCAGGTGCAACTAGTAGATTTGCTTCTACAGCAGATAATGCTGCTTACCAAGGACAGGGAGTCTATGGAAATCCATTTCAGAATCCTAAAGTAAATATGGATTTACCTACTGGCCAAGTATCCTCAGATAATTATACAGACTACTTTAGAGAATCGGAAGGCCCTCCTACTAAAGAAGAGCTAGATGCTTTCTTAAAAGAAAATTCAGCTAACACTGGAGGAAGCTCTGAAGAAAATAAAAGAAAGTTTGGAGCTGAAGAATTTGGAGCTGCATTAAGTATGCTTCCTGCTATAGGTAGTACAATAGCTAGCCTTAATGTTGATAAGCCTGACTACGGAGAATATACTCCAGAGAAATTTGACTTATCTCAACAGAGAGCTTCTCAAGATAGAGAACTTGCTATGGCTCGTCAGAATTTAAGTAAGGGAGTAAGAAACATTGGAGGAGGTCTTGGATCAGGAGCTGCTTTATCTGCTTTAGCCTCTGGTAATGCAGCATTAACTGAAGCAGGTATTAAAGGAGATTTGGAAAGCTACTCTAGAGAAGGAGTTCAAAATACTCAAAATGCTAATGAAGCTAAGAAAATAAACCTTGCCTCTAAGAATCAAGAAGCTGCAGATTACATGATGAATCAGATGACAGCCAAAGGAGTTAGGAGTCAAGCCTTAGCAGATGTAGCTAGTAACCTACAAGGTTACATGAAAGATAAAAAACTTAGTGCGGAAAATGAAAGACAAAATAAACGATTAATTAGTATTATCAACAATATGTCTTCTAATTTTGATTTATCAGAAGAGGATAATCAATTTATGATTAAGTTCCTTCCAGAAGCATTAAACCAATTAAATCAGTAGTATGCCAATAAATAGATTCTATAGCCCTTCTCGAGGGCAATACGTAAGCCAATTTGTTCCAGACCAGCTACCTGCAGAGATGATGGCTAAGGGACTTATGATGAAGCAAGGTAAACAAGACCAAGCTTCTGCCGAACTATCTGCATATAAGAACTGGACACAACCAGCATTAGCAGGAGCAGACACTAAGTATGTAAAAAGCCTTCAAGATAAGATTGGAGAATTTGCTAGCGAATCTATTAATGTTGATAAGACTTCTCCAGAGTACCAACGTAAGTACCAAGAGTTAGTACAAGGTATTACCAAAGACCCTAGACTTGCTAAGATTACTTCTAACTACCAACACCACCAAACTGCTTTAGAAAGAAAAAAAGCACTTAGTGAGAAAGGAGCTACAGAAGATGAAAGAGCTTTTCAAGATGAATACGATAGAAGATTTAGAATTTATACTTCTGAGGATGGCTTAGGTTCTGAAGGAGATATTCAGTTAGGAGATGCAAATTTTACTGAAGGAGTTCATATCCAAAAAGAAATGGAAGAATACTTCAATCATATTGGTGCTGATAAAGCAGAAGGTATCAGGAAGCTAACAGGTACTGATATAGCTTATTCTGTTACTAGTGGAGGGAAGAGCAAAAATAAACTTCAACAAGCTGGATTAAAAGCTTTTGGAGACATGTTGCAATCTCCTGTAGGGAAACAATTAATAGCAAGGTATAAAGCACAAAATATTCCACAAACAATAGATGGCAAAACTGTTACACAACAACAATATTTAGATTCTTTAGATGAGGAAGGTAAAAAGAAGTTTAATACAGAAATGAAAACTTCTATACTAAACTCTTTTATTGGAGTAGGAGAATCTTTTGCGACATCAGAGTATTCTACTACTAAGGATACTGCTTTAAATCTAAAAGCAGCACAAGACCATGCTGATGCTAAAGAAAGAGGTATGATTATACCTGGACAGTTAGCAGAAATGACTGGAGGCCCACTTACTTTATCTTGGGAAGCCCAAGCTAAAACACTAGATGATAAAGCTAAAGCCTTAGCTACGAAGATTGAAGAAGTTAAATTAGACCCCAAAGCTTATTCTCCTGGAACTCTGGAGCGTCTTCAGCAAGAAGCAACTCAGTTAATGAGAGAGAAGGATATACAAGCTGAAAATAAGACTAATGCTTGGCAGGCTAATACGAAGAAAGCTGAAGCTATGTTTGAGAAAGCAACAGGGCAAAATTATAGAAAAACTAAGGAAAGACTTAATGGACATATAGAAAGACTTAAGCAACAGCTCTCTCCTACACAACAAAGGGCGTTAGAAGCGTACATGAAAACAGGTAGAAAAGGAGAATTTGATTTTGCTAAGTTGACACCATATCTACTTGAACGTGGTAAAGCTGTTGGAGGAGCTGGACAGGGTAATAATTTTCATGAAACCCAAAAGGAGAAGCAAATAATGGGAGAAATTAAAAATGTTGTTTCTCAGATAAAAACTATAGAAGGAACTTTAGATAAAGAACGAAAATTACTTTGGAACCAAGATTACTATGTTAAAGGAGCAGGGAAAGAATTCCAAAGCTTCACCACTGTTCCTACAGGAGCTGGAAGTGCAGCTAAAGGAGAAGAGGCCCTTATTAACCATAAGATAGGTTATGATTTCTATGATGCAACTGGAGCTCCAATTGCAGATGACAAGAAAGGAGAATACCATGATTTGAAAGTAGTAGGACTTACAGACTCTGATTTTAATAATAATGGAGTGGGCAGAGTCCTTGTGGGTAAAAGAACCTATGAAGAACAATTAGAGGATGAGGAGGGTAATGGAATAGTTAAGGCCAATGGGGCCCCTCAGATGGTAAGAAGAACAGAAGATGTACAATTAATAACAACCTCTAATAGTAATAACAGAAAGGTTATAGAAGGGATGTATGGTAATGATTATGTTAGAGAAGCAGGAAAACTATGGAATGAATATAGCTTGGCAAAACAGCAAGGAAATGGAGACGTTGCACTTAGTAAAAAAGTACAAGCCAGACTTGCTAGTGATAGAGCTTTAATCCACTTTAATCCTGAATTAGCACAGCAACTACAAGAATTTAATGACGATCCTTCTTTTAACACTGGGGTAACTACTAGTTCTGTATATGGAATGCCTATGGATTTAAGTATCCAAAGATTACGAGATGGTTCTTTTACTTTACAAATGTTAGATGTTGAAAACCCTGGAGTACCACCAATGAGAAGAGTAAATGGTAAAGATGTTCCCATGGGGAAAGAAACTTTTAGTAATATGGACCAACTAAAAGCTTGGGTCTTAGAAAATAAGTGATAATTAAGTTATGGGAGACGAAATATTTAAGAGAAATAAGGACGGTAAACTTGTCCTCAGTGATAGAGCTAAATACGAAAGTGGAGTTGCTAAAGCAAAAAACTCAGGATTAGCACAAAGTAACACTGTTACTCCTTGGGAGATGAATGCTGGCATTGATGCCATTAAGGAAACTTCTGACGTAGCATGGAAACCTATGCACGGATTAGACGCTTACCAAAAGGGAGTTGCTAAATCAGAGTATTTAAAAGCTAAGAAGAAAGCTGATGACCAAGGATTTTTTGGAGAAGCTAAAGGTTTCATAACACAAGCTGTTGTTGGAGAGACTCTTCTAGGGACTTTTGAAGGTTTTGGGTATCTCTTAGACGTTGAGCACTGGTTTGATAAAATTTCAGGCGGTGAAGGAGACTGGGGAAACTGGTTCTCTGATATCATGGAAGAAGGTCAAGAAGGATTAAAAAGTGAACATGGGGCACCTATATATGTGGATCCAGCTGCTGAAGGAAGATCTACTTGGCAGAATATGATGAATACTGATGGTTGGTGGGCTTCTAATGGAGTATCAGTAGCTTCTTCTTTATCTCTTTTAATACCAGTTGCAGGATGGGCTAAGGCCACAGGTATGGTAGGAAAAGGGCTTAATGTTTTAGCCAAAGGTGCGAAAGGATTAGCCAAAGGAACTAAAGCTTCTGCTAAGGGAGCTACTTTATTTGATACATTATTAGCTTCCAATCCCAGGGCAGCTAAGGTTTTTAGTAAAGGAAATAGAGATGGTTTATATAAAGCTATTGTTTCTCGTCACTTAGAGGGACATATGGAAGCTGCTCAAGTCTTTACACAGAAGTATGAAGAGCTTAGGCAACAGGGTATCCCTGAAGAAGAAGCTAAAAGAATTGCAGGACAAGGAGCTGCTCTTACTTATAATGCAGATTGGGCTATGTTAATGACTGATATACCCCAATATATGTTAATAGGACGTGGACTTAAAGTCAACAAGCCTATATTTAGTCAGAAGTTAGCTGATGCTGCGAAACAATCTAAAGGGAAAGCACTAGGATTAAAGTTTGCTAAATATGGAAAGCAAATGGCATCTGAAGGTTTTGAGGAATTATATCAGTTCATGGCTGCTGAAGAAGGCAAACACATGGTGGATATTCAAGCTGGATTAGTAGATCCTAATGAGACTACTCTTTATGATAGAATAGGCGGGTATTTAGAAGAATCTGAAGCATGGACTTCAGCATTGTTTGGGGCTCTAGGCGGTGGATTATTTCAAGCTGTAGGACCTGCAACATCTAAAGCCATTGGAAAGATGGGGGGGAACTTAGAGAATTACTTTGATGAGACTAAGCAACGTCTAGATGAAATCACTACTAGAAAGGCAAGAATGCTTGCTGATGTACAAGCTTATCATGAAGCTGTAGAGATTGGAGATGAAAGAGGAGTTGCAGCTGCAGAAGCTAGAATAGGGTATAACATTGGTGTACAGGCTGCTAAAGTCGGTAACCTTGATTTAGCACTGGCTAACATACAAAGTTTAAAGAATGCAGATCAAGCTACTCGAGAAGAGTATGGACTAGATGATTCTTTTGAAACTAATATAGATACTTTAGTAGAAAATGCTCAGTATGCTGCTCAAGAGTATGCTAAAGCTATGGATAAGTATCATCCACAGACTGCAGAAAGTATTGCACAAAGAAAATACCTATTACATAAATATGACCAAAGGCTCCCTGAATTAGAAAAAGAGATAGAAGATCTTAAGCAAGAAATGCCTTTGATTAATAAACTTTCTCCTGAAGGTAAAAAAGTTTTTGAAACAGAACTAGAAATACTAGGCTGGAAACGATATCAAGAAGGAGCTAAGCTTAGAAATAAATTAAATAAGAATATTTCTGAAGAAGAAAAAGCTATTGCTGCAGAGCAGCTAGAAATTGCTTCAGAAAAGATTGCTTCTCTTAGCGAGAACTTAAAAGAAGTGAGTAGAAAAAATCTTTCTAAAGCAGACACAATATTACTTAAGGCATTAGAAGGAGGTTCTACTGAAGCACTCTCTAAAGCTAAAGGGGAACAACACCACTTGGAAGACCAAGTCTCTAATTTAACGCAAGAACTTAATAATTTAACTTCTACAAAATTCCAAGCAGAGACTCGTGCTGCAGAGAGGGGAGATATAGAAGCTCTTAATGAACTAAGAGCTGCAGCAGCGGAAGAAGCAGAAGCTATTGCAGATGCTAATAAACTTAATGGACATGAAGAGCCTGGCTTCGAGGAGGCTAAGCCTACAGCAGAGTCAAAGATGACTATGGCTCAAATTGCTGATGCTATAGATAAGGGAGAATTAGACGAAAGTGTATTAACAGAACAGATGGCTGCTGATTTAGCATTGTTTAGAGCTAGTCCTCATGGGGATATTCAAAATGCTGCTTATGAATTTGAAGATGCAGAAACTCCAGCTAATCCATCAGATACAGAATCTTCTGATGGAGAATTTGATTATAACTCTGACGAGCACCAAGTAGTACAGGAAGCTACGGCAGTGGCTTGGTTATCAGCTAACAATAAAAAGGAATCTGAGGTTACTCAAACTACAGACCCTAAAAATAATCAAGCTTTAACAGAATTTCTGGAGAATCCTGGTAACTTAAATGGAGTTACAATTAGATTTTCTATTAACCATGATTGGCTAACAAGCCCAATATTAGAAGAAGGGCACCTAGATTTAGCACGTTTTAAATCTATTAACTTAGCTTTAAAGAATGGTACGTTCTTAGAAAATCCTAATCTTGATGAGCTTATTGGTCATGTCCCTATAAAAGGTATCTTGTATAAAGATGGTAAACCTGTAGAGTATAAAGGACAAACTAATCTACAAATTAGTTTACACCGTCCTGGGTTCTTTGCGGATAGTAAGATGCAGGAGGAACAAATCAATGTACTGAAGGTTCATAAGATGCAAATAGTTAGAGCTGAATTAGCAGGACAAACCATAGAAGCCGCTATTACTGATAAAACTAATGGGCATATATTAACAGAATCAGATCCTATCACAGGTAAATTTGCTAAGAATAATGTAGCTACAGTCCTAGGTAAGACACCTAAGGAGATAGAATTTGTATATGGTAATAAGACAGAAGACGGTAGTCTCCCTAATGCATATTTAGATGTTAATAGAATTATACACCCAGACTTATATCATTTACATCCTCCTACTGCAGGAGCAATTTATGCTATAACACGTACAGCAAATGGATCCGCTTTCCCTTTAAGAATGCATATTGAGAATATCAGTGCATCTGAAGCGGAAGTAATCTATGATATTTATAAAGATATATTAGCAGATCCAACTAATTTTAAACAAACTATTAGTAAGGATATACAAGATCGTATTTTACAATCTACTAATACTAGATTACAGAAATTAGGATCTTACTTAGAGATAGAAAAAATAACTTACGATGAGTTACTTAAGCACCTTATTTATGAAGGAGCTAATAAAACTGCTAGTAAGAAAGAATCTGCTTTATATAGAACACAGAAAGGAGGAATCCAATTAGGATTACGTCCTATGAGTCAAGAGGAATTCTTAACTGACAAAGGTAAGCAAGATTTCATGACTCACCTTCAGGAGAATAGAAGAAGACAAATAGACTCTAGAAGATTAGCTGATCCTAGATACAAAGAGTATTTGATTAAGGAAGAGATAATGACTACTAATGCTACCTCAACAGGAGCTAAGAATCTATTTATACAGCCTAATGTAATCTACAGTCCTGATTTTGATACTACAAGTTCTGAAGTATCTTCTACAACTACTCCAGCTACTCCATTAGGAGAAACTACAGAGCAAAGTAAAGACATTGAAACTCAAAAAGCTGATATAGAAAGAAGAAGACAAGAGGCTTTAAAGGCTACAAAAGCTACTACATACGGAAAAGATAAATATACAGAACAGCAAGAAAAAATTAAAGCTAAAAAAAGTACAAAAAAATATACAGTAACTGAGATAGTTGATACCTTGATACAGGCAGATAAGGGTAATAGAACAAATGAGTTTGAAGATAGTGTATTAGATGTAGCAAGTAAGTTAGATATTTTTAATTTAGCATCTCCAAATACGAGAGTAAAAGTAAAAGACAAGGAAGAATTAGCTAAAACTGATAGATATATTAAAGTATTAAATGCTATAAAAACACATGCAACAGATGTTTCAGTATATGTTTATGCACCTGGATTAGTAGGTACAGGTGCAACAAAAGGGGGATTTGCAACATATTCAAATGAATTATTTTTAAATAGATCTTTATTTGGTCAAGGATTTAATTTAGAGGTGTTAACACATGAACTATTACATAATTTAACAATTAATGCTTTATATCCACAAGATAATAAATATTCTAGAGATTTTGATACTAAAGTTACAGAGTTATACAATTTAGCGTTAAAAAATAAAAAAGTTTTAGGGGGAGAATACGGAATAACTAATAAAAAAGAATTTATCTCAGAAGCTTTTGCTAATCCACAATTTCAAGCTAAATTAAGCCAGATAAAATCTGGTAAGGGCTATAAATCAAATCTTTTTAAAGATTTTTTAAATACTCTTAAAGACTTTTTAAATAAAGCATTTGGCTTAACTACTTCTACAAGTTTATTAGAAGATATAGTTGGATTAGTTGGTCAACACATAGAATTACAAAGTTCTAAATCACCAGCAAGTATTAATGCTAAATATGATGCAGAATTAGCTGCTTTAGAAAGTTCATCAAATAAAGAGGATATTATTCAAGAATATTTATCTCCTTCTCAAAAGGCTATGTTAAGTAAATTACGTAGTAAATACCCAGAGCTTAAAGTGAATTTCACGCAAGAAGGTATTTCTTTTGAAGTAGAAGGTAAAACTATTTGGAATCAAACAAATAATGAAGGGGTTAACTATACTTTAAAATCAGTTGATATCCTTTCTTCTGATAAAGCTAAAGACGTATTTGCAAAAGGTAAAAAAAATAATTGGGATTTAAATAAGATTCTTACTGAACTTCAGATACCTAAAACTCAAAAGCAATTAATATTAGATAAGGAATTTACTTCAGGATATGTAAGTGAATTAGATTTAAGAGAGAATATAATTACATCTTTATTAGCTGAAAATAGTTTTGTTGTTGAGGTTAATACTGCTTTTGAAAGAAGCAGAACAGATTTAGTAGATGGTGCTTGGAATTTTGAATATAATGGAAATAAATATTATAGTATGTCTTATAACCATTTTACAAAAAATGGAAAAGATATAACAGAAGAAGAATTTTTAGAAGCTGAAAAAAAATCTAAAGAAATACCTACAACACATTACATTAGTTTAGGTGTTCCAGGAGGTACTAATTATACAGAAAATGAAATAGCTACTCCTGGAATTACTCCTAATATTGAAGGTCACGCTGAGTTTGCTACAGATAAAGGTATAGGATGGTTTAGGAGTGATGATAAAACAGCAGATGAATTAAAAGGTAATTGGATTAAAAGTGAATCTGAATTACCAAATGAATTTGTATTTAGTGGTGAAAGATATTTTAAAGAAAATGGAGAGTGGCAAACTAAAAACAAATTTATAGAGGATATTGAAACTATTATTTGGAGATACAATATGTCTTTAGGTAATGAACGTATTCAAAATAAACCACAAGAAAAAACTCGTAGAGTACTAGAAGTACAATCTGATTTATTTCAGAAAGGTAGGGATTCAAAAAAATTAAGTGGCTCAGAATTAATATTTTCAAGTAAGTACCCCCAGGTAAGTTTACCTGATAATGTTACTAAATCTAAAGAAAATATAGGAACTACTGATTTTGGGTATGGATTAGTTTTTGAAGATATAAATTATTTTTATGTTCAAACTGGCGAAAGAGCTTCTTTGTTCAATGAAAAAGAAGGATTTTTTGAGTCAACAGATATATATGCAAGAGTCCCTAAAAGTAATCCTGAAAATGATTTCTTACAACTACTAAACAAAAAAGGGAATTGGGTTAACTTCTTTATAGAATCTATAGTACAAGATAGTGTTAAAAAAGGGTATGAGAAAGTATTATTTCCTACAGGTGAAACTGCTGCTAAAATAGAAGGACATCAAACTATTGCTGATGAGATCCAAAAAATGGATCTGGAAATAGGTGCTTTAGAACAAGGATTAGAACAAGACTTATGGGATATGGCTCACGAAGGATTATCTGATGAACAAGCTAAAGCAAAAATTAAATCTTTAGAAGCAAGAAAAGCAGAGATGAAAACTCAAGGTATAGAAAAACTTAAACCTGTAGAAGCTTTCTATACTAATAGAGTAACTAATATTCTTAATAAGTTATATACGGTAAATAAAATTACTGACGAATATGGTAATACTTGGAATGAAGTAGACTTAACTGGAGAAGTAGGACAAACAGTTAAAAATATCTTACTACAAAAAAATAAAGAAGGGCAGATATTAGGACAAGCTAACATAGAAGCTGCTACAGTTTTATTAGATGCTGAGAACATTAATGAAGATACTATTCCTCATGAATTTGCTCATCATTATATTGCATGGAATAGAGATACTCCCTTAGTCCAAGAGGCTATTAAAAAGTGGGGATCAGAAGAAGCGCTAGTTCAAGCTATTGGAGAGCAAGCTGTAAAACAAAAAGGAGAAGCATGGGACTGGTGGAAGAAGCTTTTAAATTGGATTAGTAAAGGTCTTACAAATTTCTCTAAACAAGATAAAGAAACACTTAAGAATATTCTTACAGATGCTTTCTTAAATAGAGAAAACTTAAATAAAGCAACTCCAGGAATTCAAGTAGCTACTGATATTTCTCCTAAAGCTAGAAGAGTCCTTAACAGGTTAGGCTTTACTGATAATATGATTAAAGAAATGAGCTCTACTGATAAAACAGAGGCTCTAGGGTTTACAGAAAAAGCTGATGCTGCAGATTTACTTAATAAGTATAAAGAAGATATTCCTGCAGAAGAAGTTGAAACAGGAGGAGAATATCAATTAGAGTACCCTGCAAATACAGCGGGGGAAACGAAGGATCTTACTAGCTTTGATGAAAAGATGAAAGCTGCTAAGAAGAAGAAAGATGACGAAGGTAGATCTGGAGTCTTTAGCTTATATAAAGGAGCAGGGGCTACTACAATAGATATGCAAGATGAAGCAGCTCGTATTAGAAAACTACTTCCTAAGAGTATTGCAGTTAATCTTCAGAAGGATTATATCGAGACCTTATCCAAAGGGCATACTGCTACAGGTTTATTTAGAGATGGAGTTATAACTCTAATGAGTAAGGCCCCTAAAGGAACTGCATATCATGAAGCTTTTCATGCTGTGTTCAGAACTATGCTTTCTGATCAAGAGAGAAAATCTCTTATAGCAGAAGCAATGGGAACTTTAGAAACTCCTACACAAGCAGATCTAGATCGCTTAGAAAAAACTACAGGAATTACATCTAAAGCAGAGTTAATTAATCTCTTTTATGAGGAAAGATTAGCAGATGAATTTGCTGACTACATGGAGGCAGATAACAAGAAAAGATTAGGTCTAAGTGAAGGAATAGTTGATTTCTTTAACAGATTACTGAGTTGGATTACAGATGTATTTTCTAAGAAGAGTAACATAGATAATTTATTTAAGAATATTTCTCGAGGGAAATTTAGAAATAAAGTACCTACTACAACTAGAGGAATTGCTTATAGTCTTTTGACTTCCCCAGACTTTACTGCGGATCAAGTACAAGAGATAACTATGCAACTTACTTATGCTGCAATGAAAGATGTTACCTCTTTGGAATCTATCTCTCAGATTAATATGGCTAATGTCACAGGCGCATTAGTAGATGGATATAGTGAGATAGATGCTAAGTTAGAGAAAGGAACTATAACAGAAGAAGAAGCTACTACATTAAAGGAACGCTATTTAATGGTCTTAGATGAAGAGACTATGCAACCTAATAAGTTTTGGCAAAGTAATATAAAAGACTTCCTAATTAATGACCTAGGGCTAAAGCCTGTAAAAGTCAAAAAGGGGGAAGAAAAAGATACTCAAGACGAGGAGAATATTCTAGACTTAGAGACTGTAAACTTCTTGAAATCTTCTTATGAGGTTTCAGGAAAAGCAAATGCAACAGCTAATATCAAATTCTTAATAGGTTTGGTTCCTAAGATAGATTACTACCAACAATTAACTAACGGTAAGATGTCTCCTGTATATGAGATATCAGGATTTTTAGGATTACCTAAGTTTAATAACTATGGTAGTGTTTGGAATACAGTAGAGACTATAATGTTGGGGGCTACTCCTAACAAGACCAATGGATTAGATACCTTCCAAACTATGTTAGCTAGACTAGATGCTGAATCTGTTTATAAGCCATATTTAAAATTTATAGCAGATAGGTTAAGGAACTCTGATGAGCATGTTCAAGGACAGTTCCATAATGTATTCTCTAAGCAGAAAGGAAATTATCTATTACATAGACTAACAGGAGTTCCTGGAGCTATAAAATCTATTATACATAGTGAATCATTAGAAGCAAAGGAAACTTTAATTCATGATGAGTGGGCACTTCAGTTTAAGGACAATTTCACAACATTAAGTGAAAATGGTACCCTTATATATGATAGTACTCAAATAGCTAAATTTAATGCTGACTTAGCACAATTTCAAGCATTATTAGCTAGTAAGAATACCAAAGTTGCCTTTGGTCAACTTAAGGTGGTATTTGATACTTTAGGTATGGAGTTAGATAGACATGCTGTTAAGAAGTTAATTGCTGAAGTAGGAGCAAATAACACTATACAAGGTATGTATGTTATCCTTTCTAAACTTAGAGATGGTGTTACAGGCCTTAACGCTAAAGCAGGTAAGAAATATACAGACGAAAATAACCAAATCACAGATAATAAAGCTGTATTTAAGAATCTATTTGCAAGAGTAGAGGCTAGCTTTAGAGTAGTGACAGGTGAAAATATGTGGCTAGGACCAGAAGGTAATAAGATTTGGTTCTACCAAGATAATAATATGATGTCTAAATTCTTTGCACGATTTAAGTCAGGAGATTTAACTGGGGTAGAGATGTTAAAAGAAGGAAGATATAATCAAAATTCTTTAATATTAAATAAGTTAATACACCCAACAGATCCAATAGGAGCTGAAGAGTTTAGAGAC
>Ga0070751_1000793_pt1 | contig 19222 bp, 27 predicted proteins | sample VirMetDEL_Aug_28_FD_78514 | JGI IMG/M metagenome (GOLD analysis project Ga0070751, IMG submission 78514) | Aqueous microbial communities from the Delaware River and Bay under freshwater to marine salinity gradient to study organic matter... | ecosystem: Environmental > Aquatic > Marine > Coastal...
CACCAGTACCTGCTACTGTATCATCAGTAGAAGAGCTAGATATATAAAGAACTGAAGCTGAACTTAAATATGAATATAAACCACCTTGGGCCCATACGGTTGCTAAATTGGTACCTACAGCAGAATTAAAGCCAAACTTGTGTACGCTTTCGTGAAAACCAATTTGTCCTCTTGCTACTTGTAGTTCAAAAGGCTCGCTTGTTCCTACTCTTGATATTGATGAAACTTCACGAGCCATATTTACAAATGCCTACTAATAATTCTTATTCAAAACCAAAATGATTGAATAAGTATCACCGCTTGTGTGTCCTACAGTTGTGAAATCAATATCACCTGTCACACCACTACCTGCGTTATTCGGTATGCCTGTGAACAAATCATAATATTCATCACCTGTACTATCTGCAGGTAAACCAGTTAATAAAACATTCGATGTCGCATCAAATTCTATATTTACACCCATGCCTCTAGTAGCCCAATAAATACGAGCTACTGAGACAGAGGTGCATACGTCACCGTTACTATTTGGTTCCAAAGCCGATACATCAACCTTTTTAACAGCACTTTCGCCTGTGCCATCTGATACGTTTGTAAACTTCAGGATAGCTATGTTATTGCCATCCTGAATTGTTTGTGAGGTTACTGCGTCTGCCATGATTTACTCCTTATGCGTCAGCAAATGGTGTTACTATTGTTCCTGAACCAATTAATAATGAATCGTGAACAAGATAAGTAGCTGCATCAATAGCTGTTACTTGAACAACACTACCGACTACTCCACCTTTTGTAGTACCATTAAGTGTCATAACATCATTAGTAGCACCCGGTACAAAAGCTTTCTTCGTACCATCGTTTACAGCGACAATTACAGCACCTTTAAACTTATCAGTACCATCAGTTTTAATATCTAAATCAGTTGCTGCTGTTTCTATATAGAAATAGAAAGAAGCACCAATATTATTAGCCTGATTAGGGTCTGTTGGGTCGCTTGGTGTTGTTGTAACAATTGAAGGTAAAGTAAATTTACCATCTGCATCGTTACATAATAAAATTTTTCCTGCATGAGCATCAACAGTTAATGTTGTATCTGCTGTTAAGCTAACACTACTATTGACACCTGCTGTAATAAATCCTGCCAATGACTTGACTGGACCTGAGAATGTCGATTTTGCCATAATTTCCTCCTAAGGAAATAAGTCTTACCATCTTGGCTTGTCTGCTAGGTCAGTTGGTAAAACAAGTTAATAAATCCTAGTCTTTTGATTGTATATCAGTTTATCTAATAAAAAAAGGGAGCTAATGCTCCCTTTATTGGTTTGAAGAACCTTAAGCTCCTTGTGAGCCAAAAACTCCACGCCAGTTAGAGACACCAAATGAGTATCTTTCTCTAGCTCTATACCTAATGTTACCTGTTGAAAATTCAGGTTCCATAGAAGTTTCCATTCCTGTTCTGTTGAACATTTTTAGACCTTCTCCATCTGCATTAACTGATGTCATAATGAAATATGCATCTGGGTCATTTAGATAGTGGTTAACACTATAACCATTTGGTGTAGAAGACTGATTTCTTATTGAGTTGATATCATTGTCTGCTGTTCCAACTCTACCCGGTGTATTTAATAATCTATCCGCAATAAATGATAATTGTGGTGGAATTATTAATTTGTCAGGTCTAACTGCAATAGTTAGGTTTCTGTCGTCAACAAATGTTGATATATCAATAATGTTGTCTTCTAATGAAGTTTCATTTAGGTCAGCCATTGTTGTAGCTCTATTTCTAGCTGTTCCACCACCTGCTAATGGGTGTGCTGTGGAAATTAATTGCTGTCCGTCACCAATAGCAAAGTTTGCATCAAACGCATTATTTAATACGTTAGCACCTTTTACTTCTTTGGTGTGTTGCATTGAACGTGCCAATGCTTTTGTGTATCTTCTACCGAGTTGGTCATAGAGATTATCTTCAATAGCTTCTTCAGTTAATGAGAAAGCAAGTGCCACAGTTTCGTGTGTATATCTTGCTGTATATCCTTCTGAAGCGTTATCAAAGCTAACACCTGCACCTTCTTCCTTGACAGGAGCTGCACCAAATCCAACTACAAGGACTTCTTCTTCAAAAGCTCTATCTGAGTCTTCTATAGAATAAATCTCTTTGTATTCTTCATTGTTTTCGTCATATTCAAGTCCAAAAAGTGCATTTAGACCCGGTTCGAGTTCTTTCGCTAATTGCGCTCTACTTATCGCCATCTAATTACTCCTTATGCTAATCCGGCACCTTTTACGCCGCATATATGATTTTGAATAACAACTAAAACATTTGTATTTGCTGAAGCAACGTCTGAGTTATCAGGGTCTTGACTAATGTCAATAGCTTTCAGAGGCAAATTTGTTGAAGTTGCACCTGTTGTTACGTCTAATTCTGCTCCTGAAATACCTGTATAGGTGCTACCTGAGTTTGTGTAGACAATATCAAAATTACCAAACAAATCAGCCACTGGGAAAGTGTCGTCTGCTTGAATCTCGAAGACCGTATTAGGGTCATCATGTACAAAAGCAATTATGTCTGAAGCATTAGTGCTTGCAGGGTAATAATTACTAAATACTTGCTCTGATGTTGTTGGGTCTGTATACATACAACCGTTGAATACGCCAACTAAAGGAACTGTACCGCCATCTGCGTGAATTTCAATACCACCACCAGTAACTTGCATTACTAAGTCGCCTTGAAAAATACTTGTTCCGTAGTTTGCTGCTATTCTATAACGGCTTTGTCCGCCTGAATAGGGTGAGCCACCCATCATTCTTACAGGCTTTAGACCAAATGAAGCGTCTTTATTCGCCATAGTTTATCCTACCTTTTTTTTCCAAATGATACGTTCGATTTTCTATTAGAATCATACTTCACATATCTATTGTTGCCTTGAACTTCGTTAAACATAGTATTGTCTAGTGCTTCGTTCTGTTGAACATTCTTTTGTTTGTAATGCTCGTTTCTTTCAGCAACAGTTTCTTGTGGTATTTTTGCTAATATCAAACCACCTACTGAAATGACACCTGCATGTCTTCCATGCTCGATTGTAGGTAAAGGGAAATCAGGAATTTCGTCTTGTCTGACAAACTCCCATCCTTCTCTCATTCTAGCAGAAACATTGTTTCTATCTTCTACACCTACATACTCTGACCTAATCCATCGGTATTGATATCCCTCTGGAGCAGGCGGAGTTTCAAGCATCCTTGCTGGTTGCCATGGTTTTCTTCTAGCGTTTTTATCGTGTTGCTCTTCATCACGAGATTGGCGTGTTGTATTTTCAATTGCATCTATGTCCATTATTTAGCTCCTTCAAGTTTAACTATTTCTTTACCGACTCTTTTAAGCCACTCTTCTTGTGACATTCCGTAAGGTTTTAAGTTACTCTTTACGGAAGCGTGGTTAGAATTAATTTTAATACCGCTTTTCTTCCCTTGTGTTCCTTGGCGACTTCCAGAGGAAGCAGAAGCAACTCTTTGCACAGTTGAGTTGGTATCTTTTGATACGCCTTCAGGTTTATTCCTTATATCAGGATAAACCTTTAAAAGTCTTTTGTCTAATTCTTGGTAGTAATCATCATCATGACCATCGAAACCTTCGTTTATCAAGTCTTCATGAATACCCATAGCAGTGTATGTTTTGACTCTATCCTTTTGGAACCAGTCATTATTTTTTTGCCATTCAACTGCTTTAGAATCAGGCTTAGGTTTATCATACACTTGTTGTTGCACATTTTGTACATTTTGTGCTGAATTTGTGAATGTTTGTTGTTGGTTTTCTAGCTGAACTTTGGCTAATCTAACCCTTTCTTCTTCTAAAGAAACCTTATTAAGCAGCTCAACACTTTTAACCTCTAATTCAGGGTCGTTAGTCTCTCTAGCTTTTCTATACAAGTCTTCTGCCTGTTGTCTTTGCGACTTAACACGATTCTCATACTCTTCAGTATAACTTTTGTCTAAAACACTAGCTCTTTTCTTAACCGTGTTATATTCATTTGATAACTGCGTATACTTAGACTCATACTCTGCAGCCCTTTGTTCTGCTTGTCGTATTTTGTCATTAAGTTTATTTATTCGTTTTGATACACCTTTAGTGTATTTATCAAGTTCATCGTCACCGCCTGAGTCGGTTTCAACTACAGATTCTTCAGCTACAGGTGTATCTTCTATATCTACAACTATTTCTTCTGTTTCGACTTGATTTTCATTATTTATGTCGTTCATATATGTTCTCCTTATACTGAAACAATGTCATCAGGGTCTAAAATAGTGGCTATGACTTCGTCATCATTAATAATTCTGACTTCGCTTTCATCAGCCAACCTAAACCTAGAGCCTGCATATCTGCCTATTAATATCCACTGTCCTTTTTGACACCAAGGTTTTATAAACCTTTTTGTGTCTTTATAACAATCAGGACCCATGGCTACTACATAAGCAACAACAGTCGCTAGGGTTTCTCTATCTATGGTTTCCTTAACCAATTGAATACCGCCTTCTGATACGCCTTTACCTTTATAAGGTAATACCAAAAGTCGCCACCCGGTAGGTTGAGGCATCCTTTCAAGAATACTTTTATCTAATAGGGTGGGGTCTAAAACTCTGTTGTCCTCTTCAACAAAAGCTTTATCAAGGTTAATGGTATCTTCATTAACCTCAGTTTTTACATCACTACTCATCAAAATCTCCTTTTTCATGTAAGTGTTCTTTTATCTTATCATGAATATAGGATAATGCAGATATTTCACCCATTAAAAATTGGTATTTCTCCATATCTTTGATGCCACCTGACATCAAGATATCCTTAATTTGCTCCTCTCTTTCGTTTAAACTTTTACGGAGAGCATGAATTAAATCATACTTATCCATTTAATTTAAAATACGCCGTTGAATTTGTTGCCTCGCAAAGCAGCTCCTTTACCTCTGCTTACGCCTTTGCCATAACCCGGTTTGTGTGCTGTATCAACTTTCACCTTTTTTGGTTGTGACAGGGCAATGCTTCCTTGACCTTTAATCTTTATGGAAGTTTTTGCTTTCATACTTGCTCCTTATTTAGATTTTTTGACTGCTTTTTTCTTAGCAACCGTTTTTTTCTTTGCTACTGTTTTTTTCTTAGCAACAGCTTTTTTTGCTTTTTTCTTAGGTGCTTTACCACCTTCCCATGCTTCGTTTACATCAGGTGTAGATAAGTCATCTGCTACATAGTGACCTTTGTCATCTCTAGCTCTTTTTGGCTCTACTACCTGTTCTTGCATTTCAACCGTTTTAGCTTCAGCTTTTTTCTGTTTAATCTGCTCTACTATCTTTTCGTTAATTGAACTTGTCATTTATTCATCCTCGCTTGTAAATCTACTAATTTTAACTCTGCCTGTTGTTGCAATCTTTGTTTGGCAATTTCATTTTTTTCATTGCCAATCATAGCCTGTTGGTCAGCTTTTTGTTGTTGTAATTGTAACTCAGCACCTTTTTCCATGGCATCTTGTTCTTCTTTAGCCATAAACTGTTGGTTTTTCATTTCTATTTCTTTATCACGCAAGCCAAGTTCTTGTTGTCTTATTTGTACAAGTGGGTCATCTTGTTGCGGTGGTTGTACTGATTGTAAGAACTCAGCTGACAATTGTGCCAATATTGGTGAGCTATAACTTTCAATAATAGATTGTATTTGTTTTTGCAGGTCTGCTTGTGCTTGTGGTTCAAGCTGTTGTGCCTGTTGCATTTGTTGTTGTATCTGTTGTTGCACTTCAGGTGGTAACTGTTGTTCTGCCATCTGATTAGCCATAAATTGTAAGTGTTGCATAACATGAGCAATAATTACCGACTGTAGTTGTGGGTTCATTATTACTGCTTGCGTTAAGAAAAGTGTTTTATGTGCTTCTACATGTGCCTCATGGTTTTGTTCTGGAAAAGCTTGTTGTGGAATACCTTGTAATAATCCACTATTTTCAATACCTGCATCTACTGGCTGAGGTGTCGTGTCAGCAGGTGGTACGAGCAAACTTTCTATATTATCTACGCCTAAAGCTGCATACATTCTTCTATAGGCTTCATATATGCCCTGTGGGCCATGCAGTTCTGGTGCTGATTGCACCATAGTAAGCAGTTCCTGAGCCATAATGACTCTTTGACTCATTGAGAATATGTTTGGGTCTGAGACAGGTATTACATCAATTCTTTGGTCAAAGTCTTGTACTTTTACCTCTCTTGGACCGCTACCTGTTTCGTATGGATATACAGGCGGTAAAAACTCTTGGAATATTCTTGCTAATATTTTAAATTCGTTTTTTTGTGCATAATGTAATCTTTTATGTATAGCACTCATTACCTTTGTGCCTTTTTCTAATAAAGCTACAGTTGTACCTACAGGCATAGCTGCATTAGCATCACCAATATTCATATCAGCTATCGCTGCAAATCTTTTGCCTGAATCTACTAATAAACCAAGTAAGCTAAACAATACATTGCTTGGCTCTTTGTAAGGTAATGGCATTAAAGAATCTCTTAATGCACCACCCGGGGCATCTACGTCTCTAAACTCACCCGGTTGTAATGGTGAGGCTTCATCTCTAATTCTGATACCTCTTGCTTTAAATCCTGCAGGTAGGTTGCTTAAAGTACCTGCATCTATAAGCTGCCTTAGTATTGATGTTGAAGCTTTAGACAAACCACCAATCATGTGTGATAAGCCAAGACCATAAAAACCTAGTCCCGGTAAAAACTTATATTGCACAAAATAATTGATTTTATTTCTTAATGGGTCTTCAGGGTTGTAGTTTCTTCTTATAGACAATATTTGTTGTGTAGAATCGTCTATAGTAATGATATAAGGCAGTTTTAATCCTGTAGTTTCACCCATTTCATTTACGTCTTCAAAGCCTTCAATATCTTCTACTGTATGTATTTCATAAAGTTTTCTTTGCTCGTCATCACTATAATCAGGTTCTACGCCTTGTATTTTGTCTATTTCTTTATCAATATCGTCACGAATAATTTGTTCACTATCGTTTAATTCTATGTCTGCATAAAACCCAGAAAGTTGCATTTTTCTTACTTCATTGTTGCTCATAGAAACGACATGAGTCACTCTTTCAGCTGATAACAAGTCGGTTGCGTTGTAAGGCACTAATAAATCTTCTGCAGGTATAAACTTAGATACAGGTCTGTTTTTGGCCGCATCATAATAAACTTTCTTAAATGCACTTCCTGAAAGCGGTAGATAGAACAATAATTGGTCTAAATCAGGGTCATATTCAGGCATTTCGTTCATGATGTAGTAATTCATAAACTCACAAACTCTTTCAGCTTGCATTTCTTTATTCATGTCTCTTTGACCTATAACCTGTGTCTTAATTGGACCTTGTGCTGGTAATAGTTCTTTATATGCTTGTGCTTGAAACTGTGTTACAGCTTCTGAAAGTATTGGATGTATGACTCCACTTGAGCCTTCAAAGGGCTGACTTCTTTGTTCGTCAAACCTCATTCCTAAATATTTTAATCCGTCAGTATAGGTTTTTTCCCATTCTTTTCTTGATTCTTTGTCGTTTTCTACTGAGTTTATTAATTTATTTGATAATGAGCCAAGAATAGAATCGTCAAGATATTCAACCAAGTTTGCATCAAATGGTATATCTGCTTGTATTTCTTCTTCAGGCTCATCAAAAGAAATCTCTTCATCACCTATGGTTATTTCCATAGCATCAATCATTGATTCTTCAAAGGTTTGTTCAGGTGCATCTATAGATAATTCTTCTGCAGGCACGTTTACAAACTTGCTTTGGTCTATTATGTCTGGATTATCTTCTGTTCCGAGTCTTCTTTCTGTAACCATTTTTTTATTTTACACCTATAATTTGTTTATACATAATTTCCCTGTCTTTTTCTGCCTCCATGGGATTTTTATAACTTTGTATAACCCCTGATTCTATTAAGGGTCTATACTTGTCTAAAATTTTATTATTGTCAGTCAATACTTCACCTGTTTGAGGGTCAAAAGCAGGTAAAAGATAGTGTTTATCAGGTGCATCTCCGACAGATACTATTTTCATTGTAACTGTATCTTTGCCTTCTTTGCCCTGTTTACCTTTTTTTAAAACATCATTATGAAAATTTTGCAAAAACATTTTGTTCTTGCTAAATCTTTCGTTTTTACCTTTATTCTCAATCACAGTAAATTATTATATCCATAAAATTAATAATATGTTAATGCCTTTCTATCTACAGACATATCATCTTGATAGTCGCTGTCTAGGTCTATTAAGCCACCTTGCCTTATTCTCATCATAGCCATAGTGGTTGAATCGCAAAAGTCGTCATTTTCACCAAACGGAAAAGCAGCAAGCTCTTCTATAACTTCTTCTGCAAAAGCATCTTCTGTAGCATATACCATACCACTTTCAAACATAGGTGCAATAGAGTTCATTCTTGCAACCTTGTCTTGTCCTCTGCTTGGTGAATAAGCTTGTACAGGTATACCAATCTTTCTTAATTCTTGTGTCAGCGGTGTTCCACTAGCTTTTGCTTCAATCAACACAATATCAGGTTCCCAATATTTGTATTCTTCAGATGCAATATTTTTTAATTCAGGAAAGTCTACTCTGTGTCTGCTTGCATCCAATAAGATTATTGCACTTTCGCTGCCGTCTTCAGGGTCAAAAATACCCCATGTAGTAATAGCAGAATAGTCAGCTGTTTCTTTTGCACTAAAAGCTGTATCGTAGCTTTGTATAATACATTGACAGTTTGGTATGCCTTCTTTTTCCCAAGTGTTCCACCATTCTCTTTTTACAATAGAACCACTTTCAGCCGTTGGATTCTGCATCCATTGTGCGTTCCATTTGCTTACAGGCAAGGAAGCTTTTACTGATAGCAGTTCTTCTTTCTTCCAAAACTCTGCCCATAATGGTTCTTCAGAATCAGGCATAATTGCAGGAAACTCAACGACTTCCCATTGGTCAGCGTGTGTTTCTGATTGTCTTTTTAATAACCTGCCTGCTAAGTCTTTGGTACTCCATCTTGTCATAACCAATACTATAGTTCCTCCGGGCTGTAGCCTTTGTCTGGGTCCAGAGGTATACCACTCCCATGCAGCATCCATAGCAGTAGGTGACATAGCATCTTGCTCTGAATGTGGGTCGTCAATAATTAATAAGTCAGCACCACGACCTGTAATAGCACCACCAACCCCTGAGTAGAAAGCCTCTCCACCATCGTCTGTAGTCCATCTTCCTGCTGATTTGTTATCGCCTGATAGGTTGATGTCAGGAAAAATAGTCTGATACTCTTCACTATCAATAATATTACGCACCCTTCTACCGAATCTAACTGCTAGTTCTGCTGTGTGAGTTGCTTGTATAATTTTTAAACTTGGATTTAAACCCATCATCCATGCAGGAAAGTAGGTTGATGCAAATTCTGATTTTGAGTGCCTAGGAGGTAACATAACCATAAGTCGCTTGCACTTGCCTTGTGCAATGCGGTTTAGCTTTTCTGCAAGAATCTTGTGATGCCTGCCCATAATAAAGCCTTCCCAATGAAATTTTACAAATTCTAAAAAATCATCTCTACATCTGTCTCTTGCGTTTAGGTTTTTCCATTTATCAATAAGAGTAAGTGCCTCTACCTGCTCATCTCTTGATAAAGCGTCAAATGATTTAATGTTATCTAGGTTAAGCATTAGGTGGAGAGCCAATATGTAAAGGACGCTTGACTCTCCTGACACGTTGCTCTGGAGAGAGAGGAGATAAGTGAATATCCACAAACAACCATGTCAGTTAGACTTTACCCCATTCTTTACCTTCAAACAACAAAGCTTCAGCGTTTCTTCTTTTTATTAACCCATCGTTAGGCACGCCACCAACCTTGTTCCAGCGTTTTATTTGGTTTGGTATGTCATTCCACATTTTCATGTTAAGTCTTTTTAACAAAGTGCTTGCAGCTAAATTTGAAGGCCCTAAATTAAACACCCATGAAACCAATGCATCAAATTCGTTTTGTTTTAAATCAGGCTCAACCATGTCATTAATATAGCCTTCATACTCATGTAGCTCGTGTGCTAGTAAATCTTCAGCATCTTGTTTGCTTATTTTCATACCATCTTCTACAGGAGTGCCATCTATAAGTTTTAGAGAACCGTAGCCTATTGTGGCTTTATTTGCAGCACAACGATAACTTACTACGTTGCCATCTGAGTCTGTAGGACAGCCTTCAAAGTGTTTAATTAGTTTTATGCCTTCATTAGATATTTTCATTTTACTCGTCTCCTTTTTGTGGTTCTGTGACTTTTTTATAATACACAACAACTTCTTTAAGCTCATTTATATACCTCTTTAACTCTTGCATGTTATAAGCCATTAGTTCGTAATCTGGAACTGACATGGCAAAAAACACTACTTGTTCGTGTTCTTTTTCTACTCTTTGTAAAAATTCTTCTAAGTTTTTGTCTGATACGACATACCAATATGGGTCTTTTAGGTCTATTTCTCTAGGCATTACAGGCTGCACTATGGTTCTCTCCATAGGCTTTGCTGTTACTTCTATTTGTTTAGTTGGTAGCAGACTGCAACTGCAAGCCATCATCAAGACTGTCAATGTTGCGGCTGTCTTCTTCAATACTATCGAATACATCTTTCGTTCCTTTATTTACTCTTGGTTCTATCAAACCGGGCTTAGCTGCTGCTAGTTTGCTTAGATTGTGTCTTTTGAAAATATCAAGATACCTAGACATTTCTTTTTGTATTTCTTGATTTCTGTTTTGTAATTCTAAAAGACTTGTGGTTTGTAGTTGAAAATCGTTTTGTAAACTTTGTATAGCTTCTTCTTGTGTTGCTACCGCACCTTCTAGTGCAAGATTGTTTGCTGTGAGGGTTTTATTTTGATTGTACAAAAATATTGTAATCAAAGACATTACAGCAATAATGCCTAACAATATTTTGCTCATACAAACCTAGACAAAACTACAGAAAGTAAGATAAACGGATATACAGCCCATATCATGTTTTCTAGCTTATCAAAACGCTTTGAGCCGTCTTCAAGCCTTTTTTCTATGTTTTCATATCTAATCGTACACTCTCTTTCGTGTGCTTCTATTTTACTGATTGCTTCTTTTGTTGTTGCCATATATTTTATAAATGTTTTGTATAAATTTTTAATGGTTTTTCTTTTCCTTTAACCTTGATAGATTCTAACACTTTTAATTTGTAACCACAAAACTTTTCTGTTTCTTCGCCTATTAAAATATCTACATTTCTTTCTTTTGTGGCTGATTCTAGTCTTGCAGCTGTATTTACAGCATCGCCTATAGCAGAATAATCAAACCGTGTTTCACTGCCCATGTTACCAACTATTGCATCACCTGTATTTAATCCAAGGCCTATTGCAACAGGTGGCAAGCCTTCTGCTACCAATTCATCGCTTACTTTTTTAACATTTTCTATAATTTCTAATGCACACTCGTATGCTATTTGTTCGTGATGTTTTACATCTAAAGGTGCGTTCCAGATGTACATGCCTGCATCACCGATAAATTTGTCAATGCAACCATTGTATTTTTGCACCGCTTCAACCTGTGCTGTTAGAACTCTATTCATAATATAAGTTACTTTTTCAGGCTCTACAGACTCACTCAAGGCTGTGAAGCCACGCAAGTCTGTAAACATAAAAGTGCATCTTCTTTTCTCTCCACCAAGTTTTAATAGTTCTGGATTTTTTTGTAATTGTTTTACTTGTCTTGGGTCAAGGTAATGCTCAAACTGTTTTTTTATTTGTTGTCTTAGTTTGTATTGTTCTCTAAATCTAAGGTAAAAACCTATAGACCCGGTGATAAATTGTGATACTAAAGACCAAGTTACATCTATTAATATACCTGCTTGTATTGCGTAATAGCCACCTAAAGCCGTAGAAAGCATTATTGTTAATGCTAATACAAGTCCTAGGGTTATACCAAAATATGCAATTACAAGCCATATAAGGCTTACTGATGTGATAAAAATGAGCATTTCAGCAGCTATAGACCACTCAGGTATCATAGGAGAGTCTTGTATCAGGATTGATTCTGCTAACGCTGCTTGTATCTTATGTGGCTCTAACAAACCTACAGGCGTAGCTACTTGTGGCATTACACCGTTTGCAGTGACACCAATAATTACAAACTTACCTGCTACATTCATTTCATCTAATGTTGTTGTAGGTGTATTGACCCAACTAATCCATTTACGACCAAAGTTATCTGTTTTTACAGGCGGTAAATGTCTTACTGCAATTTCTTGTATGCCGTTTGCATTGGTAGTAATTATGTACGACCTAGTGCCTGTAAGTGCTTTTAGTATTTCTGTGCCAAAGCTAGGTGTCCAACCGTCAGGTGTTTTCATCAACAAAGGTATGCGTCTCACTAGGTTATCTACATCAACAGGTGCTGTGGCGATACCTTGAAAGCTTTGTTGTTTTAGCACATCAATGTTTTCAACTACACCTGCTGTAGGTATACCGCCAACCTCATCGCCTTTTATTACGGTGCCAACTGTTTTCGGATATTGACCGTTAGGTGTTTCAAACATTGCTAGTACGCTGGGTGTATAACCAAGCGTTTGTGCAAAAGCATCATCGCCACCAAACCTATCAGCTTCTGAAAATGATAATGCCCATCCAATACCTATAGCACCCTCATTAATTAGGTCTATTTGTATTTGTGCTAAATCTCTTCTTGGAAAAGGAAAGCCGCCACGTTTCCTTACGTCTTCTTCTGATATGTTTAAAATAACAAAATTACCGCTTGGTTCTTGTTCCTTAACCAAAGCATCAAATGTTTTGAGTTTTAATATTTCTGTAGGTACCGACTGAAACACTAGCGGTAGAGCTAGTATCATGAGTATTGGTAATATTAACTTCTTCATTCCATGTTTTTAAATATATGGCATATAACATCTACCGTCCAACCATTGCCTAGCATTTTATATCTTTGTGTATTAGAAACATGATTGGTGTAATTATCTGGAACTGTCTGTAGTCTTTCACATTCTAAGGGTGTGAGCTTTCGCCATGTTAAATCGTCATTTATTTTTACAGGTTCTTTTCCGCCACCCTTATTTCCTGCTAGTAGTGTTGGCGATTTACCATCAGGTGAATAAACTCTGTTGCTAGAAAAGGTTGGATTGTTCAACTGTATAATTCCATTTGTTGATGGTTGTGGATTTTCTTTCATCGTTTCTTTTAATTTAGCAATTCTTTCTTTAGAAAACACTGCAACACTATCTTTACCTACTGTAGTAATAGCGTTTGATTTGTTATCTCTTCTAAGTTCAAGCATTTGTTTAGTTTGGTTAGCTACAGAATTTCCGTCTCTGTCCATGCGTTTGCCGTCTTTATCGTAAGCTCTGCCACGAAAAGCACCACCAACGACAACTTTAGGCTCTCTATTACCACCCTGACAGGTGTTCACTGTAGGCGATTTACCATCAGGACTATAGACTCTTTTTAAAACATCGTGTCCGTTTATATCAACAGCTATGCCTACTTGTTTGGGTTTGGTTTCTATGTATTGGTCTTTATTAGATGCTGTCAGCGTAGGTGACTTACCTTCTTCGCTATATACTCTTTGTTTACTTTCATACACACCGTCACGATACTCAAACTCCATAATCTGTGCATCAAATATATCTGTGTTCAGACCTAATACTTCTTTAAGCTTAAACCAAATATCATCACTCGGTATAGCAAAACTGCTGTCATTTCTAAACCAATGCTCAACCTTGGTCACAGGCGTGTTGGTTTCTTCAGCTATTTGTTTATTAGTTTTGCCACTATTGGCTTTCATAGTTCGTAAAAGCCATTTAAGGCTTTCAATATGAACTTCGTGTTTTCTTACTTTCACTTGTTCTACATTCATGCCAACCTTAATTGGTTTATTGACAGGAACCATAGTTCTTTGTCTTTTCTCTATACTGTTCCATGGCACAGCTCCTGTATAACTTGCAGTTAAGCAGTGTGCTTTACCCTCTTTGCTTGTCATTTTATCTAAATTGTCATCAACTTGTGTTTCTAGTATGTCTCGCAAGACTATACCCTTGTCTTCAGGTTGTTGTATGTTTGGTATGTTAGTCCAATAATATCTTTGTCTTGATTGGGCTGAGACAAGCGAACTGTTTATAAAAATAGGTTCAATACCAAAAGGTATTTCAGGATAGCAGTCAGACACTTGTTCTGATATAACTTGCAAAAACTCTTTTTTCATTCTTACGTTTTCAAGCAAGAAATACTTTGGTTTTATTTCTTTGAGCAACCGAATAAACTCAAAAAACAAGGCACTCCTTGGGTCGTCAAAAGCAAGCTGTTTGCCTGCAAAACTAAATCCCTGACATGGACTGCCTGCAAGCATGAGGTCTACATCCATATAGTCTTTAGGGTCTAAGTCACAAATATCACCAACCTGAATAATATCAGGATAATTTGCTTGGCTTACTTGGATAGCATACTTGTCTATCTCACTTGCATAATACTTTTCTACAGGTATGCCTAAACGGTCTAATGCAATACGACCACAACTCATACCATCAAATAAACTTAAAACTTTCATAACGACTCCTTTACCTCATTATACTCATCATAGAATAGAAGTCGACACTTTTTGACACTTAATTGCTTTGCGTAATTCTAATAACACTTCCCTCACCACCGTTTATAGTAACGACATTAGATATGCCGTCTTGTATAAATATAACCGTATAACTTGCTGCACCGTTTATGTCTACCCTTGCTGTGCTTTGTACACCTCTAAGCAGCGTTAAAACTTCACCTGTATAAAAAGAAGTTATTTGTGTGTCTAAATCTTGACCTAACCTAGTTCCTTTTATGTTTGTAGAAATACCATCTTGTGCTAATGCATCTTCTTCTTTTACAACTTCTAAAGCATCAATTACATCAAGCAAATCTTCTAAAAAATTTACATCAAGGTAATTAATATCTAATTCTGTAAACTCTAATTCATCTTCTTTTAAAAAATCTTCTTCTAAATAATCAATATCTAAATCATCAAAGTCTAAGATATTTTTCTTTTGTGCGACAACTTCTTCGCTTTCAATTATTTCTTCTTCAGGAGGATTAACAATTAACATATTGTCTATAAGCTCTAAGGATAAATCTAGAATTACAGGCTTGCTTGGTGCCTTCTCGAAAACATCTACTGTAGTTGCCTGAAAAGGTTTGTTCAACAAAACACTGCCTGTTGCTGTAATAACTTCTATTTCACCGCTAGATATACCGTACTTATCTGGAAGCAGTATGACGAGTGTTCTACCGATTTCATCAATCGTGGTTGTAAAATCCGTGCCACGAATTGCTATGTTTGCGGTGGGTGTTTTAAGTTTTATGTTTTGTTTATCTATCCTATTTAGATTCCCAGTAATAAATCTTGCTGTACCAAGACTAAAAGTTAGAGCCATCTTCGATTTAGATGGGTCAGGGTCGTAGATATATTCGTCTATAAGAAGCTCTGAATGTTCAGTTAGTTTTACAGTTGAGTCGTCAAGAAAAGTAATAGCCATACGACCATTCGTTGTAACGGCCTCATCATTACTTTGTATGCCAAGATTTAACTCGGCTTGTAATGGCTTATCTCTTAATATTCGTGCAACACCATTTAGTTCTGATATATCACCTATATCAGCAACCTGTTGTTGTTCCCCCATCATTTTGAGTGATACAAATATTAGAGTTAGAAGTAGTGCTTTCAATTTTTAACCAATCCCTTGCAAGTGTTGATGATTGTATGATGTTAAATGTGTTACTACTGCCATCTAAATCCATATAAAAATATGCTGAATCAGACGATGTAGTACCTGCATAACCACTTCCAGTAAAGTTTAACGTGTTAGAGCTGCCATTTATATCCACAAAATTTATAGCATTAGCATAATCAATATCTATATCAAATACGTTAGAGCCGCCTAAAATAGTGTAATCTAAATCAAGATAAGATGAGTCTGCATCTTCAGCTATTTTGATATCAAATTCATTGCTGCTACCTGTGACATCAACCATCAAATTAACATAATCTGCACTAATAAGTCCTGTGCTGTTTAGCAAAATATCCATAATATTGCTATCGCCATCAAACTCAAAAAATCCTGTAAAGTTATCGCCGTCAATAGCGTCTGACCTAAATATATTACTAGCACCTATTTGGTTGATATCAAGTATCATTGAGACACCATCAAGGTCAAGTGCGGTCATAGTCCCAGATATTGCAGAGCTACCACCAATAAGGTTAGAGCTGCCTAACTGCTCTATATCTATAGATGCAGAATTTCCGCTTTGGTCTACATAGATTTCGTTATCTGCTAATGCAAATACAGAAACTAACAAAGCTAGATTAATTATTTTCTTCATATTTCCAATACCCTTTATCGTAACCGATAATAATAAGTTCCAATACAGCACCTTCTATAGCTTTCATTAAGGCTATTGTGGTGCTTTCGTTATGTGAAACACCAAATTCTACTTCTACTAACTCTGTTCCCATTTCTATAAATTTAAACAAGTCTTGAGACTGTCCGTAGCTTAGTATGGTTTTACTTGATAAAACCTCTACTAAAATTTCACCTGTGGCAACAGAAACCATCCTTAGGCTGACAGTAATTGTATCTTCACGATATTGCACGCTTGAACCAATACCTAGGTATCTTGCACCTGCACCACCTGTTATTAAGTTACTATCATACGATACAACAGCACCCTCGAGCAACACGCCTGCAAATAGCAAGGGCATGATGGTTTTTTTGTCTTCTAATTCTTCTCTGGTACTACGAATAATTTGTCTTTCCTTTACAAGGTTATCAAGGCCAACCCTTTCAACCACTCTAAAAAAATTGCCGTTACTTGCATGCTTCAATGCTCGTATTAATAAATTACTTGGTGCTTGAGTTAAGGCTGTAGAGAATAAAGCAAACTCACTGTTACTTTTACGTTGTCCTGTTTGGTCTGTAAATGCAGTAGGATAGACGGCTACTACAGGCATAGTTTTTGGAGGTGTTATGTTTAAAAGTTCTTGCGATTGTAAAGAATAAATACTTGGCTTGTCTTTGCTTTTGTGTTCGTATCTTATTTGTTTTGTGTCTTGTATGACGCTATTAATAGAACAGCTAGAAAGTAAAAGAACCAATAGGTAAGGTAATTTCTGTGACATAGCCATCTGCATCGGTTATTTTAAGTGTAATAAATTGTCCATCAGATGTATATTCTATAGTATTACCCTCAAGTTCTATAGTACCCTCAGTTTGTGGTGTTTCACCAAAAAGATTGTCTACTAGCTGTCGTGATAGCTGTGCATAAATTCTTGATTCTAAATTTTTAAGAAACCTTGCAAGTGTCGTGTTTTCTTTGTCTCTTTCTATTTGTTCTTGTAAAGCTTTTAGCTCCTCTTTTATAGTCATCTTTCTTGTGTACTGTTGGTTTTCAATAGTCAAATAATGTGAGCTTGTGTTAATACCACTAAAAGATGGTGATTTAAACTTATGAACTATTTGGTCTGCTTGTAAGTTTTGTGTAAATATACCTATAATTAAAGCAACTCCTACAGCCATGACAAACCATATAAGTTTATCTTTTTCAGCTTCTTCTTTTCTACGCTTGAGTTCAGCCTTGCTTGGTCTACCTACTTTTCTTTTAATCTTTCCTTTGGTCATCTCTATCTGCCTTTGCCAACCTATCGGTGTGCATAAGTTGTGGTACACCTAGTATAGTCTTCAAAAGAGTATCTTGTCTAATAATCTCATTGTCTACAGAACGAACTCTATCAATTAATGCTACTAATATTCCATGTTGTGAGTCTAGTTTTTGACCTAATCTTTGTTCTATTTCAGATATTTGTGCTGATACTTTTTCATCAAGCACATCTACTTTTGTTTCCATACCATCAATAATTTTGTTTATGAGTTTCCAAATAAATAAACCTAGACCTATAGCTGCCGCTATTGGGAAACCAACTTCATTAATTAATTTAACCGCAGAATCCACTATTCTACCGGTATGTGTTGTCCTAGTTCTATAAGCTTATCTCTGTTTACGAGATGTTCTGCTTCTATATCGTCTTTGCTCTGACCAAAATAAGCTACTGCAAGGTAATTTTTTACCATGGATTCGTTTAAATCTTCATCGTCAGCAATAATAGAGCCTAAGACTCTGCCAAATTTACCCTTTTTATCAAGCTTGGTTTTTACTTTAACAAGCTTGGCTTTTGCTATTTTGTCTTTTATGAATTGGGATGCTAGTTTGCCTCTAGCTTTTTCGTCCAAGTTCCGGGTCCGGGACTCAGGTGTGTCTATGCCGTACAAGCGTATACGAGACTTGAAGATGATGTCAAAGCCGCAGTCAATTTCTGCATCTAATGTGTCTCCGTCTACAACTCTCGTGATATTACACTTGTATTCGTACATTACTTATCTTTGGCTTTACCAAAATTTAAAGCTGCTAAGTCTATAATTTTATACAGCTTACCAATCCATATATCGTCTTGTGGCGTTGGTGTGCTTGCTGCTATTAAACTAGAAATAGTTACGATAGCTGTTACCCACATTATTACATCTGCAATCATTTTTTACCCCCTTTGGTATTATTTGATTTTTCTTCCAAAACTTCTTCTGCCTTTTCTTTAGTAGATTCAACAAAAGCGTTTTCATAAAAACGCAAGCTAGGTACAAGTTGATTTACCTCAAACTCTAGCCTTGCGACTTTATCTTTTAAACTTCTGATATGACTAATAATTACTGCTTGTTCTTGCGAAAGCTCAGATTCCTTCATTTCTGTGCCGTCAGCAAGGGTTATTACATTCTCTTCCATTGTTATCTCCTCTTAGATATTAAAATTATCCGATTGTTTTAGTAACGGATGTTGGTGTAATCAGTAATGCGATTTGAGCATCTAAACCGTCTTTAAGATTTTGTACAGCATCACTACCCATAGCTGTTTCAACCCAGCCTTGTACGTCAGAGCTTGTTAAGTCTGCAAAAGCTGTAAAGCTTGACAAGTCTGAAGTATCTACAGATTGAGTTCCGTATACAGTAGCTGTCCAGTTGTTACCATCAGCATCCTGATTAGCATCATCTTCTGCTGTTAATCTCCAATGCACGTTATAAACCACGTCTGCATTACTTTCTAGTGTTGGGTAAGTATCAACTGTTGACACGTTCCAAGTATATCCAATTGCCATTTTTAA
>Ga0070751_1000794_pt1 | contig 19212 bp, 17 predicted proteins | sample VirMetDEL_Aug_28_FD_78514 | JGI IMG/M metagenome (GOLD analysis project Ga0070751, IMG submission 78514) | Aqueous microbial communities from the Delaware River and Bay under freshwater to marine salinity gradient to study organic matter... | ecosystem: Environmental > Aquatic > Marine > Coastal...
CTTCAGCAAGGTGTAGTTACATGGAACAAAACAAACATTGAACTTGAGAATGGTAGCCAGATTATTGCTGCTTCTACTGCTTCGAGTGCTATTCGTGGTTTCTCTATCAACTTTTTGTATCTTGATGAATTTGCATTCGTACCAAGAAACATACAAGATGATTTCTTTACGTCTGTTTATCCTACAATCATCTCTGGTACAACTACCAAAGTGGTAATCACTTCAACTCCAAATGGTTTTGATTTATTTTATAAAATATGGACTGATAGTGTAGAAGAACGGAATGAATATGCAAACTTCTCTGTTAACTGGTGGGATGTTCCCGGTCGTGACGAGGAGTGGAAAGAAAAAACGATTGCGAATACAAGTGAAGATCAATTCCGACAAGAATTTGAAGCAGAGTTTATTGGTTCATCAAACACTCTAATCTCACCGAACAATTTACGTATATTGAGTTTCCGTAATCCTCAATATACAAACTATGAAGGTAAGTTAAGAATATATAAGGAACCAGTGAAAGATCATAATTATTTCTGTACGGTAGATACTTCAAGAGGTTCTGGCATCGATGCTTCTGCTTTTACGATTGTTGATGTAAGTATAATGCCGTATGAGGTTGTTGCTTGTTATGCAGACAATCTAATTCCACCTCTACTATATCCTGAAATTATATATAATGTAGTTAAGTCATATAACAATGCATCTGTTCTTGTTGAGATTAATGATAATGGTCAGCAGATTGCAGACATTCTGCATTACGATTTAGAATATGAAAATGTTATCTTTACAGCAGTCAAAGGTCGTGCTGGGCAGGTAATCGGTGGTGGATTCTCTTCTAATATTCAGAAAGGTGTGAGAACCACAAAGACTGTAAAAGCGAATGGTTGTGCTAACATTAAAACGATGATTGAGAAAGATAAGATTCTTCTCAATGATTATCAAGTGATAAATGAGTTTTCTACTTTTGTTCAAAAAGGAACATCATATCAAGCCGATGATGGAGCACACGATGATCTTGTAATGTGTCTTGTATTATTTGCTTGGGCAACGAATCAATCATTCTTTAAAGATTTAACCGATACAGATTTTCGTAAACAACTTCTTGAAAATAAATCACAGTTGATTACTGATGATGTATTACCGTTTGGTTTTATTGACGATGGTACTTATGAAAACGAAAATATAATAAATACTCAAGATACTCCTACCGATAACTGGAACGGATTTGATACAACTAACAAATGGAGTTGGTAAAGTCAAATATCTGTTTTTATAAATAATATTGAAATCTAACTTGATTTATTAAGTTATAGTAAGGAGAATGACACATGCCTTTTCAAGTATCACCGGGCGTTAATGTTACAGAGATCGATCTTACTACAGTCATTCCTGCTGTATCAACAACTGAAGGCGCCATTGCTGGGCGTTTTCATTGGGGACCAGTTGGAAAGCGTGTACTAGTATCTTCTGAAGACATTTTAGCCTCTCAATTTGGTGAACCAGATTCTGATAATTTTCAAGAATGGTTCACATCCGCTAACTTTTTATCATATGGTAATGCTCTATACGTATCACGTGTACTTAACAGTGCCAACAATGCAACTACATCTGGCAACACTTCAATTCTAGTTAAGAACGATGATGATTATGAAAATAACTATTCAACTGGTATTATTGGTGGCGGCGATTTCGTTGCTAAGTATCCAGGTGCTCTTGGTAACTCACTTAAAGTTTCTGTTTGCCAAAGCGCAAATGCTTACACTCAAGCAGTTTCTGCTAACCTAGCATTCCAAGCAGGTAACACAACTGTTCTTACTCATGGTGTTGCAACTGGAACAGCAATCGACGTTTCTGGTTCTGTTGTTCCTGGCGACATTCTATTCCTTCAGTCATCTGGTGTGAATTTGGGGGATGGTATTAAAGTTTCTTCTGTAAATGGAACATCAATTACTCTTAGCATTGCTCCAACACAAACACAACTCGGTACAACAGATAATACTACATACGCTTTTGCTAATACAGAAGTAAAATCAGCCGAGCGCCGTTGGGAATACTACAATCTATTTGATTCAGCTCCAGGTACATCTGCTGACGCTACTCGTGTTGGTGGTTCTGGTGACGAACTTCATATCGCTGTTGTCGATGAAGACGGTGATATCACGGGCGTTAAAGGTCAGGTTGTAGAACGTTGGTCTGGTCTATCACGTGCTGTTGGTGCTCGTACCACAGACGGTGCTTCTAACTACTACAAAGAAGTCATTAACAATCAATCTTCTTGGTTGTGGTGGGCTTCTCATGTAGATAATATGACATCTGCTGGTGCTGCTCTATCATCAACATTCACGAATAGTGATGATAAACCAACAACTGCTTCACTATCTGGTGGAAGTAATGGCACAACACCAACCAATGCTCAGTTGATTGATGGTTACAATCTATTCCAATCCGCTGAAGATGTTGATGTTTCCTTCATTCTAGGTGCTGATGCAAATCAAACGATTGCTACACACATTATCAATAACATCTGCGAAACACGTCTTGACTGTATCGCTGTTCTTTCACCAGAGTCTGCTGATGTTGTAAACAACTCTTCATACGCTGGTAAAGAAGCAGAAGATGTAATCGAATATCGTAACACACTACCATCAACTTCTTATGCTACCCTTGATGGTTCATGGAAGTATCAATATGATAAGTATAACGATGTTTATCGCTATGTTCCAATGAACGGTGATGTTGCTGGTCTCATGGTTCGCACAGATACAACTCGTGATCCATGGTTCTCACCTGCTGGTTTCAATCGTGGTAACATTAAGAACGTTGTAAAACTTTCTTATAATCCTAAAAAAGCAGATCGTGATCAACTCTATAAGAACGGTATCAACCCAGTTGTTTCGTTCCCAGGTCAAGGTACTGTTCTCTTCGGTGACAAAACTCTACTTGCTAAACCAAGCGCATTTGATCGTATCAATGTTCGTCGGTTGTTCATCGTTCTTGAAAAAGCAATTTCTACCGCTGCTAAGTTTAGCCTCTTCGAGTTTAACGATGCGTTCACTCGGTCACAGTTCCGTAATCTAGTTGAACCATTCCTAAGAGATGTACAGGGTCGTCGTGGTATCTATGACTTCCGTGTTGTTTGCGACGAAACAAACAATACAGGAGAAGTTATTGACCGCAATGAGTTTATTGGTGATATTTACATTAAACCTGCTCGTTCGATTAACTTCATTCAGTTGAACTTCGTTGCAGTTCGTACTGGTGTCGATTTCGAAGAAGTAATCGGTCAGTTCTAATATAAATAAATAAAAGGATATTAGGAGAATAAAATGGCATTTAATATCAATGAATTTCAAGGAGCGATGACAGGTGGCGGTGCTCGCCCATCACTCTTTGAAGTTACGATGACCAATCCTTTTAATAGTGCTGCTGATGAAAAGTTCAGGTTTATGTGCCGAGCGGCTCAGATTCCTGCAACTTCAATTGCTTCGATTGCAGTTCCATACTTTGGTCGCCCAGTTAAGTTTGCTGGCAACCGCACATATGAAGATTGGACAGTCACCATCATTAACGATGAAGACTTTTCAATTCGTTCAGGTATGGAAGAGTGGGCACAGAACATCAATAGTACTCAAGGAAACCTACGTTTAACTGGTGCAAATCCTGAAGCCTATAAGTCTCAGGCTCAGGTCATTCACTATGGTAAACAAGGTAACATCTTACGAGAGTATAAGTTTGTTGGACTATTCCCAACAAATATTGCTGCTATCGATCTTGATTGGTCAAATGCAGACGCTATCGAAGAATATCAAGTAACACTAACTTATGATTATTTCACAGTTGATGTTGCAAGTTCTTTCGGCGCTGCCATCAATCTATAATAATAGTTATTCTATCGAGAAAAGGGAGCTTTGGCTCCCTTTTTTTGTGTCTTCTATTATTATAAATAATCAAAATCACTTAAACATAGGATAAAGATTAATATGGAACTTTTTGGATTTACTATCGCTCGTCAACAAGAAAAGAAGGATCAAGAACAGATTCCTTCTATTGTTGCTCCTACTTCAGAAGATGGTTCTATCGAACTTGCTCCGGGTGGTGCATATGGAACTTATGTTGATTTAGAAGGTAAAGCAAAGGACGAGGGTCAACTTGTTTCTAAGTACCGCGAAATCTCAAATCAACCTGAATGTGATGCTGCTGTTCAAGATATTGTCAACGAAGCGATTGTTATCGATAATCATGAAGGTCCAGTAGAGATTAATCTTGACAAAGTGGAATATCCAGAATCTTTAAAGAAAAAAATTCGATCTGGTTTTGAAGACATTATTCGAATGCTTGATATGCAGAATAATGGTCATGATATTTTCCGCAAGTGGTATGTTGATGGTCGGTTGTATTATAATATTGTAATCGATGAAAAGAATCCTCGGCAGGGCATTAAAGATTTACGATACATCGATCCACGTAAGATTCGTAAAATCAAAGAACCGATTAAAGAAAAAGATAAGAGAACAGGCGCGACTCTTTATAAAGGTATGAACGAATACTATCTTTATAGTCCAACTGGTGTTGCTACAAATCAAGCGCAAGGTATTAAGATTGCAAAAGATTCTATCTGTTATGTTCATTCTGGTTTGTTAAGCCCAAACAACGGAATGATTTATTCACATCTTCATAAAGCAATCAAACCACTCAATCAACTTCGTATGCTTGAAGATGCTGTAGTCATTTACCGTCTTGCTCGTGCGCCTGAACGTCGTATTTTTTATATCGACGTTGGTAACCTTCCTAAGATGAAAGCTGAACAATATCTTCGTGATATGATGGCAAAGCATAAGAATAAACTTGTCTATGACGCAAGTACAGGTGAAGTGCGGGATGATCGTAAGTTTATGACGATGCTTGAAGACTTCTGGCTTCCAAGACGTGAAGGTGGTCGTGGTACAGAAATCACAACACTTCCTGGTGGTCAAAATCTTGGCGAAATGGAAGATGTTGATTATTTCCGTCGTAAACTTTACAAGTCATTAAACGTTCCCATCACTCGTATGGAGGCTGAATCTCAGTTCAATCTTGGTCGTGCTTCTGAAATCACTCGCGACGAAATAAAGTTTCATAAGTTCGTTGAAAGACTTCGTGTGAGATTTTCTATTCTTTTTGATGAGTTACTTGAGATTCATTTAGCACTCAAGGGTATTGCTACTCGTAAAGAGTGGAAAGAAATGAAAGAAAATATATATTATAACTTTATGGAAGACAATCACTTTACAGAACTTAAAGAATCAGAGATGATGACTGAGCGTCTTCGTATTTTGGCTGATGTCGATCAATATGTCGGTAAGTATTTCTCTGAAGAATGGATTCGTAAGAATGTTCTTCGTATGTCTGAAGAAGATATTCAAAATATCGAAAAGCAGATTAAGAAAGAAGGTTCTGACGAAGATATGGAAGATGATGATCAAGATCAAGAACCACAACAACCAGAACAACCCGCTACTCAACAACAAGCACAACCCGAAGAAGAGTTTGTTCCAAACAAAGATTTATCTGACGAAGAAAAGAAACTCGTAGAGAGTATGACTAAATTTATGGATTCTATGGTTCCTGAAAAGGAATAGATTATGAAACAAAGTATTGAGAATGCGAAACTCCTCAGTACGATACTTGCTGTAATTAAAAAGCAAGGTATTGACATTAAAGAGGAGTTGACAGAAGAAATTCTTGCTTCGATTGAGACTATTACTGGTCCACAGGGTGAGAAAGGTGATCGTGGGGAACCTGGATTGATTGGCGAACAAGGTCCAATCGGTCCACAGGGTCCACAAGGTATACAAGGTGAAAATGGTGAGAAGGGAGACAAAGGTGATAAAGGTAACTCCGGTGATGCCGGTCCAGTTGGTGAACAAGGACCGCAAGGAGAGAAGGGTGATACAGGTCCTAAAGGCGAAAAAGGCAGTCCAGGAATACGAGGACCGCAGGGATTTAAAGGTGAACGAGGAGAACAAGGAGAGAGGGGTGATACTGGACCTCAAGGTGTAAAAGGTGAGCAGGGTCCAATCGGACCACAGGGTGTAAAAGGCGACCCTGGGAAAGAAGGAAAGCAGGGCAAACAAGGTCCAAAAGGTTTAAAAGGAGATAAAGGTCCTCGTGGTCCAAAAGGCGACAGAGGTCCAAAGGGCGATAAAGGCGATAAAGGCGATAAAGGAAAAGACGGTAAAGATGGTCGTGATGGTAAAGATGGATCTGATGCTGATGTTACAAAGAGTTTAACAAAGTTTGAGAAAGACTTTAACACATATAAAGCAAGGTTGAATCAACAGCTAGCTAGTATTGGTGGGGGTGGTTCAACTCGTATTCTAGATAATGATGATGTGGTTTTTAATAAACCATCTCAATTGGCTAATAATGATATCTTAATTTTTGATAAAAGAATTTCAAAATTTACATCAATGAATATTGTTGATGTTATTAATACAGTAAGGGTTCAACTAGAAGTGCAATACGATAGATTAGTAGATGAAGTAGTAGTTGGCGCAAACACATATACTTATGTTGGTGAAGCAAATCCAGGATCATATGCTAACACAGCATCATGGAGAATCAAAAGAATTAACGAAACAAGCGCTAATACTGTTACTACAATTCTTTGGGCTAATGATTCTGATTCATTCGACAAAATCTGGAATGATAGAAATACTTACAATTATGATGTATAGATTTTTTTTAATTATAAATAATTAAACAAAAAGAAAATTACTATCGGGCACAGACATTCGATATTTGGTTTTTTGGTGCTATCAATAAAGCAAAACGCCGTAGTTATAAAAAGGTATCGAGGTCAGGGTAAGTAAATGGAAACGCCCAAGATAGACGAAAATATGTCGGTCGCATTACCGTTAAGAAATATCATATCCATGATTGTCGCAGCAAGTGTAGCAACATGGGCATATTTTGGTATTATCGAAAGATTGAATAATATTGAAACAAACTATACAATGATGAAGGATGATTTAGATCAAAACTCAGAGTTTCGTATCAAATGGCCAAGGGGTGAAATGGGTTCGTTGCCAGCAGACAGCGAACAGTTTATGCTAATCGAACATCTGACAAAAGAGTTAGAGAAACTACAGAGAGAAATAGAATCCGGGCAGGCACCATTTGATCAGCAACAAAAACTCACAATGGATTTTTTTTCACAAAGAATAAAACAGCTTGAAGAGCAGATTGAAAAACTGCGAGAAAGTCAAATGGATCTCATACATGAAGTGACAGGGATGAAAAAAAACGGGAAACACTAAAATGACAGGAACATATTTTATTTTATTGATGTTTATGTCAGGCAGTTTGAGTGAATATACAGTAAGGGATTCGTTATCAGAATGTTTAAAAGCAAAAAGAACAATTGAGAGACAAACAGGAAGATCGTATTCTGTAACATGGTCATGTAGGAAACTAAAAGTTAAAATAAACGAACAAAAAAATATAGTTGAGTTTTTAGAAGGCAACCCAAAAATATAATTTAAAATGGTTGCAACTCTACAAATATATTTTTTATAAATATAATAAAACAGTTAACTGGAGAAAAACGAAATGGCCATATTAATCGATCCTGATGATCTATCCCAAGGCTTAGAAACTGTTATAAGTTTGACCTTTTCAGGTCAATCAGGTGCAACAGTAGATATTGCTGGCACAAGCATTGAAAATATTGCTACACAATATGATTATTTTGAAATAAGAGATCATTCCACTGCTGTCAATAATGGACTGTATTGGGTAAATACAGTTGGGAGTAACACAATCAATGCTACAAAAGTTGCTGGTGATGGTGGCGATCCTGCGGATGCGGGCGCAGAATCTGCCTCTATTTTTCACGACGATGGTACTGCTAGTGAAGAAAAATCAGTTTATATTGATGTTTACAATAGAGAAATTTGGCTACTAAAACAAGGTAATCTTACAAATGATGGTGTGAGTCTCCAGGCAATATATTCATTTTGTAAAGAAGAGTGGAAAAATGATGATACATTAATTCCACACCCATTCCCATTCACTGCCATTACACCAGAACAGTTCGAAATGACATCCGATTGGGTTTTCCATAGTGGTGTTGATGCTAGTGGCGATGGAACCAACGATGTAGTTCAAGATATTGAAACACGTAAGCTAGTTAGAACTGGTGGTTGGAGAGAAATCGGTACTGATGGTGTTTTGGATAAAGAATATGTTGGTGTTATCACCTTGGGTAGTTTTGAAGACGAAACTGCTGTTACTGGTGATAAGGCATATTATCAACAAGGTAATGACCCAACATCAACAGCTGATACCGTAGACTTCACCTTCACTGGTCCTGTTAACGAAGCAATTCTTTCTTATAATTATCTACCAAGCGATCTTGGCACTGTTACTATTGCATCAAATGTAATTACCAGAGGTACAGGTAGTTGGATCAGTGATGGTTATAAGAAGGGCGGTAAAATTTCAGTAGTTGCTTCTGACAATGCAACTGATTTGGGCACAGGCGGAATTCCAAGAGATTATGATATTACTGCAATTACTGCAACTGATTTAACAGTATCTCCAATTGGCGGTGCAGCAAATCTGACAGATGAAGGCGTTGATAATGCCACATTTGCTGCTGCTGTAAATAACAGAAACGTTCTAAACGTGTTCTTGCGTGTTAGAGATGCTGATACAAACGGTAAGACTTACGCTAAATCAACTCTATCCGACATCGGTGTGAGTGGTGACGTTGATAACAAAGTGTTCCGTTTCCCTGTAACTAACGCTACAGACTTGAAGATTTCTGAAACAGATGCAAATATTAGTACAACAACACCATATACCCAAGTTCGTGTTAGATACTTTGATGATGTATATACAAAGAATGTTGATGATAAAGTTGCAAATGCTCGTAACTTTGGTATCGTAATTGATGTTGGAACACACTCTGGTATTGATGGTGCTACGACTGGCGGTACTAACTCTGTTGTTACTACTGCTGAAGCTGGTATCACTACATCAAAGGGTGCTGGTACATATGTTGGTGGTACAATCACAATTCATGGTGGTACTAACAAGGGTACTTATGACATTACTGCTGAGGCGGATGGTCAGGTAACAACAAACGCCACTTTATCTTCTGATACTGGTATGGACTTCACATTACAACGTGCAACTCCAATTACAGCAACTCTACCACAAATTTATGAGGCAATTCAGTATCAGTTGCGTCAAAATTCTGACATTAACTTTTATGGTACTGCTGATCAAAATGTTGTTGGTAAAACTGCCGACGAACTATTAACATTTGTTGGTGATAACTTGTATGCAGGTACTTCTGTTGCAACCACACCAAGCAACCCAAATGACGGCGGTAGTAACTATCGTGGTGTTATTATTGAAGGTTTCCAGACGAGTGATACGAACGCTGTGTTCTTCTATGATAATACTGGTACAGTTAGACAGTTCCCATTCGTTGCTGCTGGTAGAATTGTATTCAACCAAAACCTTATTGATGATGCAGATTCTAAGTATTGGATGTTCTACGAATACACTGCAAGAACAACAACAACCAATGCTGTCACAGCAACTGTATCTGGACAAAGTGTTACATTTACTACAACTGATGGTGCTGTTGATTTACCTGATCTGACTGGTCAGGTAGGAGAATACATAAATGTTCAAGGATTTACACCATCAAGTAACTTAGATGGTATCTATAGAGTAACATCAGTTACTGATACAACAACTGGTGGATTTGTGGCTTATAAACTTGCTTTACCAGATGGTGCTTTAACTACAACCACATCAAGTGGTGGTGATGTTTACTTTGATGAAAATCCAATTGATTCACCAAGTGCATTGCTTGTACAAGACAATGCTGGACCAGCAGATATCACAGGTACGGTTAGTGGTTATACTACTGATCCAGACACGGGTGCTTACTATAAGACATTTGACTATGACTATAATAACAATTCCCAAGGTGCTCGTGTAGCGCCAGGGGCTGGTACTAACAATCCTGCTGTAATAGTTCGTGCTATAGGATTCAACAGTGCCCAGTTTGTTCAATCAGCTGGTAGTATTACTCGTAGTACAAGTATTGTTATCTCTCTCGTTTCCGCACTTGAAAGAAACTACTCTAACCCAGCATAATGAAAGATAGAGAATGAATATATCATTGAAACAAGCAAGTGATGTTCTTGGTACAACTCAAGATGAATTGATGTATCTGGTTCAATCAAATCGTATAGAAGCAGGGGTGGACCAAGACACCCTTGCTTGGGAATTTAATCTAAATGAAATTTTAGAACTAAAAGATATTTTAGAAGAAGAAGCTCAACAAAATCTCCAGGATGGTGATACAGAAGGAGAATAAAGCATTATGTTTTCCGTTTGTGTTACTCATGAAGAAGATAATTCAAATTTTTTCTATGACCAGTGGAGTTATAGCCTTAATAACTTTCGTCCAGATAAAATCTATATCTTGGGTATAGATTCTGAACATAGATTTTTAAATTATAAAATTTTTCAGTCTGTTACTCCAACGCTCATATCTAGTTACAGCGAGATAGTGGAACAACGTGTTTTTCTATCTCCCCAAAATTCATCAACTATGCCTGGGCAAATAAATCTAAAAGATTTTACTCATCCAGAAACATGTTGTTATATTTTTGGTGCTAATAATAGTGACATGAGTAGTACGGATGATGGTGATGTAGTTTACATACCAACTTCTACAACTGATAATATGTTTAATTGGGTTACATACTCCGTTCTAAGTTGGGATAGGAGTATGTAATGGCAATTGTAGATAACAGAACAGTAGTTGATTTAGCCACATCTGCCGCAAACTATGTTGGCACTTCTCTCACAGACGATAGCGAAATTGTTTATCAAGGTTCGAACAGTGTAGCAGAAAACATGACGAACTCTACGAGAACAATTTTATATAATGCTGCGTCTCCACAAAACTGGTCTAACAATACTTTTCTCATACTAGTCAACTGTGGTGTTGTTGGTATATTAAACACAATTGCCGCAGGTGGATTTACTGTAAGATTTACAGGTGCATCTACTGGTGATTTTTTTGAAGTATACGTTGGAGGATCAAATTCTTGGCCAACTGCTTTTGCTGGTGGTTGGGTTTATTTTGTTGTTGATATTGAAGTAGCATCTGCTAATCCATCGAATACTGGCGGTACTCCTCCTGCCACATCCGCAATTCAACATGTAGGTATTACTGCTACAACATCAGCAATGACCAGAAACGTTGATAATACTTGGTTGAATGGAATATGGAGATTACCATCGGGAACGCCTGGTATTCTTGTAGAAGGTCAAAATACAGGATCAGTTGATTGGACTTTTGCTGATATCGAAAGTGCTAGTGAAACGAACTTATGGGGCACTTTTAGAACCGCTGACGGTGGTGCATATGTTTCTTCTGTACCATTGAGAATTGGTAATAGTACAGATAGTGTTACTCATGGATTTACAGATACTAACCAATCTCTCTTATGGCAAACAGCGCCCTTTCTTGCAGACGGTTACTATGGTGTGGAAGTTGTGGGAAGTGCGACAAATACTATCAATACAACATGGGGTGTGAAAACTGGGACAGGTACAGATGCAACTGGTGCTCAGGGTATTCTGATACAATCTGATGCTAGCACTAGTGGATTGCGATGGTATCTAACCGCTAATTCTAATATAGATTCTTTTAATGCTTATGGTTGTACGTTTGTTAATGGTGAAACAAGTACTTTAGATAATGATAATGTTGAAACTATTAGTTCCACATTCCTTAACTGTAATGAAGCAATTCAAAGTTCTGGTGCTACAACTGCGTTAGTATCTTCACTATGGCAACGTAATTCTGTCATTGATGCTAATACACTTGATGGTGTTGGGTTTTTGAAGTCAGAAGATTTGGATAATATCAAGTATAGTTCGTTTCAGTTCAGCGATGGTCATGCAATAGAAATTACTGCAACAACTGGCGATTTGACTAACGAAACTCTTTTAGAAAACACATTCACAGGATATAGCAGTACAACTGGTTCTACAGATGCTGCAATTTACAATAACTCGGGCAATGATGTTCAGATTAGTTCTACTGGTGGTAACCTTGTTACTACTTCTTACAGAAACGGTACAAGTGCTACAACGACAATTACAGCCTCAATCACAATTACTTTGACGAATATGAAAGATAATACTGAAGTAAGAGTATATGAAACGAGTACATTAGATAATACTCCACCATATAGTGCGCCAACTCAAATCGCAGGGATTGAAAATGCTACTGCTGGATCAACAGACGCTAGAACTTTTGCGTTTAGTCTTCAAGCAGGAACAGGTATCACAATTAGAACATTTAATATAAATTGGATAGCTGATGATATTGCTATTACACCAACTATATCTCAAGAAGTTCAAATAGCTCAAAGAAGTGACAGAGTATTTAGTAACCCAACATAATTTTATTATATAAATATATTATATGATAATAAATTAAGAATCCCGCAAGGAGAAAATTAAATGGCTGGTGAAAGAAAATATACCAGAATACCTCCAGAGAGTACTGGTGATAGAGTCTATATGATTCATACTGCCGAAATCAATTATGACGGCAAAGACCCTGCACATGTTTGGCAAATTGGAGAAAGATATACTATCACTGGTAATGGCGGAGACACGTTTACTGTTCATGTACACGGCGTATACGAAGCCACTAGTACTACAGGTCGATTAGCAGTACATTATAATCAAGAAGCAAAAGAAAAAGGTTGGGTAGTATCTGACGACCAATCAATTCAATACGATACAGACGACGATGATGTATTAGAAACAGTTGCTACAGTTAACACAGATGCTTACGACATTTACATTCCTGCTCAAAACATTATGGGTTACGACAACCCAGAATATGGATGGGACATTGACCGATTTGGTTCAGGTCAGGTAACATTTGCTGACGGTGCTCCTGAATTAACAGCGTTTGGTAAATTACGTACCAATGAACCACGTCTACTTGCTAACTACGATTTTACCAATAGTGAACTCAAAACCCAGTTTGCCAACTCTCGTGAAGGTGATGGTGTTACAATAACATGGGAAGAAGATAACGGTCAAGTAAAGTTATTTAATCCAGCAACAGCTAGTACTCGTGTGACGCACACATCAAACCTTTTCCATGCTCATATAAATGGCAGTGGTAGTTTGTTTGTCTTTGGTGCTAGAACAGGCGATAGTGGTAAAGCAAATGTAGTTCGTAACTGGGGTCCATTTGATGCGTATGATGGATTTTTCTTTCAGTTAAATGGAACATCATTACGAATCGTACACAGATACACTCTTGAAGGAAATGCTACAGCAAACCATGTTGTAGAACAAGCAGATTGGAATAAAGATACCCTTGACGGCACTTCCGGTGCTTCTAATCCATCAGGCATGAATTTGGATCTTACCAAATCGAATATCTATTGGGTTGATTATCAGTTTATGTCTGGTGGTCGTACACGATTTGGTGTTTATTATCAGGGACAGCGGCTCGTATGTCATGAAATAATTGGTGAAAATGGTAATGGTATGATTCAAAATACCAACGCTCTTCGCAATCCAAATCGTCCATTATGTTGGGCGCAAGCAACAACTGCTGGTGTTCCTGCAAGTAGTTCAGAATTTTTTGCTCTTGGTGGTTCTGTATATCTTGAGGCTACGGCTGATCCTCTTGTTACTGCCCAACAATATTCAAGAGCGTTTTCCAGTAAAGTTTTTGCGAAACCACAAGAACAAAAGTTCACAAGAACATATCAAAGCGATGGTGATCCTCCCGCAGATGCGGCAGTACAGAGTTCTTATAGTAGTGATACAAGCACACAATATTTGTTTACGATTTCACCAAAACAATTTTATACTGATGCCACAACTGGTCAACAAGGCACTATTGAAAATCACAGTGTGTATCAGCCTCTTAAATTCTACGTTAGTAGTTTTGATGCTACAACTGGCAATCCACGTCCAATTCAAATGAGAGTATTTTCCAAGTGTGTTATGAGAGGTTTGAGATGGAGATCAGGCGGTGTAAGTGCTCCTACGATTGATTATGATCAAAGCGGCGATCACTTAGCACATGGACCAGAGATTGCTAGATTCTGGGTAAACGGAGAAGGTATTATTGAGTTTAGTTCTAGTGAACAGGCATTTCAATACAACACTGTTAGGAATCTTTCTGACCAACCGTTCTCTAGGGCTTTACAACCACTCTCTGAGTTTAAAACTGATGATGACAAATACAGCACAGGTATTAATGCTGTTAAAGTTAAAGTAAAACAACATCCAATTTATGGTTCAAATATCCATTATTTTGAAGATACTCAGCCTGTGGTAATTAGTACAGGAAGTGGTTCTTTTGATTTCACAGGCATCTTTGGTGGCACTGAATCATTAAAATCAAGTGCTCCAGCTGGATATGCTAGTGCTGACTATGTAACACCAGGCAACGAGAGTGGATGGTATTATCTAGCTCTATTAGGGGATACCGAAGCATGGTTATACGAAAGCCTAGCAAATCTTGACGATGATAGAACAGTAAGAATTATAACAGTTGACACAATTGGTACCACAGCCGTTGGTGACACACTAACTGTTACGAGTGGTGCTGCTAGTGGTGCAACAGCAACAATTATCGATACTACAGCAACTACTCTTACTGTCGTTGGCAGAAGTCTTGCGACTGGAGATGCTGCGGCAGCAACGGTATCGTCCCTTGATGTTGGACTTACTAGCGGTAGTTTTGATACAACAACAGGCGGTGCAAGTGTAGGCACAATTAGTTCAGTTGCTCTTTCTACAAGTAGTGATTTAAAAGATTACTGGACAAGTTTACTAGCTGTAAGAAAATCAGACCTCGGATTAAGTGTTACAGAGACATTAACAGACCCTAATCTGTCTTTATATGGTAACGCTCCACCGAGACAGGCTTGGACGTTTATGGCAGGTAATATAACTGATACCACAGCAGATGAAGATGGTGATACAGGTCCAACTCTTAACAATTCTTTAGTTAAAACGACTGTTGTTTGGCGTGAAAGAACTCAGTAATGCCTTCAGTTCATTTTAACTATGGTAACTGGCAATTTTGGAGCGTTTATAATCCACCGCTTCAACTAGGCAATCAAAAGGTAACATTTGATGGGATTAACAAGATTATCTTAGTAAATGAAGGTGTAACAGAATTGGACTTTCGTGTTGATGTTTATTCTGCATGGAAAGAATGGGTTACGGATCCAAATCAATTTAATGCTAGTTATGAAGAGGCTATCAGTTCTGTTGGTGGCGACCCATTGCCTGGTGATAGACAGTTGGGAACTACATACTTCCTCGAAAATGATTGGAGAATGAGAACATGGGAAGGTAATCACGAGTTAACAGTTACAGGAAACGTGTTTACAAGAACTGGTGTTTCGTTATTCGTTCCAACATTAAATCCATGGACGATCACGATTAACTTGAATACTGCTACCCTTGTTGAAACTATTCTTCCATCACTATCACTTGGTGCCGATGATATTGCAGCGGTTGCTGATGCTACTTGGGCAGAAACACTCTCTGGTACATCTGCTGGTGATAGATTGATTGCGCTTGCAACTGCTCTTGCTAATGTTGATCAAGATGTTTGGGATTACATTATTGATAGTGATAAGAGCCAGTCAGCTGGTGATAAACTCAAGAAGATTGCAACAAAAACTCAAGATATCGCTTTTTCGTAAGAATTTAATTTTATAAATAATAGAAATAAATATTGGAGGATATATTATGTCAGATACTGATACAATTAGAGATGCTATTACTAATCTACAGAATGGTGAATCACACTCTTTCAAAGATGCGATTAATTCTGTATTAATGAATAAAGCAATGGATGCTATTGAAGTTCAAAAAATTGGTGCAGGTCAATCTTTTTTTGCCGAACCAGAGATTGAAGTTACTCCAGAAGAAGATTTCGATTTAGAACCAGAGGAAGTAGCCGATGAAGAGGTTTAAAAACTTAGTTGAGTCTGTTGGCTCTCCTGCTAGCGATCAGAAACAAAAGAAAGACGATGAGAAAGAAGTGAAGGGGTATAAACCTCGTTCAAAAGGCGAAGAAGACTTTGCTAATATGCATACAGTAGATAAAGTCAATCATCCTGTTGCAGAACCAGAACAACACACTGGTGACCGTACGGGTTCAAAGAGTGACACTGGCGAAGACCATGATGGTCATGAAAAAGCAGGGCAGAAAGTCGATAAGACATACGCTAAGTTTATGAAGATGGGTGGTTATGGTGGTTCATCTAAACGTGCTGCTGATAAGTCTGATGGCGACACTAAAATGCCAAAGATTAAAGAAGAAGTTGAGTTTGTTGATGAAGCGTTCAAAAAAGGTTCATTAAAACTCAAGTCTGGTGAAACAGTAAAAGTAAATGAGTCAGATGCTCTTGCATTGAATAATGCTTTCGATCAACTAAATCCTTCTAATAAAAAACGAATGGAAACCGAAGCAATGAAAGACAAGCAGTCTTTTGAAGCGATGGTAAAATTTGCTAAGAGTGTTTGAGGGGTAAATCATGACACAAGTAATCACAGTCAATCAAAATAAAGGCAGTAGAGGAACAGGTGTTGTAGTCGTTCGTTCAGATGCAACAGGGTTTCTAAGTTCAAACGGTGTTGTTGGAGTAAGTAGAGCAAACACAGCTGGTGAAACAATCAGTACAATGCATATTGCTGAAGTAGCCTGGAACTGTGCCAATGGTGCTACTTGGACATTATCTCGTGGTAATGGTGTTGGAGCAAATACTGTTTGGGTCACACATGGTCTTAGTGGTTATCACGATTTCCAATCAAACCAAATGCGTCTTGAAGCGCCAAACACATCTGCTTCTGCTAATGTAGTATTTACTCTTGCTGGTGGCGCTGGTAACATCATCATTAAGATGCATAAGAATTCTGGAGAATAATCGATGAAACTTATCACCGAAATGGTAGAATCTGATGTAGAATTTGTCACCGAAGCAAAAGAAGACGGTGGTAAGAATTATTTCATTGAAGGTATTTTCATGCAGGGTAACGTCAAGAACCGTAATGGTCGGATGTATCCTATGGAAACATTAGAAAAAGAAGTCAATCGTTATAATAAAGAATATGTTGAACAGAACCGTGCATATGGTGAGTTAGGTCATCCTCAAGGTCCTACGATTAATCTTGAGCGTGTATCACACATGATTAAAGAATTAAATCGTGATGGTGATAATATTATTGGTAAAGCTAAGATTATGACCGAAACTCCATATGGTAAGATCGTTAAAAATCTTATGGATGAAGGTGCTAGACTTGGTGTATCTTCCCGTGGCATGGGCACACTCAAAAAAGATAAGAAGGGTGTCAATTTAGTTCAATCAGATTTTCAGTTAGCAACTGCTGCCGATATTGTGGCGGATCCATCTGCTCCTAATGCTTTCGTTGAGGGTGTTATGGAAGGTGTGGACTGGATTCAAGATATTAATGGAAATTGGGTTTCTCAGTATATCGAAGAAACTCAAAAAGAGATTCGAAAAGTTTCAAAAGCAGAACTTGAAGAAGCAAAGGTAAATGCTTTTTTGAAGTTTTTGAAACAACTCTAAAAGATTATGATTTTATAAATAATAATAGAAACTGAATGTTTTTTAATAAGGAGAAAAACAGATGTCCGAACAAGACTTAGAAGTAATGGAGGACGTTGATGTCATTGAGACTCCTGAAGATGAGGATCTTTTAGAGTTCAAGGCTTCGATGGGTGATCCTTCTGAAGTTCCAGAGCCTGTTGCAAAATCTGGCAAAGGTGCAGTTACTAAAGGCGCCAAAGCTGGTCACGATGCAGAAGACAGTTCTACAACTGCTGTTAAACGCAAACAATCAAAACCAGCAGAAATGAAAACAAAAGCTGGTATGATCAATGCAATGTATGGCGAGATGGCTAAGATGAAAAAAACTGATCTTCAAGCTATGTACAAAAAGATGCATGGCGAAGAAGTTGAGTTTGATGATGAAGTCATCGAAGAAGATGCCATCGAGTACAAACCACTTGCTAAAATTTCTGTAGAAGACATTGATCTTTCAGAAGATATTACAGCAATGTTCAAGGGTGCCGATCTAACTGAAGAAGCACAAGAAAAGATTCAAACAGTTTTTGAAGCCGCAGTTGTTTCAAAAGTTAACGAAATTGTCGAGAAATTTGCTATCGAAAACGAATCTGATCTAGAAGTTACTTCTGCACAATTAACAGAAGAACTTACAGAAAAGGTTGATGGATATCTCGATTACGTTGTTCAAGAATGGGTCCAAGAAAATAAACTCGCCATCGAAAACGGTGTTAAAGCCGATATGGTTGAGTCCTTCCTCAAAGGTATGAAGGATCTATTCGAAGAGCACTATGTTGACATTCCAGAAGAAAAAGTTGACGTAGTTGAAGAACTAATCGCCAAAGTTGACGAACTTGAAGGTAAACTCAATGAAGAGACTGACAAGAACGTTGAACTACTCGGCAAAGTTAAAGATTTTGAAAAAGAAACTGTCTTCGCAGAAAAAACAGGCGATCTTTCAGATACACAAGTTGAAAAACTTCGTGGTCTCTCTGAAGGCATCGAATTCGTTTCCGAAGAAGACTTTTCAAAGAAAATTGACATGTTAAAGTCGCAATATTTTGATATTGATGAAGAAACCGTTTCGGTTGTTGTCGATGATGAGAAAGATCCTATTTCTCTTGAAGAAGAGGTTGCGGGTCCAACAGGTGCTATGGCAGTATACATGAACGCCATTTCAAAGTCTGCTAAAAAGTAACATTATTATAAATAATATGAAGGCTGATATTTTACAGTAAGGAGAAAACTCAAATGTTTCTATCTGAAGAACTAAACAAGAAGTGGCAGCCAGTCCTTGAGCATCCAGACCTAGAAGGTATTAAGGATCCTCATCGTCGTGCCGTCACAGCAACTCTTCTAGAAAACCAAGAGAAGGCTAGCCGCGAGGCAGCTTTCGGTTCCGGTGGCTATCAGATGCCATCACTACTCGGCGAAGCCGCGCCAACGAACGCAATGGGTGCATCAAGCTCCACTGCTTCTGACGGTAACGTCGATATTTTCGATCCAGTGCTAATCTCACTGGTTCGGCGTTCAATGCCAAACCTCA
>Ga0070751_1000806_pt1 | contig 19009 bp, 20 predicted proteins | sample VirMetDEL_Aug_28_FD_78514 | JGI IMG/M metagenome (GOLD analysis project Ga0070751, IMG submission 78514) | Aqueous microbial communities from the Delaware River and Bay under freshwater to marine salinity gradient to study organic matter... | ecosystem: Environmental > Aquatic > Marine > Coastal...
AAAATCTGTGATACCATTTCCGTCTGTTAAATTATTTAAATTACTGCCTAATGAAATTCCACTAATTGTAGAATTAGCAAGTGATGTATTTGGGATTGCAGATAATCCAAAAGTTAGAGTATCGGTACCTGCATCAGCTGAAATAGTAAGTCCTTGATCTGATGAAGAAGCAAAGGTTAAATTTCCATTAGCATCGTTTGCTAATAATTCAGTGCCATCGAAGGATGCTGTTGCAAAAGCGTTTTGCGTTGTTACTGCGGTTAAATATCCAGCATCGTTATCTAACTGTGATATTGCTGAGCCGGAAACGACTACCTTTTTCCAATCTGCCATTTTTTATTCCTTTGTTTTTTATATAAATATATGTGTACTTAAAATTAATCTAGTCCTACAAATAAACTAGATGATGTAAAATATATTGCACCAATTGGTGCTGTCGTTGTTAGTTCTTGTGATTGAGTTGCAAATATAACTACACCACTTTCTGATACTGCTAATATGGGAGCAAATGATGTATCTCTGATTAAAAACATTGTCGGTGCATTATTAGTTATTGTAACAGCGCCGGTTTCTTCTACACTTACAACACCAAATGATGATGATTTAATAAGAAATATATCTCCGCCGGTTCCATTTATATCTAATGAGCCGGTAATTTGAGCATCGCCAACAAATGGGAATGGTGATGTTGAATTTAATGCATGAGAAGCAGTTACTGCAAATGATGAGGATATATTATATAAAGACCCCGTTTGTATTTGTCCCGGTCTAATCTGTCTAGCCATTATTGCCATCTCCCATTAATAATAATTGCATCGGTATCTATAATATCATAACCCAATACATTAGTATCAAATACTATTGTTTGAATTGTATCATCATTTGGCGTCCACGTGTACCCACTACTATCAATATATTGTCCATTAACATATATGTCAAACTCATTTACATTTGCAAATTGTAGATTGGTTGGATTGATTGCTGGTTTTGCATTTACTGTTACCGTAGTAGCAGATACATATGTTGCAGTTTTATCTGTCAATGTAGTTAAATATGTTAACGCATTACCATCTATTGTTGTACGACTACCTCCTGCACCATTAACAATTACAGTACCTCCACCTACAATAGTTTGTGATGAATTTAATAATTGAATAGGAATTTTTGTTGTTTCAAATATATTACTATCAATATCGACAACCGTTTGAAATACTAATTTTTTTACTGAATACATTTTCTGCAGTGTAGATATTTTGGTTTCGTGTTCTGATAACAATGTTCCGTGTACTGTTAATGGTATTGTGGCTCTAACTAATCGATCTTCTCCTACCGTATTAACCGTTTCAAAACTTACATTTCCAATTATAGTTTCATAACGATTTTGTTCATTTCCCCATGCAAATCTACCATATGGTAATAGTTGATCTACCAATTCATTCATTTGTGTAGTAAAATCACACCAGAGCATCAAGTCATATTCAATAGTAACATATTTAGGAACATCTACTACAAATACTTTTTGTGATTTCTGTTTAGGATTTGTTGGTATAGGAAATAGTTCATCTTCATATCTATTTCTACTATTATATTTAGATCGATAAATTAAACGATTATCAGTTAATTTTCTGTTAACATCTAAACCTTTTCTGCTGTCTCGTTCTGACATTGAATTTCGTTTAAGCATTAATAAAGGAGATTGTAACATTCCCTTTTCGTCTCGTATATATCCTAATCTACGAACATTATCCCACTTTTCACCATTAGCAAAAATAGTAGGAACTGATATTAAATTTTTATTTGCTGTAATTTGAGGTTCTATTTCATTTTCAATATACCATTTTATTGCATAGTCAATATCATATATCGTACGAGATGCACTTCGAATTACATCATCATCACGACGTGTCTGTTCCGCTCTATTTAAGATTGGATCGGCTCCCAATCCCTCTGTTCTATCGGGATTTGGTTTATTTGTTTTTCGGTCGATATTTTTTCTATTATACTTTGGCATTAATCTCCTTTATATGCAGGTGAATTATTATTACCACCAAAGCGCATATCTAAAATACCTTGCGGCGTTTGTCTAGTTGCATGTGCATCAACAACTACTGACACACTATATCCATGATCTGTTCCATTAGGCCATGTTTCAGGATTTTTACCTACAAAATATTGATTAGAATCTACGTTGTCTAATTCAAAATATTCATTATCCCAAAAAACAATATCACCCACTTCTGGATAAAAGTCTGCTTTTACTAGAATGTCACGAGCAATAGCAAATTTAGAAGTACGAGTATATGTATGTCCATAATCATCCATACTAGAATTTTTATCGTCTTTAGTAATTAGACATGGAATCAATATAGAGTCATAATATGATTTAGATTCAGACTCACCGTATAAATTCGAATTCGATGACTCAACAACAAGTTTATAAAATTCAATTTCTGTATCAATGACAGCGTTTATTAGTTCTGAATTAATTGAAGCTAAAAATTTAGCATCTCTCTGACCTCCGAACAATGCCATAATCTACCTCCTATCCTACATATATTTTTAATGGAACTTTTCCTAATATTTCCATTTGTTGTGTTGCTTCTGTGTTTTGTCTTGTTAACATCTGTTCTTTAGTTAACTTGTCTAAAAATTCTCTAAGTTGTGTTATTAATGCTTCTTTTTCGGATTGTCCTTGTGATACTAGATCAGCACCATTTAAGGTTACCTCTCCACCTGGTATTGGGACTGACGAATATTTATTACGTACATAGCCTAATGTTTCTTTCACAATGGCAGATGCATATCTATATATCCAACTACGGCCCATATCATTAATGTTAGCGTATTTTTGATATGAATATGGTATATTAGATGCGTCTGACACTACTCCGTTTAGAAGTGCGCTATTCCCAAATAACACACCGCTATTAGTTTTATCTTTTTCATATATAAATTCAAACCAAACCTTATCATAAAACGGAGTAGATATTGTTCCCTGAGTACCAGGTACTGGATATAATTTAATGTCATCTCCATGAATCTCAAAAGAAAATGCTGATTTACGTATACGATCATTAAACTCAATACCTTGTATACGGAACAAATCCATATGTAATGGCATCATCATAAAGTTTACACTAGGAGAAAATCCACCAAAGTCAAATGCATCCATCATGTTTTGTGAACCCATACCTGTTCCTACAAATGGATCAAAGTATCTAACAATTGCGGGAGGTGGTGCATGAAGTACTCTACGTATCTCAACGCCGTTATTATCTGTTATATCTACTCCTAATGATGCAGATACAGCATCTCTAATACTATATGTTTGTTTGCCGTTGACAACATCAATTGATGCACTATACCAACGCACATCACCACCTGAATCTGCTTCTGTTCCATATGCTTTTGATAGTCTAGTTATATAGCTTAAATTACCTCCTACCAACGCTCCGGTGAATCCGTCATTAGTTAAAAAATCAGATCCCGTTTCAACACCTAATGTATTTATTAAATTATTAACAATATTAATTTGATTTACCTGATTAGAATATTCAATAACAGCAGATTCAAAAGCTGTATAAAAATTTATATCTATTAATTCAACATCCATAATCGGATATCCGACGTTATTTGCAGCAAATTGTGCAAAGCTGTCAGCTTCTGATTGGAATGCTGTATCAGTATCAAAGAAACCAAATGGTGTTTTTCCGGGGCTAAATGAAGAGCTTCCGGGCCATATTGGTTTATTTTCTGAGTAGTCCATTAATATCCTTTATAATAAATATCAATACTTTTCATTTAGAAGGTTCAAAATCTCTTCTAAAGATTCATGTCGATGGTTATCTGTTAAAATAGTTTCATTTACATAACGAGATTCTTTAATTTTTGGAACATCGTGTATTGCAGAATCATTTTTAAATTTTAAATCAATTTGATATCTATCACCGCATAATATCATAGTAGATCCTTTTCCTAATCTACTCAATACCATTTGTAATTGTTGTTTAGTTAAGTTTTGAAACTCATCTACAATACATATAGAATTATCAAAAGTACGTCCTCTGAAGTGTGCTAAAGAAACCAATTCAATATTTTCTTCCTTTTCCATTTTTTCTAATAGCTCAGGTTTATTATATACTTTTCGCATATTACTTCTGATTGGAACTAGCCATTCGCTCATTTTTTCTTCTAATGAACCTGGTAAAAATCCATTATCTTCTGTTGACACTGTTGGTCGAGTAATTATAATTTTATCTATTTCACGTTTAAAATATTTGTCTAGTGCTACTTGTACTGCTAATAATGTTTTACCACTACCAGCTTTACCTAATATAAAATTAAATGGTGTTTCTAATATTTTTGATTTTGCAATTTTTTGTTCTTCTGATAATGTTATAGAAAATTTAATACTATTTTTTGGAGGGGTTTTGACCCGATTTGATGTTGGCATTTTTATAACCTTTATTAACTTAATTTTGTAAGTGTTGATTGTCTGTAAGATAGATCTGTTAATGTTTCTATCTTGCCTAAACAAATTTGTCGAATTGCGTCAAATGTTTGTTTTGGGGGATATGGACTTAGAATTTTAATTTTAATTAATTCTTTTTTTGGTCCTAAGTCTTTTTCTATATGTACCATTAAAACTAAACGTATAGCTCGTATACGGTCTAATACATCTACTAGTCTACCCTCATATCGAATATCAGCAAACATTTCGTATTTTATTCTTGGAACTGCCATATTATTTCTTTTTTATATAAATATCAAAAACAGTAAAAAAGGGGATGACCGAAGCCACCCCCTTTAAACTCAATTATTAATTCTTTAAATCAAAAAGTGTTTAACTATTTAAATATTAAAGAGTCTCTAATCCTTTGACATATACTTTTCCGTAGAATTCTGGACGAACTACTTTCTTCGCGTAACGTGTCATAACACCTTTACGTGGAGTGAAGTTTACCGGATCGTATACCAATGGAGTCATGATAAGAGGTACGTATGGAGAGAAAACTGCTCCAGTCTCAAGGAATTGTGCTCCTCTGAATCCCATTAGGATTACATTCTCTTTCATGTATGGGTTTTTGTAAACTGTGTAACGGTTATTGATTGCACCAATCTTTTGTACACCAGCTGCAAATTCCATTTTATTTCCATCTGTGTCTGCAGCAAATCCAGGAATAGATTCTAGGATAGTTGCCACTGCTGGAGATGTTACTAAGAAGTTAGCACCACCACGCAATGTTTTCTGATGAATTTTATTTGAAACTTTTTGCAGTTTAGTACCAAGAGTTTGGAACCATCCGCCTTGAGTGTTATAGAACCCACCAGCGCCAACTGCAGCTGCAGCGTCGAATGATGTACCGTTCCAGAACTCGTTGTTTACTGCTGACCAATACTCAGTAGTCGGAGCAGAAGAAATCAACATATCAAGAATCTCTAAATCAATTTCCATTGATACATACTCAGACAACATTGAAGTCAATTCTGCTTCAGCATCGATTGAGTGGTAAGCGTTAAGATCTTGAGCAAACTCAGGAGTCCAAACAGCTTTTAGTTTTCTTGTCTTAGCAACGATTGGCTCAGACTGAAGTTCCAAGTTAACTTCTGGAATGTCAATATCTGTACCATTATCGATACCAGTACCTGCACCAGATCCTTTAAACGGATTGGCATCTTCAAAGTCACCTCTTGTAATATCGGTTGGAGCTTTGCTATAGTTAAGATCTAAATTACTAGCACCAATTGCTGCTTGAATGTTGTCAGCCAATGAAGCGGTTACAACAAATGATGCAGTAAAGTTAGCATCAATAGTTGAGAATGCTTGTACAGGAATAATTTCTGTTTGACCAGAACCAGATGCCAATGTAAATGATCTAACAGCTAATGGATCAGCGTCAGTAGGTACATTAACTTCTAATACAAAATATTGACCTGAATTTGCAGTGTAAAGTGAATCAAAGTTTAATGATGCACTAGATGCAGCTGCTGCTGCAGCACCAGAACCAGTAGTCGCAGTTACGTTGGAAGCTAATACGTTTGGAATAGAATATCCAAAACGACCAGCACCATAAAGACCACCTGAAGGATCACCTGATGTATTAGTTACACCAAACATTGAATCGTCAGCTTCTGGAGAACCAAATGGATGTCCAGCGCCTTCTGCGTTATCATCGTCAAATCCTGGACGAGCTGTACCATATTTAAAGTCTAAGTAAAATACTAGACCTGATGGCAAGTTCATTGGTTGAACAGATACAAATTCTTTTGCTGCAAATTCAGCAAAGATTCTTCGTACCAATGGAAGAGCAACTCCTGCCCATTCCTCAGAACCTGCTGCCGTACCTGTAGCAGATGATTCTTTTACTAATTGTCTTGCTTGGTTTTCAAGCAATGTAGCCATTCCGGCTTTTTCTGTCTCTGATTTAAGACCTTCTAATAGACCCGTTCTTTCCCATTTAGAAATGTGTGCTTTCACAGCAGTTCTTTGAGAAGCGTCAGGACTTTGTAATAATGAATTAAGACTCATTTTTCTTTTCCTTTTTCTTTTTTAAAATTAATTTACTTTAAACCCGCTAGTTTCTTCCAACGGTTGGCTTGTGCAAAGCCTTCAGTTAATACCTGAGTTGTTTTTTTACTTGGAGCAGTAGTAGCTACTGGACGAGATGCCATTGATTTTGATTCTTTAACAATTTTCTTTCCTGCCTTCGGCGTTTGGAATGATTCTGCTAAAGTACTAAATACTAGTTTTGCTTCTCTTGTATTAGCTGCTCTGTCAAAGTTTTCGATCACTTTCATTTTTTGTGATTCGCTCAACTCAAAATTTCGGAACAATTTGTTTGTGTAAAGAAGTTTTGCATTTAAAAGATTAACTTCATTGATAACGGACTTAAGATGTTCTACTGTTTTATAAGCTTCATCAAGCTCTTTTTTCATTTTGTCATCTTTAGACTCGTCTTTTTTGTAATCAGCCTTTTCGCCCATTACTTCATCTTCTTCTTCTTCTGCTAAGATTGCTTCAATGAGTTCGTCAATTGAATTATTAGATTCATACATACCTTCTTCAACGTCTTCTTCTTCATACATACCTTCGTACATACCTGCTTCAACGTCTTTTTCGTCGATACCTGCAGCTGCTGCATCTGAATTTAAATCTTCTTCTAGTTCTCTAATGATTTCTTCAAGATCCATGTCGTCGTCAGCCATGTCATCATCTGACATATCCATTTCTGGTTCCATGTCCATTTCTGGTTCCATGTCGTCAGTTTCAGCTGGTAACATATCATCTTCATCATCCATACCAATTTCACCCTCTAGATCATAATCACCGTCATTGTCTAAATCGACAGCAACACCAACCATATCTGGAGTTTCGTCAGCCATGTCTGAATCCATATCCATGTCATCCATACCCATTTCTACCTCTTCGCCATCTACCATGTCTTCATCTTCTAATTCATTCATTAGTTCGTTTTCGAGCATGCTTTTGATTCTAGGTTGAAACGCTTCTTGAAGAGCAATCTTCGCATTAGCTAATGCAGTTTCTTTAACCGCCTTTGCGTCAGCAATCGCTTCTTTTAGCAAATCTGATTTTGCCATTTGTTTTCTCCTTAAATTTGTTTTTTGGAAATAAGATTATTTGAAATCTTAATAGAATTTGTTTTTTATAGACACTATATAGAGATAGCGTATTTCCTTAATAAATATAAGTCTACTTAAAAAACAGTAAAAAAGTCCTAACATTTCTGCTAGGACCTTATAATATATAATATAATATGATTAATCGTCTTGATGCATATCTTTAATTTTCTGGATATACTTTGCTTTAATTAGTTTTGTTCGGTGTTTTACACTAGGTTTAGTAAATGTGCGATTTTCTTTAATATGTTCTAATATTCCAGAATTCTTTACTTTGCGTTTAAAATTCTTTAAAGCAAATGACAGATCATGATCTGATTTTCCGGTTACGGCAACTGCATTTGCGTTTCCTGGTACTATACTGTTGTGGTACTTTTGGTTTCTACTCATATAACTTGTTTTAAAATTTTCTTTGTTTCATTTTTTTAGACTCTTTACTCTTAGGTGCTTTAAACGCAAACTTTAAAAGTTCTGGTAATTGAGCAAAGTAGCCTTGAATCTTTTGTGATTCTGTTCCTGGATCTTCTCCTAATCTAAAATAAAAATATCCAGTGCGACCAGATTTTGACTTTTCATGTGATATAATAGTAAAGCCTTTTTTGGTGGTCCAACGTTGTATGTCCTTTGCAACTGCGTTAGCTTCTTGTGGATCACGTAATTGATATATAACATGTCCTGCATAGTCTGTTAAGTTGTTTACTAGTTGAGCTTCGTCTAATAAAGGATTATTATTTGCATTTAACGTTTTTAAATCATCAGCTATATCAGATACTGCAGATGCTACCTTTTCAGCATTTTCTGCATCATCGGCTGTAAATTTTACTGCTTGTTCTTTTAAACCAAAAAACTCTTTATATATGTTTTTAAACTTACTCATTATCATTCTCTTATATTATATAAATAATTAGTTAAATCTCCAAATTATCCTACTTCAAAATATTTCTGAATACCTTGAGCTATATCTTCAAATGCAGCTTCCATTCTACGTTCGTGAATCATTACTTCATTTGCAGATGATTGAAATGCCTTAAGTGCTCCAGATACTTCTTTCATGTGTCTACTAGCAGATACTTTGTCAACTAAATCTTCTTTTTCAGTAACAAGTTGTGAAGCAGTTTCAACTATACTAGAGATACGTTCTACAATCTCTTTTAATTTACCATTGCTATATACGGACTCACCCATCTGCGAAAATGTTTTTACTGCTTCTGCAAATTGCCGTTTTTGTTCATTAGTTAATGGTGCAGGTCCTTCACTAAACACTGTTTGTTTGTCTTCATTTAATAGATCACGCAACGCTGTTAAATTTTTATTTTCAAATTTCATTTTATATCCTACATTTACCATCTTCACATAATATTGATGTGATTATGTCATTAACCGTTTTATATTTATTAGTTATACCTTTCTCAACTGATTCTTTCATTACTCCCATAAATGCTCCATGGGTAGATGGATTTGAGACAAAGTCCCAACAAATCAATTCAAAGTCATCCTGCACTTCTACTACGCCTTCATTTCTAAGTTCTTTTACACTACCTAATCCTCTACTAGAAATACCTAATGTGATGCCTTCTTTAAATAATGACTTTAATATTTTACCAGATGGCGTATCTAATACTTGAACGGTTCCTTTAAGATCATCACCATCCCACCATATTTTTAAAACATTATGAGATACATTATTTAAATTCACAACGCTAGATTCTGGATGATCTAGTTCACCTAATGCTCTATTCTGATCTATATACTCACGTTGATATCGTTGACATTCTCGCATTAAAATATTTTTAGGATATACTCTGCCGTTTTGATTTTTAGCACCAGCTCTCTGTAAAACGCCTTGTACTACGAATCCTCCTGGTATGCCGTATTTTGCTCCGTTTGATTCATTAAGTGAACCAACTGGTTTAAATTGCATGAAGTCTTGTAATATTAATTTTGACATTTTATTCTCCTAATGATCTAACTCGCTCTGATATTTTAATTAATCGCTCTGATATTTTTCCTAATGCCTTGCTAGTACTAGGACCAAATCCAGAATGTGATATTCCTGATTCTGTTTTTAATCGACTAGTATATTTAATAGTTTCTTCAATTTCTTTCAATTGTTTAGCTACATTTTTAATAGATGCATTTACTTTTTTAGCAGGACTCATTTTAGGATCACTCAATGCAAATGTTTTATAGCCTTCGATAAGACGCTCATATTTATTATCCATTGCTTCCTGGACTCTTTTATATCCTAACGCTTCAACAGTGTCATCATCAGCTTTACCAAATGCTTTAGGCGTCATATATGCCCCAGCTCCTGCAGAAGTAGATGCTTCATCTATTTCTTCTTCGTTAATTAATGATTCTCCACAAATTTCACAAATTGAAATATCTTCATTACACGGTACGTGATCGCATTTTTCATCTTTACCATCACCATCATCATATTTACCTTTTGATTCTGCTTTCACATCAACGCCAGGCTCATACCATTTTCCATCACCATCATTGTCTTGCCATCTTTTTTCTTTTTCTTCTAATGACTGAAAGCTTTCTTCTATTTGTTTTAAAAATGATTTCATTATTGTATCCTATTTAATTCGTCAATTAAGTCCATATAACGCATTAATGATACAATATGGGACTCGTTTAACCGTTTCATAGTTTCAACATTACAAAGCATCTCTGAGAGTCGTTTGACCTTAATTTGTGTTACTTTGTCTGTTATGTGTTTAGAATGTTCTGCTAATTTATTTTTTAATGATGGTATTACTTCGGATATATATTCTTTTAATGCTTCAGTATCATTAACATTAGTAATATATTTATTTAACAATTGTTTCTGAGATTCTGACAATCCTGAATATTTTTCGTTAAATTTATCAATCATTAACTTATATGTTAATAGACGTATATCTTTTTCTTGTTTAGAGAATTCTTCAATAACAATATCTTTTTGTGTTTTTGATTTTCGTTCTATTAATGTGTGCTCTAATACAGCATTTTTACATTCCATTAATTTTTTAGGATTATCAGAATCTTTATATTCAAACAACATGTATATTGATGCTAATGCTTTGTAATTATTAATATGTATTTTAGAAACACGCTCAAATATAAAATTTTCAGATATTTCTTTAACTAGATTATATCGTTGTCTTTTTAATGCACTCTGGTTGAGTCGGCTATATGATTCTCTAATAGTTCGCATAAATTCTAATGCTCTTGCTTCAGATTTATGTTGTTCTTTAATTAGTGAATTATATAAATTAAGTTCTTTTGATAGTTCTGTATTTTTACCGAAATATTTTTTAATAATATCAATTGTTACTGTTTTATCAGATGACATTGTTTCTGATGTAAGTTTCCTTACAAGCATCTCAAACAAGATGCCGGTGTTTTTATATTTCGAATGTTTTAATTTTTTCATACTGGTGCCAGTAGTTTTATTTATTAATAAATATAGACAAATTTATAAAATATTGTTTTCATCTAACATTGTTCCCGAATCTGTGTCTTTTGTTTCAGGGTTCAGTGTTTCTGTTATAATTTTTTGTCTTTTTTGATTCTTAAAATAATTTAAAACATTCTTTTGTTCAGATGTCATTGATAGTTTTCGTTGACGTACATCTGGCTGAAATGTATTTGTTTGATTTTTTATATTAAATGCCTGATCCAACGTTTTCTTGCCGGTCGGATCCCATCCAAATTCATTGGCGTGTTGGCCTGATTTAATTCCTTCTTTAGGTCGTCCGCCTTTATTTTTTTCCTCAACATCGTCGGAGCTCATATGCATTGACGCTAAGTCGTGTGGTGTTCCATATGATGTACCTGTTATAGTTGGATCATTGCCTTCTTGTTCAATTTGATTTTGACGGAAACGTAATTTTAAATCTTCAATAACATTGGTTCTTTCTTGTAACCATTGTTCTTCGGACATGTTAAATATGTATTCATATATGTATTTATCTGATACTAATTTACTATCTTTCATTGTATTAGCAAGTTGTATTTTTTCATTCATTAATGCAACTTTTTGCTGATCATATATAATAGACGGAGATGTTAATGCTAAGTCAAAATTAATTAAGTCTTCACCTTCATATCCTTGTGATGCTAAATGTACGATTGCAATTTTATAAAGTTCAGATGTTATAATTTTTTGAATTCGTTCAATTGTTCTAGCAAATCGAATATCCATCGACGCTAATGTAGTTTTTCCTTCAACCCCTTCACCATAACCTAAGAATGGTTTAGGTATTTTTAAAGCAGCCATCATTTTATTTTTTACATATTCGATATCTTCAGTACCAGTCCAAGTCATACCTGGTAATGTATCTATTTGTGTTGACGACTGTCCTCCACGTACTGGTAAAAAATAATCTTCAAGCATATTATTAAGATTAAACTTAAGATTATAATTTCCGGTATTTTGATCTACATGTGGTATTTTTTTCATCTTATCGATGATTTGTTGCATAAATGTGTCTACTTCATTTGGAGGAATATTTCCAATGTCAACTTTAAAAATACGTTTTTCCGGAGCTCGCATTATTCTGTGAATAAGCATTGCATCTTCTAACATTGTTAATTTCTGGAATTCTTGTCTTGCTCCTTCTAGCATTGAACGACCATATGGTAAGAAATTCGAATCAGATAATAATCTAAAGTGAGCGATCTCAAAAACATCATACCACTCTTCGTGAGTTGATAAGTGTTTAAATTTTATTTCATATTCGCCAGTATCACTATTATATTCTTCATATCGTTCAATCTCATAACTAGAAAGTGGTCTAGCATTAATTACTCCTAACTCATCAGCAATATCCAATTTTAAAAAGAAATCGCCATACTTTGTTACGTTACGAATCCATGACCACATATTGAAATCGATATTCAATATATCATAGAATAGATTATAAAGTATTTTTTGTATTTTACTATCATTAGTTTTAATAGTTAATATATCACCAAATTGATCTTCTAATGTAGACTCATCTGAATATATGTCTAATGCTGAATGGATAATTGGATCTTTATCCATCATTTCGTAATCAGTATATAACTGCATACGATTTTGATGCATATAATAATTAGAATCATATCCACCATTCATTCCGCCAATCTTATGTCGATTAGCACCATGTAATCTTGTATACCTATCAGAAATTTTACTCTTTGCTAAATTTCCGTCTGATTGTAATCTATTAGTATCAAGTACACGTAGTTTGTTGTTTCCAACATTCTTTACAATTATATTTGTACTGAATAGATTTCTTAACCGTTTTCTTAAAGAAGCCATATGGTATTTTCTTTTATTATAAATATAAGTACTTTAAGATCCAAGCAATTTTTACAATAACCAAGTTAATCCTTCGTCAGATTTACCATTATTCCAATCCCAACCGGAGTCTCTAGGTTTATTTTTACCTGTATAAATAACACTATCTGTTTTTTGAAATTGTGATAATGCTCGCTTGTTTAGATCAATTCCTTGTTGTCGTAATTTTAATGATGTGTCACGCAACCATAACCCGATACAAAATGCCATAGTTAAATCATCATTATAACCGCTCTGTGCTTGAGCTTTCCCATTTAACCAATGAAAGACAAATAGTTCTTGTATGAGCCGCTTACTCCGTATTATTGGAGTTTTTTCTCGCATATACATTTCTAATGCTGATATCATTAATGGCCGTGTTCTACTAGTAGTAGATACACCAGGTACCATTTTTGATTTGTCTTTCATATCATATCCTTTTTGTAGTTGGACATCTACATCGACATAACCATCATCTTTATATGTATAAAATAAATTTTCGTAATTTCTATCTAGTGCTGGTTGAATTGCAGCCCAACCTATATTAGCATTTTCAATTGCCAGTAATGCGTTATTCCATTCGGTAGCAACTGTAACTAACATGTTTCCAAAATCTTTTGGAGGCAATTTACCTTTATATTCAGCTACTTGAGTTATTGTTTCTACTTCAATTACATGAAACGTGGACCAGTCGGCACTATCACCACGAGCGACATCTGCAATTACCATATAATTTTTTGAGTAGTCAGGATATTCCCAAACCCAATAACCATGATCATGTCCTCGCTTTTCTATAGGATCAGTGCATGTAGATTCATATTCGGCTAATATATTACCATCAATTACAGTGTGTCCCGAACTAACAAAATCACAATCACACTCTTGAGCTGCTCCACGTTCTCCTAATAATTGTGTTTGTCTATCTCTCCATTCTTGATCACGATCTGGATGTACCGTCCAATGTAACTTTATATTGTTCCATTCTGTTTGTGGATTTGTTTCTCCATCAACCCATGTTTTATGAAACCAGTTACCTATACCATTAGGAGTAGATAATACAATAGCCCCACCACCAGTTGATAGTGTTGCTTGAGATGCTATCCATATTTCTTCAATATTTCGAATAAACGCAGCTTCATCTATTATTAATAGTGATAACGCTTCTGAACGTGCGCCTGTTGTCGCAGAAGAAACTGCTTTTATTTGTGATCCGTTTTTAAATTTTAACGATAATTTATTGTCAGCTTCAATAGTTCCTTTTAGCCAACTAGGTAAATTGTCATGCATTACTCTAACTTTAGTTACAAGATTTTTTGCTACTTCTTGTGTAGTTGCAATAACTAACACGTTGAAGTCTTCTTGAAATAACATGCTCCATAGTGCAAATCCAGCAGATAGAGTTGATATACCTAACTGCCTAGATTTTAGAATAACACTGTATCTATTGTTTTGTAAATTGGTTAATGAATCTTCCTGAAACGGATATAAATTAAATTTAATTTTTCCGCGTTTAGGATGTTGTATATAACAATATTGCCGCATAAAAAATACTGGATCTGCAGCACACATTTGATATTGTTGCTGTATTATTTGTTTTATGTTAGGCTGTGACATTATTGAATTACTCCTACAATAAATTTGCCAGTTAGTATTGTTGTGAGAATGCCGGCGCCGAACCAAACAACTTTATTATTATACCATTTAGGCTGTAACTTTTTTTGTTGTTCGATATATAAATTTATGTTAGTTTCTAATAAATCAATTTGTTGCTGTTTATATACCAATTGTAATGAATCTAATTTAATTAGTTCATCTTGTTTATCTATAACAGCTGTTTGTTGATTTATTAGTTGATTATTAACTGAATCTTTATAATATAAATCATCTAAAGTTTCTGATATATCATGTATTTGTTGTTCTGTAAAACACGTGTCAACTACTGTTTGACCGAACCCAACTATTGGAAATAATAGTATCAGTATTAATTGTTTCATCATTTTCTCTTAGTTTTTGAAACAATATTATGTTTTGCTTGTGCTGTGGTTTTCTTTGGACGACCAGGACGACGTTTTGCTGTTTTAGTAGCTTTTGTTTTTTTAACAGTTTCTTTTAATTCTGTCAATTCTTTTTTTACTTGTCGTTTTTGTGTTTTAACTTGATCTTCTTTACCTTTAACACGTTCAATTTTTTTTGTATTATCGTCAATCTTTTCTTGTATTTTTTCTACTGTTTTTCGATTACGTAATTTTCCAATTGCTGCAATTAGAGCTAATAATCCTATAATTCCACCAATGATCCATTTACCATATGATTTAATAGTGTTCCAAATTTTCATTTTGTTTCTCCTGTAACTGTTTTTTTTAATTTATTTAAAAAGTCTATTTTATATGACTCAAATCCTTTTGTGATTTTTTCTTCGAATTCTTCTGGTGTCATTTGTGCAGCCCATGTTTCAGTTTCTCCTTCGCTGTTAATAACTAGTTTAGATGCTTTAGTATATGCCTCTCTTAACATATCAACATCTTGTTCTGCTTTCTTTAACCATGCTAATGCATTAGCTTCTATTTTTTTATTAGCATATTCTTCAAATTTACCCGTTTTCTTAAGTTCATGCTCCATATCAATAACACAGTCAAAACACATTCCGTGGATTGCTCTCATTTTTTGATTAAGATAATAGTTAGGATCACAAGTACATGTCTCTTTTGGACATTTAGCATATGATCTTAATTCTTCTCGAACTTCACTAAGTACTTCTGAATTTTTTGGTTTTCTTGTTCTGAATCCATCAAATTGTTCTATTATAGTAATATTACCATTAGCATCAACATCTTCCCAGATATCTCCAATTTCATGATGTTCATTTCTTTTTTTTGTTGCATCAGCATCACTAAATCCAACAGTTTTTTTTGTTTGGAATTTGTGAGTACCGTCAATCATTTGTTGAACGGCTTTGATGTTTTGTAACTTGTTTGTTTTTGCCATAACCTTTTATGTTTAATTTTCAGTATAATCGTCTGATGGAGATGGAGATGGTAATTTAATATCCGCATTTCTCATTGCTGTTGCGATTGCTTTTTTAAATTCTTTAGACTTTTTTGCAGTCATACCTTTCATTAAATCTTTAATTGGTTGTACAACGTCTGGTGCAACTTCGATTGGAGTAGCGTTTACTAATTTTGATTTTATATCGGCTACAAATGCATCAATTGATGCTTTCATTTTATTAAATGTTTCAGTGGATGATGTATCAGATGTAGTTTCAGCAGTATCAGTTGATGTTGGGGTTGGTGATGGTGATGGACTAGGTGAACTAGAACCACCGCCTCCCGAAAATGATGTTGGTGCTGGTGATGATATATCAGAGTCAATTGCTGCTTCTGCATCTGCTTCTACTTCTGTTTCTGGTACATCTACGTCTGCCTCTGTATCTGGAGTATCAACGCCTGCCTCTGTATCTGGAGTATCAACGTCTACATCTGCCGGCTCTGGTGTATCTATATCTGTTTCGTCTTCCTGTTCGAATACATAATTTTCTCTTAATATTTTAGCAATTTTATTTCTAACATATTTTCTAATTACTTGCTCTTTTTGCTCTTCAGATAATTTTGATATTGACTCTTTAAGAGTTTCTTCATTTTCTGGTTTTACTAATGAGTTAGTAATAGCTACATGATCGATTCGTTCTAATTTTTTAATATATTCTTCAGTTCCTGCTAATTGCATTTTTTTAAATACTTTTCGAGCATGTTCTGGAGAATATTCTCCTTCTTCAACTTTTTTATAAATGTGGTCTACAATTTTAGGAACCATATTTTCAACGTCATCTAAAACATCAGTAGCATATTTTCTTACTACTAATGGCTGTACTCCTTTTGATAAGTTAGGAACCATGCCATGAGCTTCCTCACCGGTATAATCTTTAATATCTTTACGAGTATTTGGTTTTGTTGATTTTTCTAAATCTTTTGGTGATTTATACTTTGTTTTATGTTTTTCTGCCATTGTGTTATCCGTTTATTTAATATAAATATTACCTTGCGTATTTTAACACTCCTAGTATCTGATTAACTGGAGCAAATGAGCCTGTTAGTTTATACGTGTTACCTCCGTATGTGAATACTATGCCTTCAATTGGAACTATAGTATCGAAGCCTCCAATTTGTTCTATTTTCTTAAGCTCAGTTTCTAATTTGTTAATAGTTTCAATATTATCTGATGTTTGTAATTGTTTAGTTAAGTTTGCTATACTTCGTTTTATATCTTGAACTGCTGCATTTGGATTTGCTGCAAGATAGTTTTTAATGTTTTTTAATACAACAGCTCCAAGTCTCAAAAATATAGATTCAAATGGTTGTATATTTTGTTTACGATATAATTTAAAATCTTTTTTATCAAATGCAGAAACCCACTCAGCAAATTGATCGTTGTCAACCAATTTTTTAATTTTAGTAATACTAGTAGATTTATCTCCAAATGCCCATCGGTATGTTAATAACTCTATTATTTCATCGGTTATATCATATCCTAGTTGATCTGCCTTTTCTTGTATTATATTTTTCCACCATGCTTTATGATATTCAGAAACGGTATCTGTTTCTTTTAGTCCGAATTGATTTCGTAAACTATCAATTTCAGCAAAGAATGCATTTTGTTTATCTTCGAAATCTTCAATTTGTCCTAGCTTCATTTTATTAGGAGGTATAAATGAAAATGTCTTTTGTAAATGCGCATTTGCATCTTGAATTACTTTTTGTAATGTAGTACCACCAGTTAAGTCTGTCTGCACAACTTTTCCTGATTCATCATATTCTACTAAATTATGAAATTGTAATACTGCAGTTTCATATGCAATAATATTTTTAGTAGCTGGGTAAATAATTTCCATGTTAGCAAAAACCCGTCCGTTTTTAAATATAGACTGCAATGTGCGTGGTGATAATTTACTTAAAGCACTTGTTAAGTCTGCAGCTGTTTCGGTATATGCTTCTACTACCGATTTATATCCTTCTGCGGCATCTACACCACTTTCATCAACTATTTTCTGATATTTTTCTTCGAAGCTAGCAATAATTTCTGATGTTGTCATTGGGTTTCTAATTGTTTTCACCCCACGAGCAAATCCAGGTTCTCCATTTTTCCATGTTACTTGAATATTCTGACCATCAGTCTTTTCTGTTACTTCTTGTTCTATGTCTAAACGTCCTTCTAATGCTCTAGAAACAATTTCTTTCATATCATTGAAAGTTAAACCATAAGCATCATATGGATGATTCATATGACCTCCAGCACCACCTTCAGTTATTAAAGATTCTTTTATAGGAGCACCAAATACCGTTTTACTAAAATTATTAAAGTCATAAACAAATTCTTTTCCTCTACTCTTATCCAGAAACTTTTTTAATTTCTTTATTTTTTTGTCATGAGCTTTAGCCATTTTAGGAGTTTGATATCCTTCAATCACTTCATCTATATCTTCAGATAATTGTTGTCTCCACCAAGTCTTACTAAATACTGATTCTTGTACTCCAGTTAACATTTGCCAAATATTTTTAACGATTGCTTCTTTAGTACCTGGATATGATGCTGCAAATGTTTCATAATCTTTTTCTGCAATTGCTTTTCTTACTGTGCTAGCAGAAATAGGTGTTCCGTCTGCGTATGCTAATGGATCTACATCAATTTCGAGTGGATTAACTTTGATGCCTGCAGGCATTTTTCTACCGCCTTTATCTCCAACTGTTTTGTATTTTTCCACGTTGCTTCCAAAACTCATGGTGCGAGCATAATCATCGCCTTTTTTAGATGCAGCCATTGCATATGTTCCGTTGTCCGTTTCTGGTAATGCAAATAAGTATTCATATGCAGCCATAATTGGAGAATTGTAATCAGTGGGTTGCATTACAATTTTTGGATTACTATTAATTAGATTGAAGATTTCAGCAGTATCTTTTCTACTAACACTGTCTCGTTCTTTTGGTCCAATCAACATTATTACTCGTTCTACATTAGAAGATTGAGCATATCGATTTGCTAATGCTAAATGGGCTCCGGTTA